>Ga0315281_10014433_pt1 | contig 10657 bp, 7 predicted proteins | sample YL17G07_0_MG_FD_204540 | JGI IMG/M metagenome (GOLD analysis project Ga0315281, IMG submission 204540) | Sediment microbial communities from Yellowstone Lake, YNP, Wyoming, USA - YL17G07_0 | ecosystem: Environmental > Aquatic > Freshwater > Lake > Sediment | place: USA: Wyoming | collected... | reverse complement strand
TTCATTACTGTAGGTATATCTTAGACCACTTCCTTAACACATATATTGCCCACGGACGTTCCCAGGAGATATATCTTTTTTGGAACCCTTTCCATATCTCTAACACTGAATCGTGGTTAATAAATTCATCCAAGATGGTATCTTTTTCTCTCAGAGTCTGCTCTACTTCATTCCTTAAATTCTGTCTTAACCAATTATCAAAGGGAAAGGTAAAACCCATCTTTTTGCGCTTGATAATAGTTTCTGGCAAAGATTCATCGAGACTCTTTATTAAAAGTGGCTTATTCAAATGTCTCTCCATCTTAAATCTTCCCGGGACGGAAAACATAAATTCTACCAATTTATGATCCAGAAAAGGAACCCTCACCTCTAAAGAATGAGCCATGCTCATAAAATCTGTATCTCTAAGTAATACGTCTCTCATATAATTAACCATCTCCAAATAAGATACCTGATTTATAATATCCAGTCCTAAGATGCCGCGGGCATCTTCTTTTGCTAAAAATGTATAATTCTTTAACAGGCGCTTCTTTTGGTCCTCCGTGAATAATCGACGCATCCAAAAATAGGGATGCCTAAGAATCGAACCCTCTTTAGCTAATTCAATAAGCTTATCTTTCTGAGGCAATGCAGGTACTATGCTTTTTAAAATCCCTGCAAATATGTCCCTGAATATTTTGGGAGTACTATCCCAAAATTTGCAAAACCAGATCAATCTGGATATTCGCCTAAAAGTAGAGTAACCACCGAAAATCTCATCTCCTCCTAAGCCAGAAAGGGCTACTGTTAATCCTGATTCTTTTGCCGCCCGAGAGACAAAATAGGTATTAATACCATTGAATGTCGGCTCATCCATCGATGCTATTGCGTTATCAAGATTTTTAAAAAGGTAATCATGATTAATAAATACTTCATGATGGTCTGTATGGTATCTTTCTGCCATAAGGCGAGAGTAACGCGCCTCGCTTAAATCTTCTTCGTTAAATACTAAAGAGATACTCCTAATCTTAGGGGCGATTTTTGCTGCTAAACTCAACAGGCTGCTAGAGTCAGTACCTCCACTTAAAAATATTCCTAAAGGTACATCACTTATCAAATGCAACTGGACACTTTCTTTAAGAAGGGTATTTATTCTTTCGGTTATCTCTTCAGGTTTAAAATAAGGCTTAGAGGTAGCTATTCTTGCAAGATCCCAGTAATTCACAATCTTAAATTCCTTTTCATTTAAGATGATATAATTTCCGGGGGCGAGTGAATAGATCCCTTCTACCATTGTCCAAGGTTCTTTTAGACCACCATAATCTAAATAAGTCAGCAGGCCATTTAACTCTAATCTCTTAGATACCATCTCTGTGGCCAAAATTCCCCGTACCTCTGAAGCAAAAACAAATAGTTCGCCTTTAAAGTAATAATAAAGAGGCTTAATCCCTAATCTGTCTCTAGCCAAAAATAATTCTTTCTTATATTTGTCCCATATACAGAAACTAAACATCCCTCTTAACTTATCTAAACAATCCTTGCCCCATTCTTCGTAACTGTGCAAAATAACCTCGCTATCGGCCTGACTTCTAAATTTATGGCCTAGATCTTCCAAATGCCTACGTAATTCTCTAAAGTTATAAATCTCACAGTTAGAGACGAGCCACATATTATTACCTTCGTTAGCCATCGGTTGGTCTCCGTGCGAAGTCAAATCAATAATCTTTAATCTGCGGTGTCCTAAGGCAATTTCATCGTCAGAGTACTCACCCTGGCTATCCGGACCGCGAAACCGCATAGAATCTAACATCTTGCGTAAAGCCGCATCTCTATTTTCTAATTTGGACTTTATTCCACCTATTCCGCACATATATTTAGACTTTTGACAATAAACCTATTTAACATTAAGCGGATCAGCCGGATAAGGCTATGTTTGAAAAATAGCGAGTTCCTGACTAGAAAGTACGATTGTAAAAAGAATCGCTATCCTAAGTTCTATCTCCTCAATAATTATTATATATTTTAAGGTAAAAAATATTTATGATATGGTCTAAGAAGATATTTTATTTAGTCTTAGAATTCCTGCCTCATTGTCTCTGAGCCTCGGTTCCTTCTTTCTCAATAGTCTTTAACGTGCCCATCTTTCTGAGTATAAAATAAAAAAGTAATGCGTATTGGAATACATTACCGAAAATAAGTGAAAAATCAGACTCTATATTTAAAAGGTTACAAAATAATAACGTACCTATAATAAGTCCTCCGTCTCCACAATCAGGATAATTAACTAACATATACAAAATGCGTAATAGGAGTCCGAAAATAAACATTCCTAAAATAACTCCTGTTGGTCCAAAATTTATATACATTTCCACAATAAAAGGTAGGTTATACGATGTTGTTTGATCCTCTGGGTCAAGGAGATTATAGCGGTGTCCGAACTCCGAACCCACTTGTTTCAGTGGCTTATCTGGAAATATAAAACGGGGTATCAGACTATACACTAAGGTACGATAGGTATATCCTCCCCAATAAGGTATATATCGAGGAGTGAGCTCTACCGTTTTAAGAAAAGTGACTAGGTGACTTGTACGATGGGAAAGTTTCTTGTATGCCGTCATAGTATAATGTTTTTCCTTAAAAGTATGCTCGCGAACCAGTTTTAAGTAAAGAAATGCCTTTTGATAACTATTGAGATTTCGGTAAGGACCATACCAGGCCAAACCACGAAATTCATCTCTTGATCCCCAAATAAGAAGATAAAATGAACCTAATAAGATTATTGTTAGCCAGGGAATTCTTCTGCGGCAATAAAGATAAATATAAAACAAAACTGACGTCTCATAAATAAGTGGCCCAATCCCACCAGCAGAAATGATATATAAAAACCTACTTGGAATAAGGAATAGCCATAACAAAATTTTCCCTTTCAAATTTAGCTTTCCCCGTAATTGTATCAAATAAAAGATACCTATAGTAAGAAGAGGAAGTTGGTCAATGAAATGCCTGACTCCAGCAAAGGATACAAAAAAATAACGAAATTCTACAACAAGATATCGAAAAATAACCACTAAAAAATACAGTCCAAGTGCAAAACGCTGATTCTTAAAAATATCTATATCCACTTTTAAGTGAGGGACTAAAAAGTCTACCCATTTACCTCCAATAGTATAGAATGCTATAAGAAAAGATATCCAACCTGACAATGAAATAGCCAGGCCCTTAACGATTAATGGTCTACTTAAAAAGGCCTCTTGGAAAATGGTGTAATCAATAAATACGGTTATTCCGAAATAACAAAAAAAGACAACCCCAAGAAAAGGCACATAAGGTATGTTCGTTTCTTTATTTCTAAAATATAGCATTAACGGCAAACAGCCGAAAAAATAAATCAGCGAAGCTAAGATTAACTCGTCACGGCTAGCTTGACTAATCCCCTTCCTTACGAGGAATGCCCAAATACCTAAAATTATAAAAATAAGACTGACTATATTTTTTTTATCTCGCATCTTCTTTTATTCTTTACTTAATATCCTTCTATATATCTCAATAATCCTATCTCCGTAATGCTGCCAGGTAAAACTGGATTCAACCCTTTTTCTTGCCTGTTTACCCATCTCTTTTGAGACTTGCGGATATCTATAAAGATATACTATCTTTTCTTTCAAGGCATCCACATTACGGATAGGAATAATAAAACCATCTATTCCATTACGTATGATATCCTCCCCACCAGTATTAGTAGTACAGATTGCAGGAAGCCCGCAGGCCATAGCCTGTACTATAACATTAGAAAAGCCCTCTTCTATAGACATGAGTATAAAGACAGACCCTTGAGAATAATATTTATAGAGTTCTTTCTGAGGATATGGCCCTTTGCATAATATCCTTCCATTGTTATATTTTTTAAGAAATGGTATTATATCTTCGCTCATAGTACCAATAAGCCATAATTCTGTATCTAGCAAATTTAATTCATAAAAGGCCTGTAATAAATAATGAACTCCTTTTCTTAGCGACATCCCTCCGACATAAACTATTCTAAAAACATCATCTCTTTTAGGGATTTGTCTGAACTCAGACAAATCTACCCCTCTAAATCCCTGGATAAGCTTTTCTTCGTTTATACCATATTGCAGAAAAGTTCTTTTAGCAAAAGAACTTGGAACTTCAATATAATCCGACTCTTCGTACTCCTTTAACTCTTTTTCTAACACCTTTGGATGAGCGCCTCTTATTTTTAATCCAAATTTTTCGTATTCTTCTTTCAAAATTTGTTGCTGATAAGATATATGGGAACTCCCGCGTTCCAGAATCGTTACTGCACCTGATTTTTTAGCTCTCCTCAGGGAATATAAAGAAAAACTCGACCAGCCGACAAAAATATCCGATTCCTCAATCTGTTTAGAAACTAACTTATCGAATAAATCACAAATAAAAAACTGCGGATTATAAATATCGTTTATAAAGTTTGGCAATTTCCTCCATCCCCTCTCTAAGATTTCAGTTATAATTATAGAATTTACCTTCTCAGGAGGTATTCCATATTTTTTAACTTCGAATCCGGGGTAAGAGGTAATTAATTTCTTCAAGTACCCTCTTTCTAATAATTGTTGGGCTAAGTAAAAGGCATGGAATCTACCGCAGACAGAGATTATTACTTGCATATTACAAGATTAACTTATTGTTTTCGATAAATTTCAAAAAAACAAATATATTCCAGTAAAAATTAAAATTTTTAAATAAACCAACAACGGAGGGTTTATCTATTTCTATCTTTAGATAATCTTTGGCTATGCTTAAATTTTTGTTTAGATAGTCAGCCATATAAGGATATTTAAATACCATTATATATCTAAAAGGATAAAAAAAACCAATCTTTTTTCTATAAACAAAAGGTTTGGAAAACCCTTTCTTCAGAAGAAGTATTCGTATAGGATATTTAGAAATATTGAATTTCTTCCAATAACCCAAGGGGATCTTTCTTACAAAACACATCAAATCCCAGTCTAAAAATGGACACCTTGCTTCCATTTCGTTCTCAGCTATCGCCTTATCTATCTTCACAAAACCGTGCCCTATAAGATCAATGGTTATAACCTTTAATGCATAAATGCTTAATGGTGCCTCCCAGGTTGGCCCGGAGAAGATAATGGAATCGTTGGTTTTTCTTTCTTCTTCCGAAAACCAATCATCTATTTTACCGTATCCCAAAAAGAGTTCATCTCCGCCATCACCTGTAAATAAAACTTTCCCGAATTCCTTTGCTCTCAGGCATAATGCGGAAAGAAAATAGTATGAATATAGAGATAGGGGCTGATCAATATTCTTAATAAATAAATCTATCTTTTTATAAAAAGACTTATTAAAAATATCAACGGAAATAATCTCTTTATTCAGGATTCCCGAAGCATATTTAATATAGGGTTCGTCATACAGAAAACTAATAGGTTGTTTAAGAGAAATAAGCCTTGTTTTTTTGTTTAACTTAAGCATAAAATGAGCTAAGACCGTTGAGTCTATCCCTCCTGAAAATAGCAAGACTGGCTCCTTAATATTCTTGATTCTCTTGAATACAGCCTCTGATATAAGCTCTTCTATTTTCTGTTGAATTAAATCGCTATCCGAGAAGTCAAAATTACTGTAATCTCGGCATTCTTTATTAAGCAAACTTTTTTTAATCTTTTTAGACACTAAATCAATTTCATAAACTTCACCGGGAAAAACAGGTTTTATTTCTTTAAAAAATGTTTCTTGAGGAGATATAAAACCATTTTTAAGATAAAACTCTATTTGATTTCTATTAATATTCAACTTGCCGATATAATTATCTGCTATAGCAGTAATGTTAGAAGCAAAAATTAAGTTATTATCATCTGCTAAGAAATAAAGTGGTTTTTTACCTACATTATCTCTATGGAGAATCAGTTTGCTATTTTTTTTATCATAAAGAGCGAAGCTGAATGCCCCATCTAGATATTTCAGGCCTTCCATACCAAAGAGCTTATAAATATGAATGATGGCTTCGCAATCAGAAGTAGTAGAATACCAATAATCCCCATTTTCTTTTATCCTATCGTAATTGTATATTTCTCCATTACATACTAAAACGAAGTCTCCATTAATTATTGGTTGATTCGAAGTTTCCCTATCGTCAATAACTGCTAATCGCGTATGATAAAGAGTTATATTCTCATCACTATACTGTCTTACTCCATCTGGTCCGCGATTTAACAGAAATCTTACTGATGGCTTGGGATATTCCCTATTTTTATTAAAATTTACGATTCCCAGAATACCGCACATTTTTATTTTATAGTCTAGTTTTCTTTATGTTTTATTCCTATCACAACTAGGCTATCTCCTTCTTTTCGAAAATCATGAATCAAATCTCTATATCCTTCATAAACCTCGGTCTTAAAACCTTCTCTTGTAAGATTTTTCAAAAAGAATTCTTTTGAAAAACCCAGAGGATGAACTATCCCCATTCTTTCAAAATGTTCTGCCTCGTTTCGTGAATGCAGCATTGGGACCTCTAGAAAAAGCATGCCTCTTTCATTTAATAAGTTATAAAAAGACTTAAATATACCTTTGATATCAGAAAGGTGCTCTAGGGTATGGATACTAAAAATGATGTCGAACTTCTCTTTTTCTTTGAGCACATCTTCGAGTGTCTTTTCTATCCTGACATTTAATTTTCTAACTCCAAACTCACGTCTTTTAGCTGAGACTTCAACCCCGATAGATTCTATATTAAATAACTTTAATTGATAAAGAAAATAACCCCAGGAACTTCCGAATTCAAGTGCTTTTTTTACTTTATATTTTTTTACGAAGTACTCTATAAGTTTTAGGTAATCTTTTTCTGTATCTTTAAAATTTGTATCCATTAACTTATTGAGTTTTATGCGAGAAGGGATATTGGTTACCAAATCTTTTTCCTGATATAAAACATCGTAAAATCTTCTAAATCTAAACATTGGATTTGTCCAATAAAGAAGGCAATTCAAACAATGACAAATATCGATTATACCTCTTTTTTTGAAAATTACTTCGTACTTATGACTTGTGCAATAAGGGCAATGGCTGTCTTTTTTTAAAAAAATAGCCTCAAAAAAATATATGATTCTTCCAATAAACCGGTTAAGATATATGACCATTTTAAAGGTGTCCTACTTTTTTAACCCAAAATTTAAAATAGGATAATTTGCCTACCGTTTTTTAAAAACCGTTAAGCTAAATAAATATAGATACTTCCTCGTCTTGCAAGATAGATTTCCATATTAAAGTCTTTATTGCGCAGGTTTCTTGGCTACGATAAAAATAGACATCGGTTCGGTTTTGTGAAGCATATCTAAATACGTAAAAGGATTTGTAAGTAAAAAAACTAATACGCCTATAGCTTCCTTCATTGGATTGGGAAGCTTTAGGAGAGAAAAAAAGTCTTGCAATCTACGCGAGAGAGCTGTAACGCCACGCGTAAAAATCCCTCCATATTTATCTTTACTAATCACCTCTAAACCTACGGCTGCAAGCATGTCTCTTAGCATCGGATAAGTATACCCCTTACGTACATGCGCTCCATCTTCTATACTAGAAACCCTCTCTCCGTAATAAAAACGACAATTCAAATTTGGAACCCCTAAAAGAAGAATCCCAACTGGATTCAATAATTTGTTAAAAACTTCTAAGATGTATTTATCTTCTATAAGATGCTCTAATGTTTCGAAACAAAGAATTTGATCGAATGTTTCATTTAATTCTAAAAGATTATATATATCAAATACCATAAATTTCATTTTTGAGGCAGATGCGCCTTTGTAATCTCGGTACTCTAAACATTTTTTAATATTGTCCGGTTTTAGATCTATACCTGTAACTGAATTTCCCAATTTATAGCAAAGAAAGCAAAATGCGCCATTCCCACAACCAGCATCCAATGTCTTAATTGGACCATTTTTCAAATATTTTTTAACCAGCTTTGTTCTTTTCCTTAAACAAAAATCTATACCGGGAAACAAGATATCTTTAACTTTTAATCGTATCAGTTTTAAAATCTGTTTCATATAGTTTTATATTCTTAAAGTACCCAAAGCTACCTATGATGATAGCTACGATGTCAAACAGAAGATGCCTAAATTTAGGATGTCTGCTAAAAATCAATGTCTTCCATCTTTTATACAATATTTTCCTAAAATATGGATACCGAAAAAAATGCCTGGCGCGATTAATAAAAGACCTATTACCATATCTTCTTTCAAAAAAGTCGTGAGTCTCCAGTAATTTCATATCAGAGATATCTGTATCTATTTTTTTAAAAACTCCGATATCATAATCTTCATAGTTTTTATAATACTTAGATGCGTATACTTCCTGTACATATCTCTCGTATAAATATGTGGAAGGTAATGCCGTAGTATATGATAGATTCATAAAATGCGGCTGTATATTTTTTATTAAAGCAATGCTTGATTCCAAATCTTTATCTGTCTCGCTTGGTGAAGCCAACATAATATTTGCCTGTACAGGCAGACCGATCTCGTGGCAAATCTGATAAGCTCTAAGTATCTCTTCATCGCTGACTTTTTTGTTCAAGATCTCATTCCGTATCCTTTGGCTCCCTGTTTCAGGAGTTAAAACCAAACCCGCGCAACCAGCATCGCGCATCTTTATCAATATATCTTTATCTACATTATTTACTCTGCCATTTGCATACCAAAGAACATCCGCCTTCTCTCCGATCATCAAATCACAAAAACCTTCAGTCCAGTTTTTATCAAACAAAAAAGTATCGTCATCAATCCATAGGCCGTGAATATTATACCTTATTTTTAACGCGACTATCTCCTCAACTACATTTCTATATGAACGCCTTCTTACTTCTTTACCGAATATCTTATCTACGGCGGGTTGACAAAAAGAACACTGATAAGGACAACCGCGGACAGTCATTAATAGCATACAGGGGTTGCCGAGGGGATAACCTGCCCGACCATAAATGACCTTTCTAGGCATAAGTTCTCTATCCACAAAAGGGAGACTATCCAAATCTTGGATATAATCTCTGGCTTCAGTGACTATTAAATTACCATCTTTTAAGAAAGCAATGCCTTTTACCTCTTCTAATGAGCGGCGCCAGGTTAATGCCTTTAATAAATCCTCCACCGTAACCTCGCCTTCTCCAATTATACAGACATCAATATTCCCCTCCCTTAAAGTCTCTTCTTGTAAAATCGTAGGATGCGGGCCGCCTGCAATTATGATAATTCTGGGAAAATTATTTTTAATGAGACGGGCTACTGTCTGTGCCCTAGTAGCAAAAGGTGTGGTTATGCTCAACCCCACAACATCAGGCTTAAAATAATAAACTTCTTTTAAAACTTTTTCCTGCAGATTTTGTATATCTATGCCTGTGATTTTTACTAAATGCCCTGCCTTTCTTAAAACTGTCCCAACATACATTAAGCCCATTGGTTCGTTATCTAAAAGCTGCAAATAAACTAATAAGACCCGCATAGTATTTATTAAATATTGTTACTTTTAATAATTTCTCGTATATACGCCATAATAGGCCTAAACTGTTCCTCGTAATTCAACTTGATCAAATGCGCCTCTCTCGCAGCTCGAGATTTTCTAAGATACCCTTCTTTATCAGATAATGCTAAATTAACCACCCTTACAATATCTTCCTGGGAATCGGGATTAGCAAAATAAACTAAAGATTCATCAATAACTTCACGAAAGGCTGGATTATTATTTGTAATAACGGGTATTCCCAAACTTAAACACTCATACAATTTGTTAGATCCTCCAGCGGTATAAACCCGGTCAATATCTATAGGTCTATAAAGTGCAAAACCTAGATAACTTCCAATTAGATAAGAAAATAATTCAGTGTAGGGTACGAGGGGAATATAAAGACATCTTTTTTCAAGATTAAGGGAATGTGCAAGACTAAAAACCTTTTGTAGAAAATCTTCATTACCCCATCCGATAAGAATCAGCATGGTATCGCTTGGCCAGTACACCATAGATTGAACTAATTCCATGACATAACTTGTTGCCCCAATTGCACCGTGCAACGACAATACCCTTACCTTTTCATTTATACTTTTGGATATTAGTATCTCCTTCAGGAGATTTCTGAGCGGCAATTGAGTTATGCGCAGAGGAGTATTAATAACAATCTCTGGTAAATATTTTAAATTTGCCTCCTTTTTAAAAAATCTTGCTCTGTTAATATCAGGAAAAACAATTTTGTTTGCGTAGCGTGCAAAAAGTATTTCAAAATGTTTTACAAAAAGACTCAAGCCCCTTACCAACTTTAGATCTGTTATATCAAAATTATGATATATAAGGGGGATTTTCTTTCCGGAATAACTAGCGAATAAACCGGCGAGAAAACCATGCATGTCATAACTGTAGATAAGGCTGCACTTGAAAAAACGAATATAAAAAACTGAGCGTATCAGAAATGTTAAATATTCTAAAACCTTTTTAGTCTTTCCTTGTTTTTGTTTTTCTCTTTCTGTTATTAGCTGGCCCAGACGATATAACTTTACGTTATTAGGATAAACGAGTTGTGGTTTATCATGATTACGAGAAATAACCACTAAATCAAATTCCTCCGCTAGGAGACGAATAGCGCTAATCAATGGAGGATAATAATCTGGATTAGCAT
>Ga0315281_10014432_pt1 | contig 10657 bp, 10 predicted proteins | sample YL17G07_0_MG_FD_204540 | JGI IMG/M metagenome (GOLD analysis project Ga0315281, IMG submission 204540) | Sediment microbial communities from Yellowstone Lake, YNP, Wyoming, USA - YL17G07_0 | ecosystem: Environmental > Aquatic > Freshwater > Lake > Sediment | place: USA: Wyoming | collected... | reverse complement strand
GTGTTGAATTTTTTAAAAAAAACTTTTTATTTGAACGATGCCAAATAAGATTCTTTGCTTTTGCAAGGACGCCTTTCACTGCAGTATCCAAATCTCCTGCAGTTGGGTTGTGAAAGGTAGCCCAGTTTAGGATTTATTCTACCGATTATCTCGGCCATCTCATCAGCCCTTTCATTAATCTCCCACTGCGCATTATCACACCTTCTGATTCCTAAAGAATAAATGGCATTCCAACCGTTCATGTGAATTAAACCATAAACAACATGCGCATGAGCGACTATCCCGTTTACTTCGCTTAGCTGGAAGCCCTCTTCCAGCATTTCCGAACGTAAATTAAATTTTCTTTCAACACTTTCTCTGAATTCCCCAGCGAATTTACTTTTTTCAATCGTTGGCGGTACTACATACTGCTTCCTTGTTAAAGCCTGATTCAGTGGTTCCACAGACTGGTCCCATGTCCGTTGCCTTGTAGATTGATGGAAACATGAAATGCTTTGAGGAACCAAAAATGTGAAGTGGATATGCTTCAAATTGGCCAATTCAGCAGTATCCTTTTTTCTTACGCTTCCTTTTAAATCCTGAAGATCGATTTTACAATAGCTTTCTGGAATTAGTACGGCATTGCTTCCTCTGGAAAACTGTTTGACGCACCTTCTCATACCCTTATTTTCCAAGGCAAACAACTGTGAGGCAGGATAATAGTTCAAAATATTTGTGTTTGGCCCTCTTTTTTTAAACAACCCAGGTGAAACCGATTCGGCCTGCCTCACCATCACTTCTACCACTCTTCTGACCACTTCCGGAACGCCTTGCTGGGCTAGCAGTCTGATGCAAGTGAGCTCTCGCGCGTTCAAAGTTGACTGGATGTTTGTTGTGCTTTTAAGGGCTAGCGCATATCTGGCGTCTTCAGCCGGTATACCTTCACTAACCATTTCCCTATAAAGTGCCAAGTCATCTATGAAAATTTCTTGCAACATGTGTCCAAGCCTTGTGCTTCTGATTAATCTTGGAATATAAGCGCCAGTCGGCTCGACAACCCTTAATGATTGTTGCATATGCGATGCATAATGAGACGCGCAAAGGAACAGTGTAACCTCTCTTGTCACATCTTTTAGGCTAAAGGTATAAAAACCACTCTGATCAAGGGCAGCAAGATGGCCAGACCCGACTGTTTCGTCAAGCATGTGTTCATTTTTTTCATGCAGCTTCTCTCTGATTGCCAGTAAATCGGCTTCAGAAAAACTACTGACATCCGTGTTTAATTCGTCCAGCCATTTTTTCAAATCATTTTCATAGAGTTGAACTGACGTAGACCTGCTTCTACACCCTCTTGCGCCATACGTCACCAGTTCTGTCGGCCCGATGCTAGAAAGACTGCTTACCTTTTCTGCAAGCTTCATGTCGCCTCTTTCCTGGAGATCAGAAACAATTTGCTTTAATTCTTCAGGAAGCTCAACATGTCCCTGGGAATAAGCTACCAATCCAACGCTAGGTTCAACGAATTCTATTTCTTGTACCACAAAATAATTTCATCGTTAAAATATAAATCTTAAGAAGAGATTTCTACTTTTTATTAAAATTATTTTTTGAAATACCAGGCTACCAGAATAAAAATTATTGCAACTAGCACTAGCCACGAGTAGACATTCCAATTAATCATTGTTGAGAAAAGTAAAATTATTATTGCAATTGCAGTCAAAACTTGGTCTTTTGTCAGTTTTTTCATTTTACCCTACAATCTAATTTAAGAATGCTGCAAATATAAGTCATGTAGAAGTGGGTTTTGAACCCATTATGAAATCTTTAGATTTCATTTAATCATCCCAACGAATCTATAAATTTACTTGTCTGATTTTCTATATTTTTGTTCGTGTTAATTACAAAATGTTCTTCATCGATTGGTTCCCATATTTTCTTTATTTCTAAATGAATGCCGTACCTTGCAGGATGTTTAGTTTTTTTATGTCTCTCTTCCATTCTCTTCTTTACAATATTTTCAGGACAAATTACTTTGACTATATAATATTTAACATCCAATCTGCTGGCCAAGTTTAATATTATTTCTCTTAAACTTTTTGTAGCAAAAGTAGCTTCCACAACCACATCTTTATTTAACTTCAGTAGTTTTTCTACTTCAATACACATTTTTTCATAAATCCTCTTCCTTACAGATAAAGGATAGGACTTTTGCTCTTCTATAAATTTTTTCCACTCATCTTTTCCAATTAGTTTGGGAAGGAGCTTGTGTTTAATTACATCTGTGTCTACAAATGAAGCATTTAATTTTTTTGCAATATTTTTAGCAACTGTAGTTTTTCCCACTCCTGGCAATCCAGCAACAAGAATTAACATAATTAAACTGTCTCTTTAAAAATATTTAATTTCATGTGAGAGGTGGGATTTGAACCCGTGCATACGGTTGCCTATTGTTGCACAATTGAAAAAAATTAATGCTTTAGCTTGCGCAACCGCCGCTTGCTTCAGTTCCTGTAGCACTCAAGGTTTGGCTGCATTCCGCTGGCTGCGTTGTGAAACCGCTGCATATTGAATTCTTGAAATCCTCAGACGTTCTCGCCCCATTGTAAGTTACACCGTTTATTATGAGCGTTGGCGAACCTGTTACTCCGTTAGTGGTTGTAAGCTGCTCGTCAGCCTTCAGCAAATCGAGCCCCTCACTGCCTTTGGAGCATGTGTCAATCTTGCTGGCATCAATCCCAGCTTTCGTGGCAGCAGCCTTCCAACATGCATCCAGTGCAGTCGCGTTAGTTGTAGATATTACACCATAACAATTATTGTCTATCTCCATCAAATATGTCCAATAAGTTTTTTGGTCATAGTTTTTCATTATGCAAACCTGTCGCAGATCTTCCTGCGCCTCTGTCGCACCATGCAAGGATTGCACAGAATCAACCGTAGTGCCAGTGATGCTTGTTATAAAATGAACCTTTATGTCTGCCTGCGTTCCAAGCAAATCAAACACAGGTTTCATTGTAGTTTCTGCCTGCACACCGTACGGGCAGAATCCCATGACATACAAATCCACTGTTGGTTTTTCTGTTTTAGGTATTTCGGATGCCGTACTTGTTGTATTTGTTTTTGTTGATATCACCTGGGTTATGTTCAGTGGTTGTGATAAAAATACAGCTGAACCATCTTTCGTTACGTATATTGGAATTTGTTGGCCCTGATAAGTTGTTATAACTTCATATATACCACTAAACTCTTTAACGGAGACAAGCTCAACCGTGCCTGTCTGAACTACATTATTATTGATAAAATCAATGGCCTTTTTAGCAGCGTCCTGTGTTCCCAGTACGAACATGCCTGTTGTCCTAAAAGGCAGAAAGCCTGCTATATCCAAAACAAGTACCACAAGCAAAACAAGCGAGACTATCATCCATAGATTTATAGCCGGAAGCTTTACTGTTATGACCTTTTTCTTTCCCTCTTTATCTTCTGCCATAAAACCACATAACTTACTTGTTTTAAACATTTTTAAGCTTTACTGCAAAGGGCAGCCTGACAGGGTACTTAGGCCTTGCAAGGTTTGCTCTCCTGGATAGGCTTTGCCGTTTATAATCCATGTAGGATAGCCCTGCACCCCTGCGGCAGTACACTCAGCCTGGTTTGTGGTGCATTCCACATATGTTACGTATTTAAAAGAGTCGCCGAACATGGCCTTTTGGTTTGCACAATGCCCACACCATGAAGCACCATACATTGTTACGCCTTTTGAAGAAAGGCATTTTGCAAAATTATCATACTTGCCGCTTGGCAAGGAAAAATAGCCAGTTACTGCCAAGCCTGCCAGCGATGCTAATGCTATCGCTACAATTACTATTGCAGCAATATAAACTGTCTTAATTTTTATATTCATACAACCACTGGGTTGTAGTATTTACTGCTGTTTCGACTATTTAAGCTTTAGGTATTTGTACACTAGGAAAATCAGCAATAATGACAAGACTGCTATGGTGATGTAGATAAAAAGTGTTTCATAACCGCACCCTAAAATCTGGACGAAAGGCGAGGTTATTATGCATGTGGTTGAATTGGGGTCGCAGGTTCCATATACTACAAGGTTGTATACAGTATAGGCAGTGTAGAGCATGCTGCCGAAGAATATCAATACGAAAATCCAGGAAAAAATTTTAAAGTGCTTGTAGAATGCACGTGCCACGGATGGAAAACGACCGATTAGTTTCGAAGTGATCTTCATCTTTATTCTATCGTCAAGATTAGTCCTGCACGGCCGGAAAGTAACCATTCGAAACGTGCAATCAAATGCCTCTTTTGCAAGCTGCCTGTATCTGACAGACCACAGGCCTGCAATGCTAAAAACTACCAGTGCAATCAGGCATATTACCATTTGTTCACCCTAGTTTATTAGAAATCTCTTGCAGTTCATTAATAAATATCTTTGCCTCTTCTTCTGTGTTGTATAGGTATAATGACACCCTAGCAGAACCGTGGGGCATGCCGTTTGCATTAAACCAGCTGTGCACGCAGTGGGCGCCTGAGCGGATTGCTATTCCTGCCGTGCTGTCAAGCATCATGGCTATGTCATGCGGCATAATGCCGTCGATGACAAAGGAAACAATGCCGCTGCGAAGGTTTGCAGGCTGCGGACCGATTATTTTCAGGCCCTTTATGTTGGAAATACCTTCGGTAATAATCTCATTCAGCCTTTCCTCATGTTTTTCTATCTCTTTCATCCCAATTTTTTCCAAATATTTCACAGCAGCAGCAAGACCAATGGCACCGGCATAGTTCTGCAAACCTGCCTCAAACTTTTCAGGCGGCTTTAGCAGTTCGTGCGTGTCATAGGTAGTGTTTGCAACTGTGTCGCCACCAACCATAAATGGGTTTAATTTTTCCAGCAGGTCTTTTTTGCCATATAAAACACCAATGCCAGACGGCCCAAGCATTTTGTGGCCTGAGAACGCGAGAAAATCTACGTCAAGCTTGCGCACATCAACCTTTTTGTGCGGCACAGACTGCGCGGCGTCAAGCATGACTAGTGAATTGTTGCCATGCGCAATTTTTACAATTTTCTCAGCAGGAAAAGTATAACCGCTGAGGTTTGACATGTGAACATAAGAGACAAGCTTCACGCTGCTGTCCATCGCTTTTTTGAAATTTTCTTCGTCAAACTGCATTGCTTTGGAAAGGACTATCTTGTGTTTAATGCCTCTTTTGGCAAGAATTTGCCAAGGCAATAAATTTGAATTGTGCTCAATGTCGCTTGCAACTACAACATCACCTGTTTTTAATCCCAGCGAGTTTGCAACAAGATTTATTCCTTCTGTAGTGTTTCTTGTAAAAACTATCTCTTCTGGCTTTGCACCTATGAATTTCGCCACGACTTCGCGCGCCTTCCTATATTCCTCATCAACCTTTTGACTTAGTGTGTGGATGCTGCGGCCAGCGCACGCAGGATAATTTTCATAGTAGTCGTTCATTGCTGCAATAACCTGTTTGGGGCGCAAAGACATGCAGGCATTATCAAAATAAATCAATTGTTTACCGTTTATCTTCTGTTGCAATACTGGAAAATCTTCCCTTATCTTTTTCACATCCATGTCATCACTCAATACTGTATTCCTTTCGTATATGGAATATCCTTTGGATGTTTTAAATCTATTATCTCGTTGACAAAGTCCGCCCTTTCTATGAACTCCCTCGGAGCAAAGCGGCCTGTCATAACCACGGTTGTCTTCTTTGGTATGTTTTTCAGAATGTCAAGTATGTCTTTTATTTTAATCAAACCGCCCGCAGCAGCGATATTCACCTCGTCCATAACAAACAAATCCGGCTCTTCATTGATTTTTTTCCTTGCAAACTCCACACCCCTGCTTGCCATTTCATAATCCACCGGCCGCAAATGTTTGGGATCGACAAAATCAGGCGTGCCGAACTGGTGTATTTCATACTGCTTCGGTAATATGTTTTGAAATTTAACCTCGCCAATATTTTTCTGCCCTTTTAGGAATTGTATAATGACAACATTCTGTCCGTGGCCAATGCATCTCAACGCAAGCCCCAGTGCATTCGTAGTCTTACCGGCACCGCCACCAGTGTAAAGATAAACATAGCCCATAAAACCACTTGTTATTTTCTGCGTATAAAAAACTTTATATATTTGATTAAATATCACTTATTAGGTGAAAAATATGGGTGGACGTTTTTGTTGTGGATGCTGTAAATGCGAACCTTGCGAATGCTGATTCTAGTGTCGTTCATAGTAAAATTGCCAGGGATGCATTGGATTTAATCGGAAATACTCCACTAGTGAAAATAAACAAATTGGTTGGAAGTAAGGATGCAACAGTCCTTGCAAAATTGGAGAAGCAAAATATAGGCGGCTCTGTAAAGGATAGGATAGCAAAATACATGATTGAACATGCTGAAAAGCAAGGCAAGCTGACAAAAAATAAAATAATTCTTGAACCCACTTCTGGCAATACTGGTATTGGTTTGGCAATAGTGGCTGCTGTTAAGGGGTATAAAATAACTTTTGTTATGTCAGAATCTGCTAGTGAGGAAAGAAAAAAGATTTTGCAGGCTTTTGGAGCCAAGTTAATTTTGACACCAAAGGAAAAGGGTACTGATGGTGCTATAGAAAAAGCATATGACATTATGAAAAAGGATGGCGGAAAAAAATATTTCATGCCCGACCAATTCAACAATGCTGCAAATGTGAAAGCACACTATGAGACTACTGCAGAAGAAATTTGGAGGGATACGGACGGTAAGGTGGATATGATAATCGCAGCCATGGGCACTACTGGCACTGTAATGGGCACGGGAAAACGGTTGAAGGAACTAAATCCGAAAATAAAAATAGTCGGGGTAGAGCCTTTGCTTGGCCACAAGCTGCAGGGAATGAAAAACATGAACGAGGCTTATCGGCCTGGAATATACAATCGCAAGGGGTTGGATGAAAAGATAAACATCCAAGATGAAGACGCGCACGAAATGGCTAGAGAGCTTGCACTGAAAGAAGGCTTGTTGGTTGGAATGAGCTCTGGTGCTGTGATGCATGTTGCTTTGCAGAAAGCAAAGGAGTTGGGGAAAGGTAAGATGATAGTCGCGATATTGCCTGATACTGGTGAAAGGTATCTAACAACAGATTTATTTATTAAAAACTAGAGGTGAAAATGATAATATAGAATTATAAAATGTGATAGAAAAATGAAAAACAACATGTCTAATGAAAAGGCAGAAATTTTAGGATTACTGTGCGCAGAAGGTACTCACTATGAATATGTGTCGATTGAAAATAGATTTTTTCCAAAAAGAGGCAAATATTATACTGCGATCCAGAATAAAAAAAGAATTGAATTTAGCAATTTGAATGAAAAATTATTAAAACGTTTTCAATTGTTAATGAAAATCGTATATGGCTATAAAACTAAAATAACTGGAAGTTCGGATAGTAGAAAAATACATATAACTAAAAATTACATAATTGCTGATTTGTTAAAGTACACAGATTTTGGATTCAACAAATGGAAAGTTCCTAGAAAAATAAAGAATTCTTCGCCAAAAACAAAGGCAGCATTCATTAGAGGTGTGTATGAAGGTGACGGGGTCAGAGTTCAGAGAAGAAACAAGTCACATTATTTATTTTTTGATATGGGGAATTATGGGGGACTGATAGGGCTTAAAGAGCTTTTAATAGAATTGGAAATAAAAGCAAATGTGCATAAAAATAATAGAAATATGTTTAGACTTATGGTGTATGGAACATTAAATGTATTAAAATTCAAGAAAATAATAAATCCAAGAATAAAAAGAATACATGTCAATGCTGAGGTGGCCGAAATTAAAAAAATTAACGGTAATCCGGCAAGGCGTCTGGCTGCAGACCAGAAGATTGCGGGTTCAAATCCCGCCCTCAGCTCTCTGGAAAGATGGTGAAGAAAAAATGCCAATAAAATTTTTCAATACACTGACGTGGAAAAAAGAGGCGTTCAAACCAATCCATAAAAACCAAGTGTTGATGTACAACTGTGGCCCAACCACTTATGCCCCGCCCCATATCGGTAACATGCGTAGTTTCATAATGGCTGATCTTATTCGCCGATATTTGGAATTTCGAGGGTTTAAAGTAAAGCAAGTTATGAACTTGACAGACATAGATGACAAAACAATTCGCGACTCCGGCAAAGAAGGAGTTAGTTTGAAAGAATTTACTGAACGCTATATAAGAATTTTTTTCGACTATTTGGATATGCTAAAAATCAAAAGAGCTACAATCTATCCGAAGGCGACTGAAAATGTAAATGAAATGATAGAAATGGTTCGTGAGCTTGTTAAGAAAGGTTATGCGTACGAAAATAGTGGCAGCGTTTACTTTAGCATAAAAAAATTCAAAGATTATGGCAAACTGTCACATTTGGATATGAAAAGGATAAAAATTGGGGCGAGGATTGCTGCGGATGAATATACGAAGGACAATCCGCGGGATTTTGCGTTGATGAAACGTTCGACTACTGAAGAGCTGAAAAGAGGAATTTTTTACGAAACAGAGTGGGGCAAGGTAAGGCCAGGATGGCATATAGAATGCAGTGTAATGATACTGAAATACCTTGGCGAAACTGTTGACATCCATACTGGTGGTGTTGATTTAATTTTTCCGCATCATGAGAATGAAATTGCCCAGTCAGAGGCATATCTAGGGAAAAAGCATGTAAACTATTGGATTCACAACGAGCATTTGCTTTTGAATGGAGAGAAGATGAGCAAGAGCATGGGCAATGTAATAACCCTTGAAGAAGCTGTCAAAAAATTCAGTCCGGAGGTTGTGCGGTATATGTTCGTGTCCGTACACAGGCGCCAGAAATTAAACTATACTGATGGTTTTGCAGAAAATGCCAAAAAGAATTACGAAAGATTGAAAGAAAGCCTCAATCATTTGAATTTTACATTAGATTCTGCTGAAATGAAAAAATCAAAGCAAGATGCCGTGCTTCTGAAAAAATTAACTAAAATAAAAAAACAATTTGTAGAAGCAATGGATGATGATTTGAATACGCCGCTAGCATTAACAGTTTTCCACCAGTTATCAAAAGAAATAAACAAATATTTGAAAAAAGGTAAAAATCGCGATGTGTTAAAAAAAGCGCTGAAGCTTTTTGAAGAATTTTCAGAAGTTCTAGGATTGCAATTTAAAAAAGAGGAGATGTTGCCGAAGGAAGTCGAGGATCTGATTAAATTAAGAGGGGAAGCGAGGAAGAGAAATGATTTTGAGGCTGCGGATAGGATTAGACGGCAGATAAGAGAAATGGGTTACATAATTGAAGATACGAAAAAAGGAACGAGATGGAAGAAGGTTAAATGATTTTTATTTTACAGTTATCGCCTGCACTGGACAACTATCAGCAACCTCTTTGAGATTGCATTTTCCTTTCGGATTTTTTACCAAAGATTTGCCGTCGCTTCCTAGTTTAAAAACCTCAGGACACATGCTCTCGCACAACCCGCAGCCTATGCATTTTTTCTTGTCAACCTTCACTGAAACCACAAAACCACTTTTTTATTAATTTGTAAAAATTAATTTATAAACTGCACGTCTTGCAGCCGCCATTATAATCCGGTTCAGCAAACTCATTGCCGCTTTTATCGTTGTTTATTGTTGTTATCACTTGCACTTCGCGGCTTTTGTCACGGTAAACAGTAACGCCTTTGCAGCCAAGCTTGTGGGCAAGCATGAACACCTTCTCTATGTCCTGCGGCGTGGCTGTTGACGGAAAATTAACTGTTTTTGATACCGCGTTGTCAGTGTGCTTTTGGAAAGCTGCCTGAATCTTTATGTGCCATTCGGGCGTGATATCATGGGCAGTAACAAAAATCCTCCTTGCATGTTCAGGTATCTCCTCAACATTCTGTATCGACGCCCTCCTGGAAACCTTTTCCATCAACTCCTCTGAATAAAACTTTTCACGTATGGCATAATTTTCAAAAAGCTGGTTCACTTCTATCAAGTTTTTTCCTATGCTGTCAGCAACATTTCTCATGTATGATATGGCAAACAAAGGCTCTATGCCGGATGAACTGCCCGCTATTATACCGATGCTGCCAGTCGGTGCGACAGTAGTTATGGTAGCGTTTCTCATGTGCTTGTATTTTTTTGCAAGTACGCTTTTTTCGAAATTCGGGAACGAACCTCGCTCTTTTGCCAGCTCTTCCGAAGATTTTTTTCCTTCTTCGGTTATAAACTTCATAATCTTTTCAGCCGTTGCCACCGCTTCTTCGGAATTGTAAGGTATGCCAAGCATAATCAGCATATCCGCAAACCCCATAACACCCAAGCCTATCTTCCTGTTTTGTTTTGTCATCTCCTCTATCTGCGGCAACGGATATTTGTTTGCATCTATTACATTGTCGAGAAAATGTACTGCCATTCTGACTGTTTTGCCAAGCTTGTCCCAGTTTATCTCCTTGTCATCAACCATTTTCGAGAGGTTGATGCTGCCAAGGTTGCAGGATTCATACGGCAAAAGCGGCTGCTCGCCGCACGGGTTTGTGCTCTCTATCTCCCCCACTGCCGGGGTTGGATTGGCATCGTTGATCCTGTCCAGAAATATTACACCCGGCTCCCCGTTCTTCCAGGCCATGGTCACAATAAGATCCAACACCCTCCGCGCAGAAA
>Ga0315281_10014431_pt1 | contig 10658 bp, 10 predicted proteins | sample YL17G07_0_MG_FD_204540 | JGI IMG/M metagenome (GOLD analysis project Ga0315281, IMG submission 204540) | Sediment microbial communities from Yellowstone Lake, YNP, Wyoming, USA - YL17G07_0 | ecosystem: Environmental > Aquatic > Freshwater > Lake > Sediment | place: USA: Wyoming | collected... | reverse complement strand
GCATAAATCATACTAAGAACTAGGGATACGGATTATTTAAAACTAATACAAAATAAAAATAAAGGGGGGTTAAAGTTCTTACCAGCTTATGTTTCCATTCACGCAATGAGTACATCCTGTCGCAATTCCAAATCCGGATGCTGGACAGTTAGCTGCTATTACTAGTGCAGTTGTGTTGAGTACATCATTACCCAATGTATCTTTGCATGCAGTCATACATGCTGATTGACATGATGCTGGCGTTCCTCCACCTACAATAGTTAAACCACAGCTTGCAGCTGCAGTCTTACATTCCCCAGTGTTGCCTGCGCCAACTGAGCCCTTGAAAGCTCCCGTCAGGAACAGCACAACTATTGCCGCAATTGCTAGAACTGCTGCAATTATGATTAGGTATTCCAACGCTCCTTGTGCTTTTCTCATAACATACCTCCATTAGTTATATTTCAGTTAGAAAACAGTGGTATAAAAAGGTTTCGCTTCACCACGAGGGTTTACCCCCCCAGCATCGAGATGAACGAGGAGGAGATGAACACGTACACTACATACGAGACGATTATGCCGATCGGGATATAGATGATGCTCTTTGACAGCTTGCCTTCCCTGATCTGGGTGGAGCACATCACTATGAGCGAGCCTGCCACTATCAGGTAGATTTTGAACAGCAGGTCGAACTGTTTGACGAGATTGGCCCCTTCTCCCATCGTCTCTGCGGTCCCTATCTTCATCAATATGCCAAGGACCGAGTTCACTATGCCGAAGACGAACGGCGCCACGAGAAGGCCGGCGACCAGGATGAACATGAACTGCATCAGTGTCTTTGATTTCCTCTCCCTCTGCAGGCGGTAGACCGCTCTTATATCCTCAGCCATTGCGGTAAGGGTGTCCAGCAGCGCGCCGCCGGATTTCTTTGCCGCGATTATGACCACGGCGACCTTTTTCATCAGCGGCGAGCGCGACTCAAGCGCAAAGTCCCTGAACGAGTCCTCGAACGTCTTCCCCTCGTTAATCTCCCGCAGCATCCTCTTCAGGCCCTTCGTTATGGGGCCGTAATTCACTTTCGCGGCCTCTCTGAGCGCTATTTCGACAGTACCGCCCGTCTTCAGCGTGGTGCCTATGTGGTGAAGCACATCAGGCAGCCTTGCTTCGTATTCGTCTATCTTTCTGTCGGACAGGAAGAACGGCATGCCGAAACCTAGGTCGGCCACAAGCACTGCCAGCAGGAATGACAGAGTGACGTCGAGGAGCGAACCCACTATAAATGCTATGACCATCCCGATAAGCGTAAGAACAACTAGGACAGCGGGGTCCATCTTTATCTCTGCGAACTCCACCAAGTCGGTATAGTTTTTCCAGAATTTCGCCAGAAACTGGACTCTGAATAAAGTGTTCTGCACGAACTCTCCGACTTTTTCCTGGATTTCTTCAAAGTCCATGTTATCCCGGGTCAGCTGATTTTATGAAATACATGAATATGAACAACAGGGCAGGGCATATCACGAAGTATACCATCATTAGGAAGGAAGTGTTGAAAAAGCTGAAGGCGGACATGTACTGCTGTATCGACGGGCTGGAGCCTATTACAGTAAGGATGGTTATCAGCACGGGCAGGATTATCGCCACCATCATCAGGAAGAGGCTCAGTAGATTCAATTTCTCTGCAAAGTCTGCTATCTTCATTCTCCTTTCGAACGCCACGTCCTCAGCTATCGTTATCATGATATCAGACAGGTTCCCTCCGGTCCTCATCGCCCTGACCAGGTGGGAAATCATCCTTTTCAGGCCCTCTGACTTGGTCTTTTCCTCCCATAGCTCAAGCGCATCCTCCGTAGGGACGCCTTTCTCTATGTTCAACAGGACGTTCCTGAACCCGTCGGACAGCGCGCCATAGTCTGCGGACGCTATCGACTCCATGGTCTTGAATATGCCTACGCCAGCTCTAATCTCTATGGACATGTGCCTGAGCGCAAATGGAAGCTCTCTATCTATCTCCACGGCCAGCTTGCTCGCTCTGCTGCTTGGTATCATGAGAGCTATCGCAAAGCAGACGAACGGCGCCAGCAACAGGGACAGAACAGCTATCAGTATATCGAAACTGGCTGCTATGACTAGAATAAACATCAGGGCCAGCAAAACAAGCCAGACCAGGACAGTGGCGGACATCACCAGCGTCAGATACTGCTCGACAGAGTATTTCATGTCTGCTGACTCTAGATCCGTTTCGACTTTACTGCCGATATATTTATAGAGAACGTTTGAAAGAGACTGTATCGGCGACTGCAGCATCATATAGAATTTCCCGAAGAACCTCACTATGGGGCTCTCGAACAGCACCAGCTCTTTCGGCGAGCCGCCGGATACTTTTATCGCTTTGGGGCCGTATTCAATCATTTCCCTGAGCTTCGTCGCTTTCTCGGGGGTGAATGTCCCCTCTTTTCGCATCGTACCTTCTTTGAAGTACTTGTCCTTCATCCGGTCGACAATCTTAGAAATAGTCTCTATGTCTACCTCTTCCTCCATCGTTGGAAGGGCCGGCGCTTTCTGCTCTTTCTTCGGGGCCGGCGCAGCGGCTTCTTTCTTGAAAAGCTTCTTCAGCCTGTCAGCTTCACTCATCTAGCTACCCCTTGGAATTTCCTGATCTCTAATATCAACTCATCAAACCTTCTGACGTTCCGGTTAACCAGATCCTCCACAAACTCCTTCCTCCTCTCAAGTTCTAAGTCTATGTCCTTTTTAGACATGCCGGTATATTTCATAAGCTTCTGGACATATTTCGAAGGCGTGTTGCTTTTCCTTATGGAATCTGTGGGCGCGTCCCATTCGAAGAGAGTGTTCATCTGCGGGGTCTGGCCGGCGAACGACTCGAATTCGGACACTTCCGTGACTCTCCTGACCATCCCCTTTCTCCTGTCCATTATCCTCTGCTGCACGACTATCAGGTCAAGGGCGTCGAGCATGATGACTGGGACGTTCATCGGCGGGTTTATCAGCCTGATGACGGTCTCATGCGCCGAGTTGGCGTGGACGGTGCCCAGCGACCCGTCATGACCGGTATTCATCGCAGTGAACATGGTAAAGGCCTCAGCATGCCTGATTTCTCCGACTATGATCCTGTCCGGCCTCATCCTGAGAGAGTTCTTGACCAGCGTGTCCAGGTTGATTTCTCCTGTGCCTTCAATTCCCGGGGGCCTTGTCTCGAACCTGATCCAGTGCTCTATTGACAGCTGGAGCTCGGCAGTGTCTTCTATGGTCAATACTCTTTCGCGCGGGTTGATGAAGTTCACCACGCAGTTCAGGGTGGTGGTCTTACCAGATGAAGTGCCACCGGATATCAGCATGTTGGCGGGCTTTGCACCCAGGCCGTCTGCCGCCATCCACAGGAACGCGACCAGTTCGGGGTTCATCGTCCCGAAATTTATCATGTCTATCATCGTCAGCGGGTCTTTCCTGAACTTTCTGATTGTGAGGGTCACTCCGTTGAGGGAGATGGGCGGGACCGTCGCATTGACTCTAGACCCGTCAGGCAGCCTTGCGTCCAATAGCGGCTGCTGCACGTCTATACGCCTGTTGACCTCCCGCGCTATCCTGGAGGCGATGTTCAGTATCTCCTCATCAGTGCCGAACTGGATGTTGGTCTTGACCATGTCATATTTAGTATGCCAGAGGTAGACGGGTTTCTGCGGCCCGATGACCATAATCTCCTCAAGGTCATCGTCTTTGATGAGAGTGTCCAAGATGCCGTAGCCGATCATCTCCCTTACGACCATCTCGGAATAGAAGTCGATTTTGGTCGCTGGAACGCCAAGCTCCGGGCTGTTTGTTATAATCTCCTTGACTTTCTTTAAGTAGTACTCTCTTCGCCTTATAGGGTCTCTGATTTCCTCAGGAGAGACGGTAATCAGCCTTGTCGCCGCCTCCTTTATCGTGTTGACCAGGACTTTTTCCGGACCGGTAGGCCTTATTACAGGAACTGTATAGAAGGGCAGCGGCTCGCCTTCAACTTTGTATATCCTGGCATCGCCGTATTGTGCTATAAGAACTTTCTGCCCGGGCAGATCGACCTCGGCCACCTCTTGTAGAGCCATTTCCGCAGTTTTCTTATCTTTTACTATCGGCTTTTCCTCTTTCTTCTTTGCAGCGGTCTTTGTCTCTTTCATGAGGTCGTCTATGTAAGCCATGCCTCAATAAAAACAGTGGAAGTTTTTATACCTTAGCCCGAAAAAATAGGCCGCTTGGACAGCAATCTTGGCAAAGACAATTCCCGGTATGGATAGCCCCTAGTCTTGCTCTTTATCTCCTTCAATAGGCTATCTATATCCATCTGTTTCTGCTCGCCCGACTCTCTAATCCTGACAGTCAATTTTCCTGAGTCAATTTCCTTCTTGCCGACTACAGCAACATAAGGCACCCAGTCCAGTTCAGCGTTCCTGATCTTCTTGCCCAGAGTGTCATCATAATCATCCACATCCGCTCTGATTCCCTCGAACTTTTCAGACAGTTTCTTGCAATACTCCAGCTGGTCCCTTGAAAGCGGGATTATCCTCACTTGGGTGGGAGATAACCATAACGGCAGAGAAGGTGCTTTTTTGGCTAGTTCATTCTTTACGGCCCTGTCAAATATAGAGTAAAGGTATCTCTCAAGCCCGCCGATGACCGCCGTATGGAGTATAATCGGGTGCTGTTTCTGGCCTTTCTCGTCCGTATAGGATATCCCGAATCTCTGCGCATTCCCAACATCTATCTGCACTGTCCCTATCTCCCTGACTCTGTCTAGCGCGTCTATTATATTATGCTCTATATTGACTTTCCAGTAATAGTCCTTTCCGGGGGGATAGAAGCACAGCAGGGCAGGTTTTTTCTTGCTCTTCAGCAGACCTATGAAGAAATCCTTGTTTTCCTCAAAGAACTCATGAGAGGTAAGGTTAATCAGCATCTCATAGTCCTGCTCTATCTTATGCGCTTCGTCAAAAATCTTGTCATTTATCTCCGAAAACCATTTCTTCGCCTCTTCCATGTCGCGGCAGAAAACGTGGCAGTCGGGCATCTGGAACTTCCTGACCCGGAACAGCAGGACTAGCTCACCGCTCTGTTCTAGTCGGTAGCTGTCAGCGACCTCGAACGCGCCGAACGGCATATTCTTGTAGCTGATGACCCAGTCCTTTATCATAGCGAACTGCTGGAAACATGCCGCGTACCTCATCACGTACTGGCTCCCCTCGACGTCCAGCTGGTACAGCCTGTCGCCAAAAAGCTCAGCATGCTCTCCGACAGCCTTCTCTTTCATATTAAACATGTTTGTCCCTTTCACATGGTAGATGGGCAGGCCGAGAGATTTGACTATGCTCAAGGAATAGTCGCCTGCCAGGTCCAGTATCAATGTCCCTTCAGGCCCGTAGCGCATATGCCCAGAGTCTGACATGGGCTCCCAGTCCATCTGGAACTTCTTGGCAAACTTGATGTAGCGCGGCTCCGAGCCAGAGCCTTTTGCCTCCTTGCCCAGCGCCTCTTTCTCAACCATTATCTTGAAGTTCTTCTCGTTCGGCTTGTACTTATAGTCGTTGGGGTCGACCAGCTTCCCGTCAAGAGCCAGAATCTTGAACTCCTTCTTGCCCGCCTCTTTCTGTCTCTGCTCCTTCTTGCTGTCGACCAGCTTTATCTCGCGGGAGAGCTCCGACAGCGGATGACCCTTGCACTTGATATCAAAGGCCTTGTACCAGCCAAATGGTGCTCTATAGACCTCGTATTTGCCTTCTTTAAGCAGCTTCTCCGCCTCTTTCAGGACTTTCAGCGCGACATCCGGGCTCGACGGTGTACTAGAGAGGTGGACGAACGGATAAAGGACTATTCTGTTCTCTTTTACCTGTTTTGCTATGTCTTCTATCTCAGAAACCGCCTTTCTAGCAATCTCCTGCCAGTTCTTCTCGTCCGATTTCTCTATTGAGGAGAATATCACGAGGCAGTCTTTGATCTTCGTTAGGCCCTTCTCCGCCTCCTCAGCAGACGGTATCGCCTTGCTGACCGGCGCGAACTCCACAAAATCGGAATGGATTGACAGAATTTTCATGCTATCCTTTAGCCAATACAGATATAAATAGTTACTTCGCCCGCTTGTACAAATCATCTTTCAGCTTTTTGCCAGTCTTCTTCTCCCATTCAACGGGAGGCAAGCTGTATTTTCTCTGCACATCGTCCCTGTAATACTCGGGCAGGACATTGAACGCGCAAAAAGGTATTATGCGGCCGTCTGGAAGGGCGTAATGTATCGCGCAGCGCTCCACCCTCTCGATATCGTAATTGTACAGGTCCTGGAAGTGCATCATCCCCACGAAAAGCGTTTTGTAATGGAACTCGCCCAGCGTCTTGTAGTCGTGCTTGATCAGGGCGTTGTAGAGGAGCTTTCCCAGGCCGAATCCAGCAGGCTGCTTTTTCTTGTCTATAAAGCTGTTTATCTTGACGAACAGCCTCGCGCTTGTCAGAAGCTTGCTCTTGCCCTTTTTCAGCTCAAATGCTTTCTCCTGAAGGTAGTTGAACAGCCCTTCGACATCAACGAACCTGGTTATGGGCACCAGTCTATCGCCGTCCTTGAATATGTAAGTGGCCATCCCGCATGCGAAATGGGTTGAAAGGTTGTAATGCGGCCTCTCGGTCATCGCCTCGACAAATTCAGTGATGTTTCCTACGCAGGGCACAGGGAAGAAATCGTCTCTGGACAGCGCGCCGTTTGTCTGTTCTTCTAGTCGTTTTATGGTGCCGGGTATTGTTATCCTCATCTTGTCTCTTTCGGTTCTGGGCATCCTTCCGACGATGGACACGGGCTGGAAGTTGACTCCCCTGATCACATCGATGTTCTTTGAAGCGAACTCGACTATTTTTCCTAGCTCATGGTCGTTGATTCCTTTGATGACAGTTGGGACTAGCACTATGCCTATTCCGGCCTTCCTGCAGTTTTCTATTGCTTTCGGCGCTTCATAATGGTTTTTCGGATTGGTCTTTGCCGTGACTCCGTCAAAAGACAAATAGAGGGTGTTGACCCCGGCCTGCCTGATTTTCTTGGCGAGCGTCGGGTCGTTCGCAAGCCTGATCCCGTTAGTATTGAGCTGGACGTGCTTGAACCCCTCCTCGCGGGCTATCCGTATTATATCGAGCAGGTCCTCTCTGAGCGTTGGTTCGCCGCCGGTCAATTGAACAGCATTACAGGCGACGGGCTTTTCCGCGCGCAGGACCCGGAACATCTGCCTCAGCTGGTCAAGCGTGGGCTCGTATATGCCCTCCCCCTCCTTGGCGTAGAAGAAGCAGTACCAGCAGGACAAGTCGCATCGGTTTGTTAAGACTATATTGGCGAGCGCCGTATGGCTCTTATGCCGCTTGCAGAGGCCACAGTCGAACGGGCACTTGCTCCCGTCCAGCTTAACGGTGGGGTTGCTGATTCCCTTGCCCTCCCTGGCGAACCTGCTTGCTTTCTGGTACATCTTGTAGTCTTCCCAGTACTTCTCGGTGGTCTCGCCGTGCTTCGGGCAGGTCTTTGATATCCAGACCAGGCCGTCGGCTTCGTAAATCTCTGCGGGAATAATCTTCAGACACTCAGGGCATACAGAAGTCGTACCCTTAATTCTCATTAATATCAAAAAGTATTTGTTTAAGATAATATATAAGAGTATACCATGAGGATAGCGGTCGAGTCTAGGGACTTCAAGAAGAGCGTCCAGTTCAAAGGGAAGACTGTGGGGCAGTTGATGAGGGGCCTGAAACTGTCTCCCGAGAATTTTGTGATTTCCAAGAGCGGCGGGGTAGTTTTAGAGGACGAGATACTGTCTGACGGCGACAAAATCAGGCTGTTTCCGGTGATTTCTGGCGGTTAGATGAAGTGTTCTAGGTGCGGAAAGAAGGCGGTTGCTGAGCCCAGATATTTAGATGAATCTCTGTGCTCCAAGCATTTTTCCGAGCTGTTTGAACGCAGGGTCAAAAGGACTATCTCCGGCTCCGGAATGCTCGACAGGAAGAGAGACAAGATAGCCGTCGGAGTGTCTGGCGGGAAAGACAGTCTTGTTCTGCTGTACCTGTTCAAGAAGTTCCATTATAATATAGTGGCTGTGACCATCGACGAGGGCATCAAAGGCTATCGCGACAACAGCCTATCGTACATCAGGAAGTTCTGCGCCAGATATAAGATTCCGTGGAAACTCTATTCATTGAAAAAAGAGTATGGTTTCACTCTAGACAGCATACCTGACAAGAGGCTGATGTGCTCCCACTGCGGCGTCCTGAGGCGGGGCTTATTGAACAAGAAAGCGAGAGAGCTCAAGTGCACTAAAGTGGCTACCGGCCATAATCTGGATGATGAGACGCAGATGGTGCTGATGAACCTGTTCAGGGGCGAGCTCGAGAGACTGGCACGTTGCGGACCCGTAACCGGCCGTATAGAAGATGAGCTTTTTGTTCCAAGAGTCAAGCCATTGAGAGAGTGCCCGGAACGGGAGGATGTGCTGTACGCTTTGCTTCATAAGATAAAATATACGGACGTGGAATGCCCTTATGCCAAATATGCCTATCGCAATGTAATCAGGGGCGTGCTCAACCGGATGGAAGAGAGATATCCCGGCACCAAGTTCGCTGTCCTCAAGAACTTTGACAAGATGCTGCCTTTTCTTAGGGAGTATTATGCGCCGAAAGAGCAATCTAGGCGATGCAGGAAGTGCGGTGAGATGACAAAAGGAGAGATCTGCAAGTTCTGCGAGACTATAGAAAATTTTGGGTAGGTATTTAAATCAAGTCTGCGAATCTTAATTAGTGGAAAAATGGGAATGCTTAGCGGGTTTAGAAGGAATGCCTGGCGTGATAAGAAGCTGACGAGAGAAGGTCTGGAGAAAGCCAGAGCGGAAATTGCATCCAACCCGGTTCTAAGAGGATTAAAAGAAGAGGAATATACATTTGCTTTTCGTAATGGCGCTAATTCTCAAAACGCAGGGGGAATTTCAAAGAAAGAAGGCATGTCTGAACTAGGAAAGGATCTTAATTTAGCTAAGTATAACCCGTTTGTTGTTGAGCCAGAAATGCTTGTAAATAATATGGTTAATCTCAGAATGTCCGGGCTTCTCAGCAAAGATGAGCTCCGAAGTCTATTCAACAAACACGTTCATCCAAATGACAAATATAGAGAAAAAATAGAGATGTTATTAAAAGAGAGCGAACACATCTGCGATGAAATAAAACTCGGTCACAAAATTTTGAAGCGTACGGGTAGGCTTTTGACCGTTGGGCAAGCAAAAAACAAGAAAAAACTGATGAAAGAACGGGCAGAGATGGAAGAATTTTTCAAACGTTTGGATGAAAAGAGGAATAAAAAATAACTAGGCTTTTTTCGCTTTTTCTAGCAGATCCAGTATTTTCTGGCCTGCAAAATTCAGGATGAATAGGTCTTCTCCTTTTGCGGTGCTTATCGCTGTGACTACCTCTTTGTCCATCAAGTCTATCAATATGGGCCTGAGCTTCTTCTCGTCTATGCCCAGCTCTTTTGCGATTGCCTCAAACCTCTTTCCGCCCTTGCTGAGATATCTAATCAAAGCTATGAGCTGCTTGTCCCTTGTAATATAGAAGTATGCTGGATGCTCTTGCAGATATGCCATCAGCTCTTCAGTCATGCCAGCTCCCTCCTCACGATGTCTGAAATTATGCTTCCGCTGATTTTGCCGCGGAACTTCTTCATCGCCTCGCCCATGATTATGTTAAAGGCCCTATTCTTGTCCATGCCCTTCGTCTTCTTGGCCAGCTCCCTGACCTCTTTCTCGACCTCTTTCTCGCTGACCGCCTCGAGCTTTGCTTTTTTCATGATACTGATTATGGTCTCGCCAGGCTCTTTGCTCCATGCCAGCATCACCGCAGGAACAGCCTCCCGTGCCAGGCTGCCTTTTGAAATAGCAGTAAACAGATCGAAATACTGCTTTTTGGATAGACTGGCGCCCACGCTCGCTGATGTCTCTTCTAGGGTTATAGCCACGGTCGTCGGGTCAACCTTGATGGAATTGCAAATCTCCTTGAACAGCTCCCTATTTTCAGAAATAACTAATTTGTCAGCCAGCTGCTCGCTGATATGATACTTTTCCTTCAGTTTCTTCAATACGTCAGCAGGCTTCTCTGGGAGCACGGACCTTATTTTCGCCAGCTGCTCGTCTTCTACCACCATCGACGGCACATCAGTCTCCGGATACATCCTGTCCGAGCCTGGAAGGACGCGCATATAGTCCGTTGTCCCGTCCTCATTTGCCTTCCGCGTCTCTTCCTGGACTTTCTTGCCCTCTTTGACCAGCTTCTCCTGTCTCTTGGCCTCGTTCTCTATAATCCTGTCAAGCATCCTGATGTCCTGCACCCCTTTTATCTCGACTCTCGCTCCGTTAGGGATAGAGATGTTGACATCCTGCCTGATGCTCCCTATCCCGCGCTGGACCTTTCCCGTCATCCTCAGCAGCCTTCCGATCTCGAGCGCCGCCTCTTTCACCTGCTGCGGCCCCAGCTGGATTATTCCCGTGGCTATCTCGACGAGCGGAATGCCCAATCTGTCGAGCCTGTAAGTCTTTTCCCCGCCTTTCTCGCCGACTATGCCTGCTGCTTCCTCTTCAAGATAGACGCCGGTTATGTCTATCCTGCCGTGCTTGGTGTCCGCATAA
>Ga0315281_10014430_pt1 | contig 10658 bp, 12 predicted proteins | sample YL17G07_0_MG_FD_204540 | JGI IMG/M metagenome (GOLD analysis project Ga0315281, IMG submission 204540) | Sediment microbial communities from Yellowstone Lake, YNP, Wyoming, USA - YL17G07_0 | ecosystem: Environmental > Aquatic > Freshwater > Lake > Sediment | place: USA: Wyoming | collected... | reverse complement strand
GGGCCTGGATACGCGTGAAGTTCGCGCTGAATATCTGGAGCAGGGCAAGCAGGGAGTGACCTTCGAATATAGCCGGTACAAACACTATGTGCCCTACACCATCAATACCAACCAGAGCGGTATCGGCACCCCCACTCAAACTACTGGAACCAATATTCCGAATACTGCGCTTGGCTTGGGAGCGAATTACCAGTTTGGGGTAAGTCGCGACAAACTCGGGGTAAGTGTGTACAAGAACTTCCTGCCGGAAGTTGATTTGCGCGTCAACTTTACTAGTGAACAAAAGGAAGGCAATCGCATCACTAGCAACGGAAGCGCGCTTTTTGTTGCCGACATGATTGAGTGGACAACAAAATCGATAGAGGCAATGCTGAATTACACTGGCGAAAAATTGCAACTGTCGGGCGGTTATAACGGAAGCTGGTTTACCAACGAAAATGCCACTGGTTATGTAGCGCTGGTAAATACAGCAATGACCCAGCCTCTGGATAATCAAGCTCACCAGCTCTATGTGAATGGCGGCTATGGCTTTACAACTAGCACCCAGGCTAATTTCAAGGTGGCCTACACTTGGGCCACCCAGAATGCGCCACTTCCCACTGCGGGTATAAGTAGCGCCACCTATGGAAATGTTTCCAGGCTGCAAGGTGAAATCGACACCACCATGATGCAACTGGGGCTCAACTCGAAACCCACTACAAAGCTGGGGTTGACAGCCAATCTGCGGTATTACGACTCGCACGATAACACTCCGCAGTACGGCACTGTGCGCTCAACAGACAATACTGCAAATATACTGCTCAATACGACACCGATCTCGTACACAACAACAACCGGAAAGCTGGAGGCCAACTATGAGCTGACACGCGGCTACAATATGGTTGCGGGTCTCGACAATAGCAAGCAGGCACGCTCAACGTATACATCGATTAGTGGCGTCGCATACGATGCTTATGTTCCCTTCCGCTCTGATTTGAACGAAACTACCTACCGCCTGCAATTGGGCAAGAGTCTGTCGGAGACCCTGAATGGTTCGCTGGCCTACCTGTATGGTGATCGTGGCGGTTCCAATTTAACCAGCAGTACACGGGTCGGCACAGCCTTTGTCTCGCCTGTACACATTGCCGACCGCAAGCGCCAAAAAATGCGTCTGGGACTGGATTGGGCACCGGCGGAGAAACTCGATTTCCAGTTAAACCTGGAAAAGGCCGTTGATCAGTATGGAACCCGCGACCGTTACCAGGGGATACATGAGGGCAGGGCCGATTTGTATTCCATTGACGCAAACTACCAGATCAGCGAAAACTGGCAGACTACCAGCTGGCTTTCTTATAGCCTGACAGGTACGCGTCTGGTGAACTTCACCTCTGCAAGTAACCAGAAAATCGCCCAGCAGGAAGACATCAGTAGTGCAGTGGGTGTCAATCTGACAGGTACGCTCAACAGCAAAACCAAGGTGGGTGCCGATGTCTCTTACTCAAGGGACAAGAGTAACTTTGACCAACTGTATTCAAACGGCACCACGCTGTATAACGTGCCCGAGATCACCAGCGAGTTGACCCGCATCAAGTTGTTTGCCAACTACGCGATGCAGAAGAATGCCGATCTGCGGTTTGAAATAACGCACGAATACTGGAGAACCGATGACTGGCAATGGATGTACTCTTCCGGGCTGCCCTGGCAATATGGCACGACCACAGACGGGACCACAGTCTTTTCCGAAGCAAAACAGAGCTCAACCTGGCTGAGCATGCGCTACAAATATAAATTCTAACAAGAAGTGTTGCCGTGCTTGAATGGCGCGGTTACTTGGTTGGCTGATTCATATATATAGAGGTGGGCGATGGAAAATAGCAAAGCGGGAATATGCAGACGCACATGGGATTTTTTTAGAAAACCGAGCGCAAAATATTCCGTGCTGGCAATCGCCACCGTATTTTTCTTTGGCGGCATTATATTTTGGGGCGGGTTTAATACTGCGATGGAAGCAACCAACCAACTGGAATTTTGTATTGGTTGCCACGAGATGCGCAACACCGTCTACAAGGAATACCAAACCACCATCCATTACTCAAACCGCACCGGCGTGCGCGCGATCTGCTCGGATTGCCACGTGCCCAAAGACTGGACACACAAGCTGATACGCAAGATCCAGGCTACCGGAGAAGTGTGGGGAAAAATCACAGGTTATGTTGATACCCCGGAAAAATTTGAAAAACACCGCATGGAAATGGCAACCGATGAGTGGAAGCGCATGAAGGCGACCGACTCGCGTGAATGTCGCAACTGCCACAGCTTCGAGGGCATGAGCGGCGAAGTGCAGAAAAAGAGCGTCTACGACAAACATATGAAGGCCAAATCCGATGGCAAAACCTGCATCGACTGCCACAAGGGTATCGCGCATAAATTGCCCAAGGAGTATGTTGATCCTGAGGAGTAACTGAAGCGAAATTTATTCCCAACTGTTTTTGGCGACAGCTTGTTGCCTGTCCCTTAATGACCAGCCTTCCCCCTTTGGCTGGTCATTTCTTTTTATAATATTTTGTGGATCTTGTTGTTTGTAGATCTGAACAGAGACAGGTGTGCAATTATTAATCTTTTCATAATTCATGACATAAAACTTTGATGCAAATTGTTTACTGTACTCAAACCCCCTCCGGCTCCCCCTTGACAGGGGGAGAGACAAGCGCGCTCCTCCCCTGTTAAGGGGAGGCTGGGAGGGGTTTAGAAGTGTCATGATTTATGAAAAGCTCAATAATCCCACCTGTTGTTATAATGTCCCCTCTCAATAGCAATAAAAGGGAAACGCAAATGTCAGGAATAAAATCCATCTTGCAACTGCTGCTTGGCTTGACACTGTGCACATTGGGCCTCACAAACGCACATGCAGCCTATGAGCCAAACGACAACTACTCCTCACTGATACTGGCCTATCAAAGCTCAACTTTTTCATCCCCGGTATGTATAGGCGCAGAATGTCACGAAGGTGTGGGTGGGCTGGCGGTTGTGTATACCCGGCAATTATTTGTTCCCCAATTTGCCCTCGGTGCATCGGGCTCATACCTGACCTCAACTGGCAACACCTCCAGCATCAAATCGAGCAATGGCTCGGTATTTGTTGAAGGTCTGGCCGGTCTGGGCAAGCGGGTGGACGTCGGTGGCATCCTCGCGGCTCTTGGCACAACTTTGGAACTCTGTTCGACCAATCCCTCGGTATGCAACACAACACCCGACAGGGGAACCGATGTTGCTGTCTTTGGTAAAGTATTTTTTAACGATATGCGTTCGGTAACAGTCGGCCTTCGCTATGACTACATCGCCTACGATAAGGCATCGAACCAGTCGATCATCACGCTCTCGCTGGTCACCATTCTCGCGCAACATCACAAGCTGGCTTTCTCCGTAGACAGGGTGCGCGACGCTAACGGCAACGCCGTTTCGGGTGGCTATGGCTTTGGTTACAGTTACCTGATTTTCTAACCAGGTGCCCGCGAGCTGACAGATAGCGGTTTTGTAAAATAAAAAAGCCCGGCATTTTCATGCCGGGCTTTTTTACCAACTACAAGCTGCGATTAAGCTGCCTGGATGTTGGAGGCTTGTTTGCCTTTTTGACCTTGAGTGATTTCGAAACTAACTTTTTGGCCTTCTTGCAGCGTCTTGAAACCATTCATGTTGATTGCCGAGAAATGTGCAAACAAATCTTCGCCACCATCATCAGGAGTCACAAAACCAAAACCTTTTGCATCGTTAAACCACTTTACTGTACCAGTTGCCATGTAAATACTTCCTTTATTAAAACAGCGGGAAATTCCCCGCAGAAATATTTGAATCAAAGATTGCACATGGAAAACCAGTACTGCAAAAACTTAAAATCAAATACCAGCGCGCACTATACAGGCATTTCTGCCTGCAAACGAATTAAAAGCAAATTTAATTAGCCGCCTGCACCAGAACGGCGCAGTAAAAGTGAGCGACCGTAGGACTTCGGAATAAGCGAAACGTTCCATAATGCCGTCAAAAGCGTGGTAAAACTGGTGCCAGCGTGCTGTAAGGGCGCTTATTCGGAATCGCCCGGTTTGTTTATCACCCCGGTGAGTCCCACAATCAGCTCATCGTGCAGCCACACCAGCAGGCTTTCTGCAGCCACCGTGGCAGCTTCAGATTCTGAAAACTGGTCGGTCAGGGCAGTGCACACATCGGAAAATGGCGTCCCTTTTTGCAGTTGCTGCAAGGCTGCATTTTCCACCGCGCCGATCGTGCGGAAGTGTGGTTGCCAGCCCTTACGCCAGATCAGCAGCCAGCTTGGCTCGGATAATTTTTCGGAAGCAGGAGGTGTCTGGTCCTGATCAATTGCATGCCAAATCGTCAGGCTGTTATACAGCAGCGGGTTGATATGCAAAGTGGGGGCTAACTTAAAGCATATCGTTTCCCAGTCTGAAGGTGCCAGACCGGTAAGATCACTCGCGCCAATCGGTGTTGCATCCTGTCCATCAAAAGCCTTGCGCAGCTCCCAGTCAACCATCGCCAGCTCGGCGACATCGCCATCATCGGGAAACTGGCCGGCCAGCCAGTCCGGGAAGCTGGCGCCGTACCAGCGCAGGTTGCGGTGATTGGGCGGGGTGGCTTCTATGTAGTCTCTTGCTGAGGTTTCAAAGGTTTCATCACCCAGATAAGCCCAGGTTTTTTCATAGGCGTCCTGCAGATTTTCGAGCAGCCGGACACGGTACGCATTGTGATAAATGTGCAAACGGTGCTCGATAGTGATGCGTCCGCCATCCACCACCTCCTGCGCAAATTCGCTGGGGCGGTTAAGCAAGTGGTCGTGAAAAGCCACCTGCAAACCGGTTAAATTTTGCGCCTTCATGCGGCCACCTTCTGCACATCCAGCACTTCAGCCGCAATGCTGCGGGCACGCGCCAGCTCGCTGAGCAGCTCTCCCAGTTCGGGAATATTGTCATCGCGCTCGATCATGGTGGCGACATCGCCAAAGTGCTCGCAGGTGTAACGGTATAAATCCCACACTGGCTCGGCAATGGGGTGGTCGTGTGTATCCACAATGTAATCACCGTGGTCGCTATGACCGGCCAGATGGATTTGTTGCACACGCTCAACCGGCAAATGATTTAAAAATTCATGCGCGCTAAAACCGTGGTTAATGCTGCTGACATAAATATTGTTCACGTCCAGCAACAACAGGCAATCTGCCCGCTCAGCCACCTCGCGCAAGAAAACCCACTCGCTCATTTCTGAGCTCCTGTAATCGAGATAGCTCGACACATTCTCCAGCAGCATCCGACGCCCCAATATATCTTGCACCTGGCCCACATGCTCCACCACCAGCTTCAGGGCTTCTTCACTGTAGGGCAGGGGCAGCAGATCATGCGCGTTGCGACCATGTACACCTGTCCAGCACAAGTGGTCTGAAATCCACATGGGCTGCACATGGTCTGCCAGTGCTTTCAGTTCTTTTAAATACGCCTTGTCCAGCCCGTCGGTAGAACCTATCGAAAGTGAAACGCCGTGCATCGCCAGCGGATACTTCGCCATGATTCTGTTCAGGTGGTCGAGCGGCAAGCCGCCTTGCACCATATAGTTTTCTGAAATAATTTCCAGCCATTCCACCGGCTGCTGCTTCTGCAAAAAATCTGCATAGTGCACAGGCCGCAAGCCCAGGCCAAAACCGGGAGATTTTTTCGTGAGCGATGCTGGTGATGGTTTCATGGGCGTATTTGTTTTATCAAAAATGAGGGTATCTTTTATCCCGGGCTTCGGCAATGCACAACTCAAGCCAACGCACTGGATAAAAAATCCAGGTATTTCACCTGGATTTTTTACTAGCCAGATTAAGACTTGGCTACTTTGCCGCCTTTAGTTTTGCAATCAGCAGCGCTCATAGCTTTAAAGCCATGACCCTTGCATGCGTTCATACCTTTGCAAGCGTTGTCAGCTGTTTTGCAGTCGCTATTGCCTTTGCATGAGTGAACGCCTTCGCAATGCACTTTATCAGAAGCGCCAGCAGCAGGAGCTGCAGCCATGTGTTTAGCAGCATTTGCAGACATTGAAACAGCCATAAAAGCAGCAACAGCAGCGATTTTTGCACCATTAGATTGAATAGACATTGATAATTTTCCTTTAATTTACATGTAAATAAAAAAGTGACACCTGTTGACAGGCCTCCACTCCAATAACCGAAGTCCAAAACAGACTGCGTTGAAAACACTCGTCACCGGCTGGTATGAATGTCTCCCGCATAGTAGTCGAACCAACTAATCATTACTTACAAAAATTTCTTAACACTTAACAAAAAGCACCTTAAAAAATATATAGCGGCACAAATATACCTATTTAGTTACAAATATGCTTATTTAGGCATATATATGCCGCTTGACAATTAAGTAATTATGTATACAATAAACCGGCATAATTAAACCTATTAATAATTAAAATCTAACTAATCGGCATATAATAACCGTATGAGTGAACTCCTATTTCAAACCCCAAATGAGCTGCAAGCCAGCCTCGGCGAGCGTGTAAAACGCCTGCGCCTCAACCGCAATCTCGACCAAAAATCCACCGCGGAAAAAGCCGGCATCTCCGAGCGCGCCTTGCGCAATCTTGAAAGCGGCCACGGCTCCACCGTGGAAACCCTGCTGCGGGTATTAAAAGCGCTGGACTATCTGCAGGGCATCGACATGCTCGCACCCGAGCCCAGCGTCAACCCGCTGGACCTGCTACGGCAGAGCAAAGCCCCTCAGCGCGTGCGGCGGGCGGCCAATAAATAACAGGCCCACGCAAATGAGCACCCCAACATGAACACCCCCGTCATCGAAGTGCGCATCTGGGGCCAGCGTGTAGGCGCGGTGGCACCCGATCCGCGCCTCGGCTGCTATGTGTTTGCCTATGACCCCGCGTGGAAGCACACCGGTATAGAACTGGCCCCGCTCACCATGCCGCTGGCCGACACCAGCCCCACCTTTGCCTTTCCCAACTTGGCCGAGCCCTGCTACCACCGCCTGCCCGGCCCGCTCGCCGATGCGCTGCCGGACGACTTTGGCAACGCCCTTATCGATGCGTGGATGGCGCGCAAAGGTATGGACAAAAATGCCGTCACCACCCTTGACCGCCTGGCCTATATGGGCAAACGCGGCATGGGCGCGCTGGAATTTAAACCCGCGCGCGGTGCCCATCGCGAAAGCGTAGCCCCGCTGCAAATGCAAAATCTGGTTGAGGCTGCACGCAAGGTGATACAAGGCGACCTCAGTGGTGACGTGCATGCCCAGGCCGCCCTCGCCAACATCATCCGCGTCGGCACCTCGGCCGGCGGTGCGCGCGCCAAAGCCGTGGTCACCTGGAACCCGCAAACCAAAGAAATCCGCAGCGGCCAGTTTGATGCCGCCGCAGGCTTTCAGCACTGGGTGCTCAAGTTTGACGGCATGGGAAAAGATCTCGAGCTGGGCGGCAGCGCCGACTATGGCCGCATTGAATACGCCTACCACCTCATGGCCAAAGCCGCCGGCATAGCGATGAGCGAGTGCCGCCTGTTGCAAGAAAACGGCCGCGCCCATTTCATGACACGCCGTTTTGATCGCGAGGTAGTAAACAATCTCACCCTCAAGCACCACGTGCAAACCCTCTGCGCAATGGACCATCTCGACTACAAACAACGCGCCACCCACGCCTATGCCCAGCTCTTTATGGTGATCGCAAAACTTAAGCTCGGCGACGATGCCAACACCCAAGCCTTTCGCCGCATGGCGTTTAACGTCATGGCCAAAAACTGCGACGACCACACCAAAAATTTCGCCTTCCGCCTCAAGCAGGGCGGCACCTGGGAGCTGGCCCCCGCCTACGACCTCACCCACGCTCACAACCCCAAAGGCGAGTGGACCTACCAGCACCTGCTGGGCGTCAACGGCAAGTTCAGCAACATCACCCGTGCCGATCTGCTGCAAGAAGCAGACCGTTTCGGCGTGCGTCGCCCGCTGGACATAATCGCCGACGTGCGTGCTGCGCTGGACTACTGGCCCGCGTTTGCGGCAGAGGCGGGGCTGGGGCATAACATCGTGGAGGCGATAGCGGGCGAGTTTGAGCGGGTTTGAGGTGTTGTAAAGCCCTGCTTGAATAATGATGGTATTTGGCGTAAAGTAATATTTCCTTACTTATGCGAATTGGAGAAACGTCATGCTCGCTAAAATGACCTCTAAAAATCAACTCACCTTGCCCAAGAGCATCACCGCCGCTGTTGGCACTGCGGAGTACTTCGACATTGAAGCTCGCAACGGGCAGATCGTGCTTACCCCGGTGCGTATACAGCGCAGCGATGCCCTGCGCGCCAAGTTGGCCGAGTTGGATGTGGGCGAGCAAGACATTGCCGATGCGGTTGCGTGGGCGCGCAAAACGCCTGTTGCCAAAAAGCCCACAAAGTAATGCCGCGCAAGCAAAGCACTCCTCGCGTAGTCATCGACACCAACCTGGTATTGTCCGCGCTGGTGTTCGCGCAAGGGCGGCTTACACCACTGCGCCTTGCCTGGCAGGGCACACACTGCCTGCCGCTGGTTTCAAGTGCAACAGCAGCAGAGCTCATTCGCGTGTTGGGCTACCCGAAATTCAAGCTCACTGTAGTGGAACAACAAGAACTGCTAGCCGACTATCTGCCTTATTGCACCACCGTGTCCATGCCCGCCGAGCTACCGATAACACCTCATTGTCGCGACAAATTCGACTTGCCTTTTCTGCAACTGGCCGTTACAGGGAAAGCTGATTACTTGGTAAGTGGCGACCAGGATTTGCTCAGCCTGGTTGGCCAAATTGTCTGCCCTATACTTACAGCCGATCAATTCATGAAAATTATCAATATCTGATTGAAAGCAGAGCTGGGGCATCACACGGTGGAGGCGATAGCGGGGAGTTTGAACGGGTTTGAGCGCGGCTTAATCACTTGATCAATAGTATGATCAAGCATATTATTGTCCGCATGTTTAATCATGCTACAAGGAAATCAAAACATGTCCAATCTGACAGCCAATGATCTGAAAACAAAAGGTATCGCCGCTATAGAAGCAGCGCTGGCAGAGCGGCCCGAGGCAATCGTCTCGGTGCGAGGCAAAGATCGCTTTGTGGTGATGGCAATTGAACAATATCACTATCTGCGAGAATGTGAACTCGAAACCGCACTGGCCGAAACACGCGCCGATATCGCAGCTGGGCGCTTTGTGAAAGAGACCCCGGCAGCGCATGTAAAGCGGATTAAAAAGTTAGCCGCATGACATTTCAGCTGATCTTCACGGATCAATATGTAAAACGCGCCACGCGTTTTATTAAGCACCATCCCGAGCTTGAGAAACAATACCTCAAAACCCTGCAACTGCTGGAACTCAACCCACACCATCCTTCACTGCGATTGCACGCCTTGAGCGGCAGGTTGCAGGGTCTGCATTCTGTCTCCATCAAACTTTCTTACCGCATCACACTTGAACTGTTAATTCGTGATGAAGAAATCATCCTGGTGAATGTGGGTGATCATGATGTGGTGTATTGACGAGAGCATTTTCAAATAGACCGTTTCGACATTAACCCTGCTAACAAGTCAGCCCACATTAGCCCTGAAACACGATAACATCTCCAGCATGAATACTTCCTCCTCACTCACCTTCACCGAGTTTCTCCAGCTTGCTGACTACTCACTGCTGCAGTCGCTCACGGCCGACCCTGAGCAGGCACACCACGCCCCCAACAAAACGTTACGGCAAGTTAAATCTGGCCACTATGTTGAGGTGCTCCCCACACCGCTGCCCAGCCCTGGCTACGTCATTCACAGCCGCCGTTTTTTTCAGGAGCTGGGCTTGCCTGAAAGCGTCGCGAGCGAAGAAGCCTTAAGGCAATTTTTCACCGGCGATCTTGCGCCTGCCGTGAATAGCGCCAACACCGCTGCCGAGCCACCCCGCGTTCGCAGCGGCGGCTGGGCGAGCGGTTATGCCCTGAGCATTTACGGGCAGGAAATGTATCAAAACTGCCCGTTCAAAAACGGCAATGGTTATGGGGACGGACGCGCCATTTCTGTGCTTGAGGTTTTGCTGCCCAACGATCAGCGCTGGGAGTTTCAGCTCAAGGGTGGCGGCACCACCCCTTATTGCCGGGGTGGTGATGGCCGTGCAATTTTGCGCTCCAGCATCCGCGAGTTTCTTGCGTCTGAAGCGATGGCCGCACTGGGTGTGCCTACCACCCGTGCGCTGTGCCTGTTTGTCTCGCAAAGCGAAACCATCTCGCGTCCCTGGTATTCGCCTGACGCCAAAACCCAGGACCCGGACCGCATGGTGAACGAACCCTCGGCCATCACCACCCGCGTCGCCCCCTCTTTTTTGCGCGTCGGGCAGCTCGAGCTGTTTGGCCGGCGCGCCAGAAAAGACGAACACCCCAAAGCCCTGGCCGAGCTCGAAGCCATTTTCTTGCATACCCTCGCACGCGAATACCCTGAGCTCGCCGATCAACTATCGTCACCGCACAAATCAAATGAAAACACCGTTCGTGCTGAGCCTGTCGAAGCACATGAACCCGCTCACATTTCGACAGGCTCAATGCGAACGGAATCTTGTAAAAAAAGTGCCGAATCAATATGCCACCCCGAAGCAACGCTTACCGACAAAGTGTTAGCCCTTGCA
>Ga0315281_10014429_pt1 | contig 10658 bp, 10 predicted proteins | sample YL17G07_0_MG_FD_204540 | JGI IMG/M metagenome (GOLD analysis project Ga0315281, IMG submission 204540) | Sediment microbial communities from Yellowstone Lake, YNP, Wyoming, USA - YL17G07_0 | ecosystem: Environmental > Aquatic > Freshwater > Lake > Sediment | place: USA: Wyoming | collected... | reverse complement strand
GGCGCAATGGTCGGCGGCGTCACAGTGAAAGCCAACGTAGGCGCGGCAGTAACGGTGATTTTCTGCGTGCCTTGCCGATCTTGCACCCACGCGATTTTTCCGCGCACGAGTCCCGCCCAATAATTGATTGCGCGCGTCGTTTTCAAACGAATCGCGCCGGTGATCGTCGCGCTTTGTCCGGGCGCGAGCGGCACACCGAGTCCCCATCGGAACGGATGGTCAATCCCGGTGCGACCGTCGAAGTCAATGCCGACGCGATACGCGCCGTTCGTTTCGGTAAAGCCGCGCGAACAGAAGGTGTCGCTTTCTTCGTAGACGAAACCCGACGCAGGGTCCTGGGTCGGCATTGGGTCTGCCGTGCCATTTTGGACAATAGTGCTGACGTTCAACAAGCCGCCCGTGTTCAGCGTCGTCGGCGAAAAAGTCACACTCTTGATTTGCGCCGCGCCCGCTGGAGTCACGGTCAACACCGTCGTCAAGGTTTGTGTCGTGTTGTCAGCAAAGGTGATCTTCAAGGCGTACGTCGTCGTCTGTGTCGGCGCAACGGTTTTTGTGCCGTGCGCGTCGACGCGTTGCCCATCGAGGAAAACAGCGCGCGTTGTCCGCGTCCCAGCGCAGCGTCGCATTTTGTCCGGCGGTGATCGTCTGCGGCGCGACGACGAACGCCGGACCGAAGTTCCGCAGGGGCTACGGTTTTGGCGTCACCAAGCCGCCGCCGGCTTGCTGGAGGTACGCGGGGAAGAGATTGATCATCGGCGCGGGGTCGAACGAGGGCCAATTGCCGTCGCCCCATTGGAAAACGGTCGCGCCTAAAACGTACGGGTCTTGCATCAGCGCGGCGTCGTACGCTTTGAGAATGTCAAGGTACTGTTGCTGGCTGATCTTACCGAGATAACCGCCGGTCTGCGGATTGCCGTTATCGTCCCAACCGGCTTCGGTGATGATGATCGGCTTGCGCGCGTTTGCCGGGAGTGCGCGTTCAAAATCGCGATAGTGCCGCCAAGCGTGCTGTTACCCGGTGCCGCAGTAGTATTCGTGGAACGTGTGAACGTCCGCCGCTGCCGCCGCGTCGGCGAGGTACGGAACGATTTGTGGCAATTTGTCTGGCGCCGGATTGCCGGTCGACCAGCAAAATCCGGCGACGAGTTCGCGTTCGCCGTGGAGCAGTTGCGCGAAGCGAGCGATCCACGCGTCGAGCACGCGCGCGCCGTCGAGCGATTGGACAATCGGCTCGTTGATCCCTTCCCACAGAACGCAGCGCCCGCGCAGTTTGTCGAACATGTCACGCATTTCATCGAAGAACAAATCGGCGGACTCGTGGTCATCGTGGTCGCTGTAATGGCGATAGGCGATGAGCGTGTTGGGACAGCGCCCCCGAATCTCGTCAATGCTCATCTCGCTGGATTGATTGTAGATTCTGACGACGCTGGGTTGCATGCGTTCCAGCACATCGAACGCGTTGTTCGGGCAGTTGCTCAAATGGACGGAAAGTTTGGATGGTAGTGCTCCTCCTCAATCAAACGCGCCAAAGGTGCCAGATCTGCCAAAGAACTATTTGGCTTGTCTGGTCATTTGGCGATTTACTCAAACTTGCCCAATCGTTCGATCTGCTGTTTCTGAACGGTCTCGACAAATTCGTTCTTAACGCGCGCCATCAATTCCGGATTGCCCAGCAAATCAATCGTCGTCATCGCCATTCCCTTTGCCGCGTTGATCAATCCCTGGTGTCCGCGCGGCGAAATGGATGCTTCGCGAAATTCAATCGTGTGACCACCAACGCCTTCTATGACGATATGGATGTACGGATGAATCGCGGGTACGACGTGACTGACGTTGCCCATATCGGTTGAGCCCATCCGTTCGTCCAAGCGCGCTGCGTGGACGTGCACGCCGATGGTTTCCCAGTTTGCGGCGAACGCCTGCGCCAACGTCAAATTCGGAATCAGTTCCGCGTAACTGGGCTTGGTCGAGTACTTGAGCGTCGCGCCGGTGGCCACCGCTCCGGCTTCCGCGCATTGAACCACGCGTCGCAAAACTTGCTGCGCGTATCCGTTTTTCGCCGCGCGCACGCTGAATTGCGCCGCCGCGTAATCGGGAATGATGTTCGCCGCCGTGCCGCCGTGCGTGATGATGCCGTGCACGCGCGCGTCCGGCTTCAAATGCAAACGGAGTGCGTTGACGTTGTTGAAGGTGAGGATGACCGCGTCCAGCGCGTTGATCCCTTCTTCCGGCGCGGCCGCCGCGTGCGACGCCTTGCCGCTGAATTCGAGGAACAAGCGCGTGGAGGCGAGCGAGCCGCGCGCGACCATCGTGCGTCCGGAGGGATGCACGAGCATCGCCGCATCCACGTCGTTGAAGAGGCCACGCTCGACCAGGATCACTTTGCCGCCGCCGCCTTCTTCCGCCGGAGTGCCGATCACGACGACGCGCCCCGGCAACTGATCGAGCACGCTCTTGACTGCGATGGCTGCGCCCAGCGCTGCGGTGCCGATGATGTTGTGACCGCACGCATGCCCCAATTCCGGCAGCGCGTCGTACTCCGCGAGGAGCGCAATCGTCGCGCCTTCGTGATTGCCGTGCGCTTCAGCGCGGAACGCGGTCTCTAGCCCGCCGATGCCGCGTGTCACCTGAAAGCCGGCGCCCTCCAACGCATCGCACAAGAGCGCGGACGATTTGAATTCTTGAAACGCGCTTTCCGGATTCGCGTGAAGCGTCGTGCTGATGTGGATGAGGTCGTCGCGCCGCGCGTCAATCGTGGCAATGGTGCGTTGTTTCAAATCGGAAACGTTCGTCATTTCTTTGCCGCCTCAGAGGACATAACTGTGGCGTGCTTCGCCACAACCAGAACACAGAGATAAGAACAAGGTTTTCTCTGTGTGCTCTGTGGCTACTAGTCCTGCACGCCGGACAAATCGCCGACGCGTTTGGGGCTGGGCGAGTTCATTTTGTTCTTATCCATAAAGTCAATCAGAAATTCGACCGCTTTGTTCAGCGCTTCGTCAATGATCGCTTTGCCGCGCTCTTCACTCGCCAGCGTCGCGTCGCCGAGCGCACCGTTGTCCGTGATCTCGTCAAAGGTGTACGGCACGACGATACTGCTGTTGTTCCCCTTGCCGAGAAATTTGTACGGATACCCTTTCGTCGCGCCGCGCGCGATCCGTTTGCGCTTGACGACATGGGGCGCGAGATACAGCGCTTGCGACGTTTCGCCCTCGCACGCGTGCCCGGTCATTTCCGATCTGACGAACGATTTGCGCGCGTCGCTGGAAAGCAGGGTGAAACTGGAACACGCGACGCTCACGCCAAGTTCGTGCCTCAAACGCACCGCCATGATGTCGAGCGACGATTTGTTGCCGCCGTGGCCGTTCACGAGAAAGAATTGCTCGATGCCATGCTCGCGCAAACTCGACACGATGTCGTAGATGATCGCTTGAAATGTTTCGTGGCGCAGCGTGATCGTGCCCGGAAATTTCATGTGGTGGTACGACACGCCGAAGGTGATCGGCGGCGCGAGAATGACGCGCGGGCAGAGTCGTTCCGCCAGCAGTTTGCCGAACGCGAACGCGCGCGCGGTGTCCACTTCAAACGTCATATGGGGGCCGTGCTGTTCGAACGAGCCGGTCGGGATGATGGCAAGTTCCGCGCGCGCGAGCGCGTCCTTGGCGTCTTGCCAGGTCATTTCGGAAAGGATGAAGACGTTGGGCATTAGAACTCCTTGGAAAGTTAAAACATGATGCGTGAAGCGTGATTTGGTACGTTTGGCAAATTTATTTCGCGTTTTTCAACCAAACATTCGCCGCGTCCGGATGGGCTTGGCGCGGCAGCGCCGTAATCGCGTCGTGCTGGCACGCGGCGCGACAGACCCCGCAGCCGAAACAGCGTGTTGGGTCAATGTACACTTTGCCGAGCGCGGACGAATAGAACTGCGCCCCGAATTGACATTGGCTCATACAATCCTTGCAACCGGTACAGAGTTCCCAGTTCACCTGGCAGACGTACTCGGCGCGGAAGAAGGACGCGGGACCACCCTTCTCGATGTATCCCTTGTACGCCAAGCAATCGTGATCGCAGTTGCACAGTCCCAGGACGCACGGCGTCCCCATCGTCCAGATGCTGTGGATCAACCCTTCTTCATCGAACGCGCGAAAAATCCTTTTCGCTTCTTCCTTGCTCAGCGTTTCGAGTGACGACGCAGTATCCGGATATTTTCCCAGCACGCGCCACTTGTCCACCGCAAATCCAAAACAGTACCGCTTGTCGGTTTTTCCAGTGGATTTGAACCGGCAGCCGCACGGCATGCGCGTGATCGAGTCCGCCAGGTCAATCACCCGTTCGGCATCTTCGATCGGTAATACCTGACCGAAATGACGGACTTGCCGGCGCGCGACCAGTTCGTCTTCGTTCAGTTGGATTGGCAGTCGCGCTTTCGCCGATTCGTCTTCCGGCTTGGGCACACCGGTAATCGCCGGGATAATCGTGTCTTCAAAAAAATGCGCCGCCGCCTCGGCGCGCGTCTTTGCGCCGATGATTTCTTGTTGGCTTGCCGAAAGTCCCGCGTGAAGGAGTTCATCCGAGTAATTTTTCATTGCGAGGTACCACTTTTTTCCCTCGCCGTGTTGGACGCAGAATTGGCACATTTCGACCTCCCTCTGCTTTCGCAAAAAGACCCGCTTTAACTCTCCGACGCCAAGTGCACCAGATAACACCACGCCTGCATCAACGCGCCTGCAAATATCTTTGAGAGATTTTGGTTCCGGCTTGCCGCCGAGGTGGCGTATTCTCCGGCGGCTTCCGCCTCGTCGAACACTTTCGGACCCCGGACAGGTTCTCTTTTCATAGCGACACTCAGTCTCTACAATCTATTTCTGACCGAATTCCATGATTCGGTGATCAAGAAACTTTCGTCCATGTTGCGAATCATCTGTTCAAATCGTTTCATCGGCACCGTAAAGGTCAGCACATTTTCCGGTACGCAAGGGCGCGCAGAAACATCGAACATACCCAATATGCATCTGGGATGATCGGAGTTCGCTTCAAGATAGGGATAGTTGATGATGGACGCGCATCCAGAACCCATCGGAGCGATGACTCCATTAGGATGAGCAACATCATAGTTCGCCAGAGTAAAGAGACCTGAGAGTACGTCCGGCGCGGCAAAGAATATGATCGCCAGCGGCTGTTCTTCCTTGCCGAATCTGTCCCACCGTTTGAAAACCAGATATTTGCCGGGCGCCTGGAACGCTGGATGGTTCTTCAGGTATTTTTTAACCAGGTCAGCAGATTTTTTATAACGCTCACCTTCCATCTCACCGGGAATCCCGCACGACAAAAAGTATTCAAACTTGGGGCGAAGTTTTTCCGAAAAACCGCTGTACCTCTTACCGCCAGAACAGCCAGACGTTGCTGCGCTGTAAACAAATGGAAATCCGGCGCGAACCCGATTCAGGTTGCCGATTAAACAATGGTGCTCGTTGATAGATTCTCGCAGGTCTTCTTCGCGAACCTGATCGGTATAAAAATAACCCATCGGTAGTTCGGCATCCGCGAAATGTTTTTTCCAACGAGAGGTGAAATATTCCATGAATTGAGTGTCCACAAGAGTATCTTCTCTTTCATCATCGGAATTGTTCACGCCAACACCAACTGCACCAGATAACACCACGCCTGCATCAACGGTCCCGCCGTGGTGATGTTATTCGCGCGCACATCCAGCGCTTGCCCGCCAACTTCGATGTGTTTCAACGCGAGCCTAGTTCCTTCAAGCAACAGCAAAAAATCGGCGGGGGTGTAACAACGGATAGTTTGCGCGAGCGCGTTTTCCGGCGCGGGGGTTGGCTCCCATTCGTCAATCCAACGGCAGTGCACCGGGTCAAAGTGACAGCGCTCGATCATCTCGACTGAGCCGGGCACACCCTTCAATGGCGCAAGGCGTTGCTCCGTCCCAGCATCGCGCGCCGGTCGAATCGGATTGTACACTTCCAGTAAAACCGAGCCGCTGGGCGCGAGCCACTCGCGGGCGATGCGTTTGAGCAAGCGGCGTTGATCGGCATCGGAACCGAGTCCAAAGGTTTCCCAACAACAGACCACGTCAAAGACCGCGTTCAACTCGACAGTGTAAAAATCGCCTTCGCGAACCGTGAGCGATCCCTGGCGCGGCACCTTGGCGCGTTCGTGCGCGTAACGCGCGCGCCGTGGACTGAGTTCGATTGCGACGACGGTGTGACCCAAGTCGGCAAGCGTCGCGGCGGTCGCGCCGGGACCCGCGCCCAATTCCAAAATGCGTTTTGCTCCCACGCCGCACAAACGTTCAACCGTTCGTGTGCGCGCGGTGTGAACTCCTTCTGCCTGTGGGTCGGGGCCCCACCAGAGTGCGGCTTGATCGTAAAAATCTTTGATCCAATCGTTCGTATATTCTCCGGTTTGGAAAAGAGACGTGGGCTTCATTACTTGAACGGCCATTTATTTTGCGCGCGCAACCCATCTTCCAACTCTTGCGCGATCAGAATTTCTTTGATCTCTTCTGGCTTGCGATGCCGCCCCAGCGAATCCGCGTCTGCAGCGAGATGGAGGAGCACGCGTGCGGCGACCATGGCACACTCTTTCATATCGCGCTCGCTCACCTTGTCGAGCGTGTCCATCGGTGTGTGACCGAAACCGCGACCGAGCGCGCGGTCGTTGTCTTTCGCGCGCATGGCAATCGCCGGGACGCCTTCCATGAAAAATGGAAAGTTGTCCGACGCGGTAACAACTTTTTCGCCCAGTTTGAGCGCATAGCCGGTCTCTTTGGCGATACGCTTCAACAGTGCTGCGATATCTTCTAAACCACTGTACCAGAACCCCTTGGTGCCATTTCCGACCGCGCCGTCGAGGTTGACCATCAACGCGATGTTCTTCATTTCGCCGCGATATTTTTTCACGTACTCGGTCGAGCCGAGCACGCCTAACTCCTCGCACGCGAACGCCATCACGCGAATCGTCCGGCGTAATTGACCGCGCAGCGGCGCGAACAGGCGCGCGAGTTCGAGCACGAGACAGGTACCGGTCGCGTCGTCGCCCGCGCCTTGCGAAATATCGTGCCCGTCGTAGTGCGCGCCGACGACAATCAATTCGCTCGTCTGCCCCGGTACTTCGCCGACAACGTGCCACGCGGTTGTCGGGTGCGACTCAATGTGCGCATCGAGCACAACAATGGTGTCACCTTTTTCCGCCGAGCGTTTGAGCGCGGCACCAGTTTCGTACGACACGGCGACTGCGGGAATTTCGCCGAGGCGTCCGGCACGGAGCGATCCCGTTTCCGGTAGTCCACCCGGCAGATGCCGCATATAGATGAAACCGATTGCGCCCGCGTCCACTGCCCAGCCGTACTTTTCGCGGCGGTGCGGCGCGCGTCCTTCCTCCGGATTCGCGCTGGAACACAAAACGATTTTGCCTTTCAGCGAATCTTTTTTGCGCGCGTATTCTTTTTCTGTGCCCATCCCCACGTCAACAATCGGCGCGCGCAATCCGCCCGCCGGAGTTGAGGGCGAGTAGACGAGCGAGATCGCGTCGTACGCGCGCGGCGTCGGCGCGACGACTTGAAGCGCGCATTTGCCGCGCCACCAGCCCAGGTACTCGAACGGATCGAGGCGCACGTCGGTCAAGCCGTACGCGCGGAGTTTTTCCGCGATAAAATCGCGCGCCTGAATTTCGCTCGGCGTACCTGCGAAGCGACTGCCGAAATCGCACAGCGCTTCGAGGTTGACATACAAATCGCGCGAAGTCCACGCTTCGGCGATGAGGGTTTTGTCGGTGGTTGTGAGATCCATCTTTGAAATCCTTTTGAAAGGCGAATGATGAAATTTTTGATCCGCGAATCACGCGAATAGAAAAATAGGATTAGCGTTATTCGCGGACTGATTACGCCCCACAAAACCGCGTCACCACATCGTACAAAATCCGCGTCCCAAATTCCAGATTCGCAACGCTGATGCGTTCATTGTGATTGTGCGCGAGCCCAGTCATCGCGGGACCCTCGTAGCGCATCGGCACGAAACCAAAGACCTTGGCGCCGACCTGGGTCACGCTCTTCGCGTCCGTGCCGCCGGTGATCAAGCCGGGAACGAGCCGCGCGCCTTTTTCGTGTTCCTCGACAACCCGGCGAATCGTCTCGAACAGCGGCGAATCGGGATCGGATTCGAGCGCGGGGTACATCGGCGCGAATTCGATCTCGACGGTGTGACCGATCACCGCGCGCAACTCTTGTTCCAACGATTCGAGCGTGGTGCCGGGCAAAATACGACAATCCACCTGACACTCCGCCTCGCCGGGGATGACGTTGATCTTGCTCCCGGCTTTGAGGATCGTCGGGACGGCGGTGTTGTGCAGCGCAGCAAAGAGGCGGCGTTTGACCGGCGCGGCGAGTGGCAACGCGGCAAGCGCGCTTTCGTGCTTTACCGGATCGAGCAACCCCAAAACATTTTCGCGCAGCGCGCCATCCACAGCGCGCGCCATCGCTTCGACGTGCGCGCGGGCAGACATGCAGACGCGCAGCGGCAGTGGTGTCTCGATCAAATTCGCCACCGCGCGTGACAAGGGCAACAGCGCGTTGTTCTTATTCGGCTGAGACGCGTGACCGGGTTCGCCGTGGGTTCGCAGGGTGAAACGCGCGCTCCCTTTTTCCGCGGTCGAGCAAACGTAGAAGACCTGGCTGTCGAGGACGATGCTTGTCGCGCCCCCTTCGTTAATCGCGTACTCGGCGCGAATGAGGTCAGGATGCTTTTGCACCATCCAGACTGCACCGAATCGTCCGCCGGTTTCTTCGTCGGCGTTCGCCATAAAAATCAGATCGCGCTTGAGTGGAAGGTTTGCGCGCTTGACCGAGAGAAATGCAATCAGCTCCATCGCGACCATCTGCTTCATGTCGGTCGCGCCGCGTCCCCACACGATGCCGTCAGTCAAATCGCCGGAGAAAGGCGCGCGCTGCCATTTGTCCGCTTCGGCGGGAACGACATCCACGTGCCCCATCAACATCAGCGGCGGCAGCGTGCCGTCGCCTCTCAACCGCGCGACGAGGTTGCCGCGCTTCGGCGCGGATTCCAGCACAATCGGTGCGACGCCTTCGCGTTTGAGTTTCGCCGCGAGGTACTCGATACACGCGGTTTCGTTGCCCGGTGGATTCGTCGTATCGAAACGAATCAGGTCTTGCAGGGTGGTCGTGACTTCTTGAATGATTTGATCCCAGTTCATCAGACTCCGTTTCTGGCAAACAAGTATACAGGTAAACAGGCATTAGAGCAAACAGGTAGACAAGTCTATGGAGTTACCTGTCTACCTGTCCACGTGTTTCCTGACTTGCTCGACGGGATGCGAGTGGTACGCTTACTGGACTGGCGCAAGATTTAGGGCCACACCGAATTGATCGCAGGGATCCAGTCGCTCGCAGAACGATAATTGGGATCCTGCTCCAAGTGGATAAAGTAGCCAGTGTTGGTCGTGGCGGAGGTACTGCACGCGTTCGTGATGGAGACGCCGTTCACGATGCGTCCAGTAGTGCTCGTCGTCGCGTTGAGCGAACACGAACCCTGCCCTGCGAGATCAATTGACCAGGCTGGGTGATTGGCATGCATCGTGTCGTGCAATTGCCAGATCTTGGTGCCCGATGGCGGCAAGGTGCTAAAGCCATTCGACATATAGACGTAAGTCGAACAACTATCCACTGCCATGCCGTGGAACTGGAGCACCCAATACGGATTACTCCCAAAGTACGACTTGAGTTCGACCACCGTTGGGTTGAAGACATCGCGGACATCGTGCGCCGGATCGGAAATGTAGTATCCGCTTTGGCACGCCGATACGCTGGACGCATCGCGGTGATCCCCCATCAGCAGGAAAGCGCGGGCGCTCGTCCCCTTGAAGACGGAGATCGCTTCATCCTGGGTGCCGATGTCGTAAACGGGGTGGGGGCTTTGAATGACCAACGCCTTGGTCGAAGCGTTGTACGTGATGAAAGTGCCCCAGCCCTTGTCCACTTTGCCGTTGCTGTTCGCATCAGCCGTCTCGTAGAGGACACAGAAGTTTCTGCCATTGCCGCTGTCGGTGAATGTCTTGATCGTCATAACCGGATCAAGACTGGCAGGCAAACCAAAATCGCAACTGCCGTTCATCATCGAGCGGACGACGGTCTGCCAATCGGCTTTCACGGTGGAACTCGGCTCGACGTAGCCAGCACCGGAACTGTAAGGTCCCTGATTGACGATGCAAGTGACGAGTTGCTCCAATGTCGTCGCCGTGGGGCAGGTCAATCGCGCTGGCGGTGGCGCTGGTGTTGGAGTGGGGGTTGGCGTGCGAGTACGCGTTGGGCTCTTGGTAGGTCTGGCGGCGTCCACCACGGTTGGCGTTGACACAAGCGTTACTGATACAGATAGCACGATCAGCAACGCAAGGGTAACAATCCCGAACAGTCGAAAGTAAATTCGCTGGTTCACGGTTCCTCCTTGAACGTAACCAAAACTGAAAACGCGTGGCGGGTTGAATGAATGTCGGTTTCTGTTTGATGTTTGCGGACACCTCCTTTGGCGCAAGGATGCTCACTCAACATGACGCGGGTCGAGCGCATCGCGCAAGCCATCGCCGATGTAGTTGATCGCGACGACGGTGACGAAGATGAACAAGCCGGGAAA
>Ga0315281_10014426_pt1 | contig 10659 bp, 11 predicted proteins | sample YL17G07_0_MG_FD_204540 | JGI IMG/M metagenome (GOLD analysis project Ga0315281, IMG submission 204540) | Sediment microbial communities from Yellowstone Lake, YNP, Wyoming, USA - YL17G07_0 | ecosystem: Environmental > Aquatic > Freshwater > Lake > Sediment | place: USA: Wyoming | collected... | reverse complement strand
AACTTCACGCCGTCGGCGGAAAGCTTGTTGGCGACCGAGACGCCCTGCTTGGGATCGGACGCGTCATCGCCATAGGATTGGACGATTTTCTGACCGAGAATGCCGCCGGCGGCATTGATGTCCTCGATCGCCTGATCGGCGCCGTTTTTGAGCTGGGCGCCGAACGCCGCGTTAGGTCCGGTGATCGGGCCGACGACGCCGAATTTGATTTGCGCGTTGGCGCCTCCTGCGAACGCCAGTCCGAGTCCGAGCGCTAGACCGAGTGTGGTGATTTTCTTCATCGCTAACTCCCCCGATAAAAACCGACAAAACCGAAGACGGCTTGAATGCTACCTCAGGGCGGCTTTCGACGCCAGCGCATCGGCCCAGCCCGCACATTGATCCAGCGATATTGCGCCACCATCTGGCCGGCCCGGGTCGCCCGGAAGCCGGCAAAGCCGAGGATCAGGCAAACTGCGCCATCGACCAGATAATAGTGCAGCGACACCAGCGTGCCGCCGAACAAAGCGTAGTGAAAGAAGCGCACCACCGCGCCCAGGATCAGCATATAGGCGGCAACCTGCCACCATGGCCGCCAGGTCGCCGCGATGGCGCGGCCGGTCAGCCAGGCGCCGCCGCCGCCGAGGATCAGCGTGACCAGCACAAAGATGCCGAACGAGCCCTCCTCGTAGAGCAGATCGGCGATCGATCCGGCGGTGGTCGGTTCCATGGTCAGTGCCGCCCGCCTTCAAGATAGGCCGATTTGATTTCCGGCCGCTCCAGCAACTCCGCGCCGCTGCCGGTCAGCTTGATCAGCCCGTTGACCATCACATAGCCGCGGTGGGCCAATTTAAGCGCATGATAGGCGTTTTGCTCGACCAGAAAAACGGTGAGCTTGTCCTGGCGGTTGAGGGCGCGGATGGCATCGAAGATCTGCCGCACGATCAGCGGGGCCAGACCGAGCGATGGCTCGTCCAGCAGCAACAGTCGTGGCCGGCCCATCAGCGCGCGCGCGATCGCCAGCATCTGCTGCTCGCCGCCGGACAGCGTGCCGCCGCGCTGGTCGAGGCGCTCTTTGAGCCGCGGGAACAGGCCCAGGATGCGTGCGAGGTCGGTCTCAAAATGCGCACTTTCGGCGACGATGGCGCCCATCTGCAGGTTTTCCAGCACGCTCATGCGCGAGAAAATGCGGCGGCCTTCCGGTGCCTGCGCCAGCCTGAGGCGGGCGATTTCGTGGGTCGGCAGCGCGGTGATGTCGCGGCCGGCAAAGACGATCGAGCCTTCGCGCACGCGCGGGTTGCCGCAGATCGTCATCATCAGCGTCGACTTGCCGGCGCCGTTGGCGCCGATCAGGGTGACGATCTCGCCATCGTTGACGTCGATGTCGACGCCCTTGAGCGCCATCACCCGGCCGTAAAATGTTTTCACGCCGCGCACGCGCAGCAATGGCTCGTTCATGGCTGTCCCCTTTTTCCCCCTCCCCCTGAAAGGGGGAGGGGTGGGGAGGGGGTCAATTCACGAGCACGGTCCGTCGCGATGCGAACGATTTCGGCCAAGACGCCTTCGATATTTGTCAGTACGTCATTGTTCCAAAACCTAAGAATCAAAATGCCCTTCGTAGTGAGCCATTGGTTGCGTTGATGGTCATTTGCGGCGACGTTTTGATAGGCGTGTTGGCCGCCATCGATTTCGATGCCAAGGCGCAGTTGTGGGCAATAGAAATCCAGGGTGTAAGGCCCCACTGGATGTTGGCGGCGGAAATTAAATCCATTGAGGCTTCCGCGCCGGAGGGATTGCCAAAGCTTTCTTTCGGCATCTGTCATGTTAGCGCGCAGACGACGCGCGCGCGACGTCATCTTCGCCGTCCGTGCAAAGCGAGACTCCCTCCCGGCCGCTGCGCGGCCGACCTCCCCCTTGCAGGGGGAGGTTGATCTTGTTGGCTCGTTCATTGCCCCACCTCCGCCTCGATGCGGGCGACATCCTGGTCCTCGACGCCGAGATAGGCGGCGACCACCTTCGGGTCGTTGCGCACCTGTTCGGGCGGGCCGTCGGAAATCTTCACGCCGTAGTCGAGCACGACGATGTGGTCGGAAATTTCCATCACCACCGACATGTCGTGCTCGATCAGCAAAATGGTGATGCCATACTGCTCACGGATCGCCAGCAGCAGTTCGTTGAGTTCGCCGCTCTCACGCGGATTGAGGCCGGCGGCCGGCTCGTCGAGGCAAAGCAGCACCGGATCGGTGCACATGGCGCGGGCGACTTCGAGCCGGCGCTGCGCGCCATAGGGCAGGTCGCCGGCCGGATCGTCGGCGCGGTCGATCAGCCCGATGCGTTCGAGCCACAAGCAGGCCTTGTCGATCGCCGCGCGCTCCGTCCGCGCATAGGCCGGCAAGCCGAGAATGCCTAGAAACGTAAAGCCGGACGCCCGCATCAGCGGGTTATGCTGGGCGACCAGCAGGTTCTCCAGCAAGGTCATGCCGGGGAACAGCCGGATATTCTGGAACGTGCGGGCGACGCGGGCCTTTTGCGTCACCAGATATTCCGGCATGCGTTCGAGCAGAAACAGCGCGCCGTCGGGCCGCTGCAATCCGCGCGCGCCGGCCTCGGTCAGCGCGTCGAGTTCGCTCCACAGCTTAGGATCGCCATGCTGGAGCGCGATGCGGCCTTCGCTCGGCTTGTAAAATCCGGTGATGCAGTTGAATACCGTGGTCTTGCCGGCGCCGTTCGGGCCGATCAATGCGGTGATGTCGCGGCGGGCGATCGCGAACGATAAATCGTCGACCGCCACCAGGCCGCCGAAGCGCATGGTCAGGTGTTCGACGCGCAGCACGCTATCGTTCGCCATCAGCCGTGACCTTCCTTGACCAGGTCGACGGAAATCGCTTTGCGTTCCTTCAGGAATACCGAGGGCTCGCGCGTCGCGATCAATCCGCGCGGCCGCCAGATCATAATCAGCACCATGGCGAAACCGAACAGCAGCATGCGGTATTGCGTCGGGTCGAAAGTACCGCCGAAAATTTGCTTGAGGAAATCGAGCTCGCGCATGATCTCGGTGCCGCCGATCATGACAATGGCGGCGATCGCCACCCCGATCTGGCTGCCCATGCCGCCGAGCACGACGATCGACAGGATGGTCGCGGATTCCAGGAAGGTGAAGGACTCCGGCGAAATGAAGCCCTGCCGGGCGGCGAAGAACGATCCGGCGAAGCCGGCGAACATCGCGCCCATGGCGAAGGCGGTGAGCTTGGTATTGGTGGTGTTGATGCCGAGCGAGCGGCAGGCGATTTCGTCCTCGCGCAGGGCCTCCCAGGCGCGGCCGACCGGCAGCCGTCGCAGCCGCACGGTGACGAAGGCGGTGAGCAAGGCGAGGCTGAGGATCACATAATAGAGAAAGATGGTGCGGTGGAGCGGGGAGAATTCCAGCCCGAAAAACGCGGCAAAGCCTTCCTCGCCGGCGGTGAACGGAATGCCGAAAAAGCTCGGCCGCGGGATGCCGCTGATGCCGGCATAGCCGTTGGTCAGATCGACCCAGTTGGTCAGCACGATGCGGATGATCTCGCCAAAGGCGAGGGTGACGATGGCGAGATAATCGCCGCGCAATCGCAGGACTGGAAAGCCGAGCAGCACGCCCCAGAACGAGGCGAGAATTCCGGCGAGCGGCAACAGGATCCAGAACGCCAGGCCGAAAGTCTTGGCCAGTAGCGCATAGGAATAGGCGCCGACCGCGTAAAACGCGACATAGCCGAGGTCGAGCAGGCCGGCTAAGCCCACCACGATATTGAGCCCCCAGCCCAGCATCACATAGATCAGAATCTGGATGCCGAAATTGTCGATCCATTTGATCGCGCCGCCAAAGCCGGCGGTGAGGATGACGATGATCGGATAGACGATGACAAAGCCGATCGCGAACGGCGCGAACCGGCGCGAAAACGAGCGCAGCAGGGGCCGCGGCCGGGCCTTGGCCGCGGCGCTGCGCCGGGCGATCCACGGCGCGGCAAACAGCGAAAACAGCAGGCGGCCGCCGGCGACGGTCGCAACCAGAGTGAACAGCAGCGGCCAGCGGGTGTCGAGCACAAGTTCATTGCGGATGTTCTGGACGGTCTGCAGGCCGATCAGCGGCAGAAACAGTCCGAAGGCGATGAGCGCGGTGAACCCGGCGTCCCGCAACGCGCGGGGCAAAGCGATGCGCGCGCTTTGCACCGGCGCGCTCATGTCAGACCTTTTCGACGTCCGGCCGGCCGAACAGGCCTTGCGGCAAGAAAATCAACGTGATGGCAAGGACCGAAAACGCCGCGACGTCCTTGTAGTCGATGGAAAAATAGGCCGACCACATGGTCTCGATCAATCCGATCAGAATGCCGCCGATTACCGCGCCGGGCAGCGAACCGATGCCGCCGAGCACCGCGGCGGTGAAGGCTTTCACGCCGGGAACGAAACCGTCGGAGAAGCTGACCACGCCGTAATACATCAGGTACATGGTGCCGGCGACGGCGGCGAGGGCGGCGGCGATCACGAACGTCATCGAGATGGTGCGGTCAACATCGACGCCGACCAAGGCCGCCATTTTCTGATCCTGCTCGCAGGCGCGTTGCGCGCGCCCGAGCGGCGTCTTGGCGACCAGATACCAGAAGGCGAACAGCAGCGTGGCGGTGATCCCCCAGATGATGAGCTGCCGGTACGACACCGTCACCGGAAAATCATTTTGGGTCAGCAGCACGAATTCGCCCTGCACCATCGGCGGCACCGACTTGTTGCGCGGGCCTTGCGTCACCTGGACGAAATTCATCAGAAAGATCGACATGCCGATCGCCGAGATCAGCGGGGCGAGACGGAACGATCCGCGCAACGGCCGGTAGGCCACCCGCTCAATCGCCCAGTTGACCAACGCGGTGAGCACCATCGCGACGACCAGCACGATGAACAGCGCCAGCGTAATCGAGCTGATGCCGAGCCAGCTGGTGAGTATGAGAAAAGCGATCAGCGCGATGAAGGCCGAAACCATGAACACATCGCCATGGGCGAAGTTGACCATCCCGATGATGCCGAACACCATGGTGTAGCCGATGGCGATCAGCCCGTAGATCGAGCCGAGCGTAATGCCGTTGATCAGTTGCTGGAGGAAGACTTCCATACGTGCGGTGCGCCTTGGAGCGATGCCGCCCGGCCGACGGCCGTCGTTGGACTCTTAACAGGGCCTTGGCAAGGCGGCAACGCCGCAGGTTAAGCGTGTTATTAAGTCGCCAATGCGAGGAAGCGGCCGATGAGTCCAAATACCGAGATTGCCGTTCGCGTCGCCTGTTATGCCGCGATATTTGCCGCCATGGCGGGCTGGGAATGGCTGGCGCCGCGAAGGCCACTGGTGCTCGGCCGCCAGCCGCGCTGGCCGGGCAATCTCGGCATCCTTGCGGTCGATATTGCCGCCGTTCGCCTGCTGGTGCCGACCGCGGCGGTGGGGGTTGCAGTCATCGCGGCCGGGCGCGGGTGGGGGTTGTTCAATGCCATGCCGCTGCCGCTCTGGGCGTCGGCGGTACTGGGTTTTCTGGCGCTCGATTTCATCATCTATGCGCAGCACCGGGTGTTCCATGCTGTGCCTGTGGCGGCTGCACCGCATGCACCATGCCGACCGCGATATCGACGTCACCACCGGCGTGCGGTTCCACCCTCTGGAGATTTTGTTGTCGCTGGCGATCAAGATGGTGGCGGTGGCGGCGCTCGGTATCCCGGCGCTGGCGGTGCTGATCTTCGAGGTGGTGCTCAACGCCACCGCGATGTTCAACCATAGCAATGTGGCGCTGCCGCCGGCGATGGAGCGGATCGCGCGCTGGGTGGTGGTGACGCCGCAGATGCACCAGGTGCATCATTCCATCGTGCGGGCGGAGACCGACAGCAATTTCGGTTTCAATCTGCCGTGGTGGGACCGTCTGTGCGGCACCTATCGCGCTAAGCCGGCCGCCGGCGAGGCCGCTGTCGTGATCGGGCTGCCGGTGTTCCGCGATCCGGCGGAAGCGCGCCTCGACCGCATGCTCACCCAGCCGTTCCGCGACGACCAAAGCGCGGCCTGAGCGCGCGGATGGCGCTTCGCCATTGGTTTGGTGTTGTGGCGTCGGTGCCGGCCGTTAAACAGCCAAATCGACGGCAATAAGAGAAGCCGGACCGCGAGCAGCGAGGGCGGCAGCGGGTGTCCCATGGCTTCATGTCGCTTTTTCCACCGCCGCCTATTGGCGTTGGCCTCACGCCGCGCCAGCGCCTATGCTTGGCCGCCATGGCGACCTCCGCGCTCCCGCTTTTTCATCTTTACGGCGACCCGCCGGACGATTCCGCATTCGATTTCATCCATGTCGAGACCATTGCCTCGCGCTCGGCGGTGCATGACTGGACCATCCGCGCCCACCGCCACCGCAATTTGTTCCAGCTCTTGCTGATCGAAAACGGCGGCGGCGAAATGACCTATGAGGCCGCCATCATTCCGTTCAAGGCGCCGGCGGCGATCCTGGTGCCGGCCACCACCGCCCACGGCTTTCGTTTTCACCCGCGCGTGACCGACGGTTGGGTGGTGAGCTTCACCGAGGACGTGGCGTCCGCGCTCGGCGGACGTTCCGGCGAGGCGCTGGCGCGGTTGAAGGCGGTCGCCGTCGAGCCGGTAGTGCCGCTTGCAAGCGCGCAGGAGGGCAAACGGCTCTCGGCGTTGTGCGCGGATTTGCACGAGGAAGGATTCCTGGCGCGCGAAGGCTTCCGCCTCGCCATGCGCGCGCTGCTCGCCTTGATCGCGATCGAAGTGGTGCGGCTGGCGGTCAGCCGCGCGCGCAGCGGCGCGGTGACGCTGGCGCCGGCCGATCCGCGCGTCGAGGAATTGCGCCATCTGGTCGAGGAGCATTTCCGCCAGCAGCGGCTGATCGGCTTTTATGCCGAGAAACTGGCGATGACCGCCGACCGCCTCAACGACCACGTCAAACGCGCGATCGGGGTGACCGCCGGCCATCTCATCCGCCAGCGCGTGCTGGCCGAGGCCAAGCGCCAGCTGGTGTTCACCAATCAGCCGATCCACGAAATCGCCTACGATCTCGCCTTTTCCGACCCGTCCCATTTCGCGCGTTTTTTCCGCAAGCAGACCGGCACCACGCCGCAGGCCTTTCGCGAGGGCCGCGGCGGGTAAAATCTCCGCGTCATGGCCGGGCTCGTCACCGCAAGTCGGGTAAACCCGACTTGCGGCTAATTTATTAAACGCGGAAGTCGGGCAAGCCCGACTTCCGATGCCATCCACGTCTTAATCATGAATCTTGTAGCTAAGACGTGGATGCCCGGCACAAGGCATGTGCTCGGGCCGGCGAAGCCGGACCCGAGTGCCGGGCATGACGGCTGCTAAGGCATTTAACCGGTAAGGTAAAGTTTCGGTTTCTTTTGAAATTAGCATTTAAAGCGATTACGCCTGAGTTCCTGTTCAAGGAGGAACGCATGCGGAAAGTTTCCGTCGTCACCGTCGCCATGATCATGGCGATCGCCCTCTATTTCACTTTGTTCTGGGGCTTTGATGCGTTGCGGATCTTGACCTCGCCCAGCTATGGGCTGGAAGACGTGTGGCGCTCGCAGGTCGTGTTCGGCCTCGGCAGTTTCTTTGGACTTACTCCGGCGGGCCTGATCAAGCTGGCGGCGATTTTCGGCGCGCTCAAGCTCACCGTCGCCGGCGTTTGCGCCGTGCACGTGTTCGACCGTTTGCGCACGCTGTTCGGCGGCAAAGTCGACAGCGAGATTCTGGAATCCGGCCTGTTGCTGGCGGTGATCGTGAGCATCGCCGCCGTCGCTCCGGCGCTGTGGTCGAACAATGCCGACCAGGTGCGGGAACATACCATCCAGCTGTTGCTGGCCGGACTGGCGGCCGCGCTCTGCATTATCGAGCGCTCCACCACCGAAGCGGCGCCGGCGATCAAGGATCAAGCGACCGACATGCCGGCGCGGTCGGCCTGGTATGCGCCTTGGCGTTGAAGCCTTGGCGTTGAAGCCTTGGCGCTAACCGGCCGACGTTTCCTTAAAATCTAGCCTGCATTGCGGTCTTGCCGCATGCCGCCGGCATCATCCTGCGGTCGCGGCGTGCTTGTCGTCCTAGCCGCGCAGGAAATCCAGCACGGTGTCGGTATAGATCTGCGGCTGCTCGACATTGGAAATATGCGCGGCGTCGATCACCGCCAGCTTGGCTCCGGGAATCCGGTCGCGCAGACTTTCGCCCATCGCCAGCGTGGTGGCCGGATCGTGCCGGCCGGCGATGATCAGCGTCGGTGCCGTGATCTTGGGTAACAGCGCGCGGTGATCCATGTCGCGCACCGCCTCGCCGCAGGCGATATAGCCGTCGAGCTTGGTCGCCACGAATAGTTCGGAAAAGCGCGCGATCACTTGCGGATGGCTGTCGCGGAATCCCTTGGTGAACCAGCGCTCCATGTTGCCGCCGACGATGGCGGCCAGGCCTTGTTCGCGCACCAGCTTGAGGCGGTCGTTCCACGCCGTCTTGTCGGCGTAATAATCGGTATTGTTCGACAGAATGAGCTTGCCGATGCGATCGGGGGCATTGGCGCCCAGCCATTGCCCGACCATGCCGCCCATGGAGAGGCCGCACCAGTTAACGCTCTTGATCTTGAGCGCGTCGAGGATGGCGATGACGTCGCGGCCGAGCCGCTCCATCGAATAGGGGCCCTTTGGCACGCCGGATTGGCCGTGGCCGCGGCGGTCGTAGCGCAGCAGCCGGAATTGTTTGGACCAGGCCGGCGCCTGCGCATCCCACATGTGCAGATCGGTGCCGAGCGAGTTCGACAGCATCAGCACCGGCGCGTCATCGCGGCCCTGGATTTCGACATGGATCGGGCAGCCGTCGGCGTCGATCACCGGCATGGGTATTCCTCCTCGGCGCAATTCATCGTCGATTGGTCTGTGGCCGCGCGGAACACTAATGGCAGGGCAGCCGTGCTGCAAAGCTCTTTTCAGCCGCCACCTGAGGGGCTAAGTCCACGTTGGACGGCGCCGGCAAGGGTGCCGGGAAGGGGTCGGCTCCGATGGCGATGACGATGAGCGGCGAGTGCCAGTTGCCCGCCAGCCGCGAGACGGTGTGGGCGAAGCTCAACGATCCCGAGGTGCTCAAGGCCTGCATCCCCGGCTGTGAGGAGCTCAATAAGCTCTCCGAAACCGAATTTCAGGCGGTTGCCGTCGTCAAAATCGGGCCGGTCAAGGCGCGCTTCAAAGGCAGGGTGCAACTCACCGATCTCAATCCGCCCAATGGCTACCGGATTTCCGGCGAGGGCGAGGGCGGGGTGGCCGGCTTCGCCAAGGGCGGGGCGACCGTCGCGCTTACGGAAAAGGATGGCGGGACGCTGCTCGCCTATAATGTCGAGGCGCAAATCGGCGGCAAGCTCGCCCAGCTCGGCCAGCGGCTGGTGAACGGGGCGGCCAAGAAAATCGCCGACGATTTCTTCCGTAATTTCGCCGCCGTCTTTCCCGCCTGAGCCAATCGCCCCGATTTGACCTTTTCCTCGCCGGCTTCCTTGGCCGTTTCCTTGGCTGCAAGTGGCTTGACCGGCCCCACTGCCGGGGTTCAGACTTATTTTGGCTCTGGGCTAGAAAAATCGCTTGAATTTAGATCGAATTCACCGCCATTCTCTGCCGAACTGTGAAAAGAGGGCTTTTGGCCCCGAAATTGGGAGGAATGCCATGCCTGCCGTGTCCATGACGGTGAACGGAAAAGCCGTCTCCGGCGATGTCGAGGCCCGCACGCTGTTGGTGCAGTTCTTGCGCGAGCACCTGCGGCTCACCGGCACGCATGTCGGTTGCGACACCTCGCAATGCGGCGCCTGCGTCGTGCACGTCGATGGTGTTGCGGCCAAATCCTGCACGCTGTTGGCGCTGCAGCTTGATGGCGCCAGTATCACCACCATCGAGGGCCTGGCCGCGGCGGGCGCTCCGCTGCATCCGATGCAGGAAGCCTTCCGCGAGAACCACGGTTTGCAATGCGGCTATTGCACCCCCGGCATGATCATGTCGGCGATCGATATCGTGCGCCGCAAGGGCAACGATCTCGACGACCACACCATCCGCGAAGAGCTCGACGGCAACATCTGCCGCTGCACCGGCTACCACAACATCGTCAAGGCCGTGGCCGCCGGCGCCAAGGCCATGGCCAAAGGCGGGGCATCGGGCGGTACACAGCGCGCGGCCGAGTAGCGTCAACAGTCGTTACGGGAGGAGACCGCCATGAGTGCGACCGGAATCGGTGCGGCGGTGCGCCGCAAGGAAGACATCCGCTTCATTACCGGCAAGGGTCAATATACCGACGACGTCAGCCGGCCGGGCGAAACCCGCGCGGTGTTCGTGCGCTCCCCGCATGCCCATGCCACGATCAAAAGCCTCGATGTTAAGGCGGCGAGCAAGATGCCGGGTGTCGTCGCCGTGCTGACCGGCGCGGAACTCGCCAGCGACAAGATCGGCAATTTGATCTGCGGCTGGATGATTCATTCCAAGGACGGCACGCCGATGAAAATGGCGCCGCATCCGGCGCTCGCCAGCGGCAAGGTCAACCATGCCGGCGATGCGATCGCGGTGGTGATCGCGGAGACGCAGGCGCAAGGCCGCGACGCCGCCGAGAAGGTCAAGGTCGAATACCAGCTGCTGCCCGCGGTCGTCGATCCGGCCAAGGCACAG
>Ga0315281_10014425_pt1 | contig 10659 bp, 9 predicted proteins | sample YL17G07_0_MG_FD_204540 | JGI IMG/M metagenome (GOLD analysis project Ga0315281, IMG submission 204540) | Sediment microbial communities from Yellowstone Lake, YNP, Wyoming, USA - YL17G07_0 | ecosystem: Environmental > Aquatic > Freshwater > Lake > Sediment | place: USA: Wyoming | collected... | reverse complement strand
AGAACCTCCGCGGTGCTGCAGGAAATGGGCAGCTATCTGGCGACGGTGCCCGAAGTCACCGACTACCAGGCCTACGCCGGCACCAGCGCGCCGATCAACTTCAACGGTCTGGTGCGCCAGTATTACCTGCGCCAGTCGCCCGAGCTCGGCGATATCCAGGTGAACCTGCTGGACAAGCATAAGCGCGGCCGCAAGAGCCATGAAATAGCGCTCGCTGTGCGCCCGCCGCTCGAAGCGATCGCCGAGCGCCACGGCGCGTCGCTCAAAGTGGTCGAGGTGCCGCCCGGCCCGCCGGTGCAGGCGCCGATCGTGGCCGAAGTCTACGGCCCGGATTATGCCGGACAGATCGCGGTGGCGAAAAAACTGCGCGCCGATTTCGCCGCGACGCCGGACATCGTCGACGTCGACGACAGCGTCGACGAGAATGCGCCGAAGCTGCGCCTGCGCGTTGATCAGGCCAAGGCGGCGCTGATGGGCGTGGCGCAGCGCGATATCGTCGCTGCGATTCGCATCGGGCTTGCCGGCGAGGACGTCACGCCCCTGCATGACAGCGGGGCGAAATACGAAGTGCCGGTGAGGGTATCGCTGCCGCCGGGGCAGGCGAACCGCATCGAATCGCTGCTGCGGCTGAAAGTGCGCGCCGCCGGCGGCGCGCTCATCCCGCTCACCGAGTTGGTGCGCGCCGAAAGCCTCGCGCGCGACCAGACCGTCTATCATAAAGATCTGCTGCCGGTGGTCTACGTGGTCGGCGACATGGCGGGCAAGCTCGACAGCCCGCTCTACGGCATGTTCGACCTCCGCGGCCGGGTCATGGGCAAGGCACTGCCGCAGGGCGGAAGCCTGGGTGAATATTTCATTTCCCAGCCCGAGGATGCCTACGCCGGCTATGCCCTCAAGTGGGACGGCGAGTGGCAGGTGACCTATGAGACTTTCCGCGACATGGGCCTCGCCTATGCGGTCGGCCTGATCCTGATCTATCTGCTGGTGGTGGCGCAGTTCAAGTCCTACGTGGTGCCGCTGGTCATCATGGCGCCGATCCCGCTCACCATCATCGGCGTGATGCCGGGGCATGCGCTTCTCGGCGCGCAGTTCACAGCGACCTCCATGATCGGCATGATCGCGCTCGCCGGCATTATCGTGCGCAACTCCATCCTGCTGGTGGACTTTATCAACCTGCAGATGGAGGGCGGCGCGGACTTCGAACATGCCGTGATCAACGCCGGCGCAACCCGCGCCAAGCCGATCGTGCTTACCGGCCTGGCGGCGATGCTGGGCGCGCTGTTCATCCTCGACGACCCGATTTTCAACGGCCTGGCGATATCGCTGATTTTCGGCATCCTGGTGTCCACCGTGCTCACGCTGGTGGTGATTCCGGTGCTGTATTACGCGGCGAACCGGAAGCGCTGGCCGGCGCGGCCGGCCGGATTGACTCACGCGCCGGCGGCCCCCACTTTGAATTCTGATTAACACAACCAACCGAAAGGAGTATTACCATGACTGTCACCAAGCTGATTTACGTTTTTGCTGGAAGCTTCATACTGCTGTTGCTCGCCCTGGGCGTGCAGGCGAGTCCGACCTTTCACAGCAGCTACTGGCTGTGGTTCACGACTTTCGTCGGCGCCAACCTGCTGCAGTTCGGTTTCACCGGCTTTTGCCCGCTGGGGATGATACTGAAGAAACTGGGCGTGAAGGAAAGCTGTTCGACCGGCGCCCGCGCCTGAAGCGTAACGGCGGACATGGCCGCGTCGGCTGCATCGGAGCACGCGACAGAACGCAGATCAGCGCCGGTAGGCATCGCATCCAAATTTAACCGGAACCAATCCGCAGCAGTCATACACTAATCGCCTGTGGTCAAGCACACCGTCTCAAGTAACGAGTAAATCACCAATATAATCCCTCCACCCCAACAGCAAGGAATCAGCATGCAAAAGAAAGTTTTTCTTCATTACGCGCTCGCCGGCGTGCTCCTCCTCGGCACTCGACTGGCCATTGCAGCGGATAACGAGGTGACGGCCAGTCAGGTCGTCGACGCTCTCGAAGGCACCTTTGGCGTGACGCCGGGCGAGCGCCGCAACCACATCAAGGGTACCTGTGCGGTCGGCGAATTCGTCGGCAGCAAGGAAGCTGCACGCTACACGCGCTCAGCGTTGTTTTCCGGCAAGCCCGTGCCGGTCGTGGCGCGTTTTTCCCTCGCCGGCGGCAACCCGAAAGTGCCGGATACCGCCCAGAATGCTCGGGGCATGGCGCTGGAATTCAAATTGCCGGGCGGCAAGCTGCACCACATGACCATGCTCAATACGCCGGTTTTCGGCGCCGCTTCGCCGCAAACCTTTCTCGACCTGACGCTTGCCACGCGACCCGACCCAGCCACCGGAAAACCGGATCCGGAAAAAATAAAAGCCTTCAAGGCCAGCCACCCGGACAATCTCGCTCAGGCTCAGTTTCTGGCGAACAACAATCCGCCCGTAAGCTACGCCAGCAGTTCCTACTTTGGCATCCATGCCTTCAAGTTCATCAACAAGGCAAACAAGACGACGCTCGTGCGCTGGCAATTTGTGCCGCGGGACGGAGAAAAGCGATTGTCGGACGAAGAGTTGAAAACCGCCGGCCCCAACTTCCTGGAACAGGCGCTGATCAGCCGCGCCCAGCAAGGCCCCGTGCGTTGGGACATGGTTGCGTCCATCGGCGAAGCCGGCGATCCAGACGACAATCCGACGCTCGCCTGGCCCGAAACGCGCAAGAAGATCACGGTCGGTACGTTGAGCATCAAGGTCGCCATGCCGCAAAAAGGCACCGAGTGCGAACGCATCAATTTCGACCCGCTGGTCATGGCTGACGGTATCGCCCCGACTGATGACCCTGTGCTCCGCTTCCGCTCACCCGCCTACGCGGTTTCATTTGCCAAACGGCTCGGGGGGCTGTAACAAGTTGCAATGACCGCGTGATCGGCCAACTGATGTTTCGCGGCCTCTGGCCAGGAATCACACTATGCGCTTGTTGCTTGTTGAAGATGATGCGATGATCGGCGAGAGCGTCCGCAAAGGCATGCAGCAGGATGGTTTCGCGGTCGACTGGGTGCAAGACGGACGCGCGGCGGAACTCGCGCTCGAGACCAACCTCTATGACACGCTGCTGCTCGATCTCGGCCTTCCCAGGAAAGACGGGCTGGAGGTGCTCGCCTCGCTGCGCCGGCGCGGCAATCCCATTCCGGTCTTGGTCCTGACGGCGCGCGATGCGGTCGCCGACCGCGTCAAAGGGCTTGATGCCGGAGCCGACGACTATCTGGTTAAGCCGTTCGACCTCGAAGAGCTTGCAGCGCGGATTCGGGCGCTGCTTCGAAGAAAGTCGGGGCGCGCCAACCCTGTAGTTCAGTTGGGCAATTTGATCCTCAACCCGGCAACACGCGAAGTGTCACTGCACGAAAAACCAATCTCGCTCTCCGCGCGCGAGTTCGCCTTGCTCCATGCGCTGGTCGAACGGCCTGGAGCAGTGCTTTCGCGTGCGCAGATCGAAGAAAAACTCTACGGCTGGGGTCAAGAAGTGGAAAGCAATACCATCGAGGTATATATCCATTCTCTGCGCCGGAAACTGGGTACACAAATCATCCGCAATGTGCGCGGTGTCGGATATATGGTCCAGAAGCAGACATGAACTCTATACGGCGCCGGTTACTGCTCTGGTTACTATCCGGTCTCGCGCTTGCGGTAGCGGCGACCGGCGCGCGGATTTACACGCAGACGCTTGAAGAAGCCAATGAGCTGTTCGACTACCATCTGAAACAGATGGCGGCTTCGCTCCCAAATGACTCGTTCGATCCATTACCTCCGTCAAAATCCGGGGGTCCGGAGATCGACGATGGGTTGGTCGTTCAAATCTGGGACCGCAATGGTTTGCAGCTTTATTTCTCCCATCCGACGTCGAAACTGCCGCAGCGTGCGGAACTCGGCTTCTCGACGGTAGAGACGGCACGGGGAAGTTGGCGCGTCTATAGTGCGCTCGAGCAAAACAATATCGTTCAAATTGCGCAACCGATGAGTGTGCGACAGAATCTCGCTGCAGGGATGGCGCTGCGCGCCCTTGTACCGCTGCTGCTGTTGCTTCCTCTGCTCGGAATCCTGATCTGGCTCACGGTCGGGCGCGGACTGCGGCCGCTGGATCAAATGGCATCGGCGCTTATACGGCGCACGCCGGACTCGCTCGATCCTCTTCCACAGGATGGACTGCCTGAAGAAATCCGGCCGCTCGTACTGGCCTTGAACGACCTTCTTGTACGACTTGCTCGGGCACTCGAATCGCAAAAAGCTTTCGTCGCAGACGCCGCGCACGAATTGCGTACTCCGCTCACTGCCGTTCAGCTCCAGATTCAATTGGCCGAACGCGCGAAAACCGAGGAGGAGCGGAGGGAGGCGTTTGCCCATCTCAAGCAGGGGCAGTTGCGCGCTGCCCACTTGGTGCAGCAGTTGCTAACGCTCGCCCGCGAGGAACCAGGCGTTGCAGCGCGGCCGCATTCCACTGTCGATCTGGCAGAGGTGATGCGCTTGGTTGTATCCGAGCACACTCCCGTGGCGGCCGACAGGACTGTCGACCTTGGCGTAAGTGAGGAAAAGCAGGCAATTATTCCCGGCGATTTCGAAGCGCTGCGCGTCATGCTGGGCAATTTGGTCGACAACGCGATTCGATACACGCCACGAGGCGGAACCGTCGACGTCGCATTGCAATTGCGTGATGGCACTGCAGCCATTGAAGTCTCTGACACGGGCCCCGGGATCCCCGAGGCGGATCGCGAACGCGTGTTTGACCGGTTCTATCGCCGCGACATAAACCACGCTTCCGGAAGCGGACTGGGTCTGGCAATCGTGAAAAACATCGCCGATCGCCACCAAGCCAGCATCGTCCTCGAAAATCGGGTGCCCGGCCCGGGGCTGCACGCATCCATTTCGTTCCCGCTGCGTTAGTTCATTCCATTTGTTTATTGTTCCAGCACCGCGGAATCTCTTTTTAAGTTTGTTTTAAGACAGCACTCCTAAGCTCTTGGGCATGACGGGGATGTTCCCTGGCAACCAACTCGAGGAGTGCATGATGAAGCCCAAAGTTCTAGTTCGTCGCCTGATCGCGGCAGGCGTCATATCGGCCGTTGGTGCAGGCGCGTTTTCAGCCGGACACTGGTTTCCTCAGGAGGCGGCTGCCGCGAATGCTCCGGTCGCAGTTGCGGCGGGATCGACCGCGAGCGTCCTTCTTCCCGACTTTACCGGCATTGTCGAGCGTAACGGCCCCGCAGTAGTCAATATCAGCGTAACCCACGACGTAAAGGCCGATGCGGCGACGTGGCAATTTTCAGGTGTTGACCCAAACAACCCGTTTTTTGAATTTTTCCGCCAGTTTCCCGGGGCCGTACCGCATGGCGCGGTGCCCGAACACGGCATGGGATCCGGATTCATTGTGAGTCCGGACGGCGTGATTCTCACCAATGCCCACGTCGTCGACGACGCGACCGAGGTCACCGTCAAGCTCACCGACAAACGCGAGTTTCGCGCCAAGGTCATCGGCAGCGACAAGCCCAGCGACGTCGCAGTCCTCAAAATCGAAGCGAACGGCCTGCCGACGGTCAAGTTGGGCAGCAGCATGAACGAGAAGGTCGGCGAGTGGGTGCTGGCCATCGGTTCCCCTTATGGTTTCGAGAACTCGGTTACTTCGGGGATCGTCAGCGCGAAATCGCGCTCGCTGCCGGATGGAACCTACATACCCTTCATTCAGACCGACGTTGCGGTCAATCCGGGCAATTCCGGCGGGCCGTTATTCAATATGAAGGGCGAGGTAATCGGCATCAATGCGCAGATCTTCACGCACACGGGCGGCTATCAGGGCCTGTCCTTTGCCGTTCCCATCGACCTCGCGATCAAGGTCAAGGACCAATTGCAGCAATTCGGCAAAGTCAGCCGCGGGCGGCTCGGGGTTACGATCCAGGAAATCAACCAGCAGCTCGCCGATTCATTTGGTCTGAAGCGTCCCGGGGGCGCCCTGGTTGCCGCAGTCGAGGAAAACGGTCCCGCCGCCAAGGCTGGAATCAAGGCGGGCGATGTGATCCTGAAGTTCAACGGGCATGCAATCTCGAGTTCCTCGGAACTGCCTGCGCAGGTTGCGGACGTGAAGCCCGGCACCAAAGCGACTCTGGAAGTTTCGCGCGATGGGACGTCCAAGGAGTTCGACGTGACGGTTGGCGAGCTGAAGGGGGCGAAAGCGGCTTCGGCCAATTCGCCGAATCAGGAGCACGGCCGCCTCGGGCTTGCGGTGCGGCCGCTCGCTCCCGAAGAGCGGCAGCAGGTCGGCGCGAAAGGACTGGTGGTCGAAGAAGCAAGCGGCCCGGCTGCGCGCGCCGGCATTCGGCGCGGAGACCTGCTCCTGGCAGTCAACGGAACGCCGATCCAGTCGGTCGAGCAATTGCGGGCACTGGTGGCGAAGTCCGGTAGGACCATGGCCTTGCTGATCCAGCGCGAGGAAGGAAAGATCTTTGTGCCGGTCGATCTTGGCGCCAAGCAGGGTTGAAACGAAACAGCCGCACGTAACAGGCGGTTGAATCGAAGGGGCGCGCTCCCTTGGATATCGCCATACCGGAGGCTGTTGCGCGGCCTGCTCATGTCAATGCATGTAATTCCAGCGAGGAGAAATATCATGAACACGTTCAAACCAGCTGTATTTGCCATTGCCACCGCTCTCGCCGGCGCATTCGGCCCAATGCCGGATGAGTCGACAATCGTCGATGTGACCATCGGCAAAGAAGATGTTGAAACGCCGAATAAAATGGTCGACAATTTCTTAGCCGATTCCAGACGATACCTCGGTCTGTAGCCCGTCCCTGGCGCTTGTCCTTGCTCGCTTTTTTCCGTTCTCAACGCGCCGAAGGCCCTGCAGCACTGCCGGGCCTTCGCTGATTGCGGTTGATGAGCTCTTATCTCCGCAGGAAAGGGGGTTTGCTGCCCGACACAAGATCGGCAATTCCTTTTACACTGATAGGGAAGCGCGCCTGCTGGGATCAAACGGGCACTGGAAATCCTCTCACGCTGTAGTCAAACGAAACCAAAGAAACGACATGACTGAGATCGAGCAGACAATTGCCAGGCACTATGCGCACGGATCGCTCGAGGAAACGATACTGAACGCGTTCGTGGCGGCGGGCAAGGATCTGAACCGCCTCGCGCCGAAGGATCTGGCCCCGGTTGATGAGTTTCACGTCGGTGGCCGGCAGGCGACGGTGGCATTCGCGGAGCAATTCGGTCCGAGGCCGGGAATGCGGCTGCTCGATATCGGCTGCGGGTTGGGCGGGGCTGCCCGCTATTTTGCCCACGAACATGGCTGTCACGTCACTGGAATCGATTTGTCCGACGAGTACGTCGCTGTGGCCAATGCGCTGGCAGAGCGGGTCGGCCTCGACGAGCGCGTATCCTGCCAAGCGGGCAGTGCGCTGGCCCTGCCTTTTGCGCCGGGGAGTTTCGACGGCGCCTACATGTTCCACGTCGGCATGAATATCGAAAACAAGACCAAGTTGTTCGCTGAGGTGCGCAGGGTTCTGGCGCCGTCGGGCCTGTTCGGAATCTACGACGTGATGCGCCTCGCCGCCGGGGAACTGTCCTATCCCGTGCCTTGGGCGAGCGGCCCCGAATCCAGCTTTGTCACCGACGCCGCAAGCTATCGGCGCTTGCTCGTCGCGGCAGGTTTCGAAGTGCTCAAGGAACGGGACCGTCGCGACTTCGCGCTCGAGATCTTCGCGCAAATGCGAGCGCGGGGAGCGACCGGAGGGCCGGGGCCGCTCGGTCTGCATATCGTCATGGGGGCGAGCGCGGCGCAAAAGGTCAGGAACATGATAGCCGACATCAGTTCCGGCCTGATCGCGCCGATCGAAATGATTTGCCGTGTCGCCAAATAGCTGAATTCGCTTCCGGCTTTCCCGGTTTATTGATCTTTCAAAAATACGCGACACCGTTCACCAGGGTATTGTCATTCCGAGCGCAGCGAGGAATCTGCTGTTTTCACATCCAAAAGCAGATTCCTCGGGCTTTGCCCTCGGAATGACACTATCGAATCAGGTTTGTCGCTTGTTACGGAAAGCTCAATAAGCAGCAGGGATGCGCGGCAGCGTCAGTATCGCTTCCAGACCGCCTTCGGGGCGGTTGTGCAGTACGAGGTCGCCGCCGTGCGCGCGCGCGATGTTGCGCGCGATGCCCAGGCCGAGGCCGGTGCCGCCGGTCTCGCGGCTGCGCGAAGCCTCGCCTCTGAAAAACGGCTCGAACGCCTGTTCCAGTTCTTCCTCCGGGATGCCAGGCCCGTCGTCGAATATGCGGATGGTCAGCCGGTCCGCCGCGTCCCCCACCTTGATCGTGGCGCGGCCGCCGTAGCGGATCGCGTTGTCCACCAGATTGGTGAGGCAGCGCCGCAGGGCGAGCGGCCTGCCGGGGTATGGATGCGCGACCTTGCCTACGATCTCGACCGTGCTTCCGCTGTCCTGATAATCGGTCTGCAGGCTTTCCAGCAGGGCCATGGCGTCCACGCTTTGCAGCGCCTCCTGGGCGCCCGCGTCGCGCATGAAATCCAGCGTCTGGGCGACCATGGCCTCCATCTCCTCGAGGTCCTTGGCGAACTTCGCCCGCAGCGCCTCGTCCTCCAGCATTTCCGCGCGCAGGCGCAGCCGCGTGATCGGCGTTTTCAGGTCATGCGACATCGCCGTGAATATGCGCGTGCGATCGGCGATGAAGCGCGACAGCCGCTGCTGCATGGTGTTGAATGCCCGCGCGGCGCGCTGCGCCTCGATCGGCCCGGTTTCGGGCAGCGGCGGGCGATTGATGTCCTCGCCCAGTTTTTCCGCGGCCGTCGCCAGGGCCGAGAGCGGGCCCGTCACCCAGCGCACCGCGACCAGCGAGAGCACGATCACCGTGCCCAGCAATATCAGCAGCGTCAGCCCGAGCCGCAGCGGCATGCCGGTGGCCTGGGGCGAAAGGTGGGAATCGAAGGTCACCCAGGTTCCGTCGCGCAGGGCGACCTGCACCGTAAAAAATGTGCCTCCCGGAGAGAACCCCGGCCCCATGCCACGCCCCCAGCCGCGGCCCTGCATCATGGGCATCTCCGGCGGCCCGGCGCGCGGCGCCGGGCGCAAGCCCTCCGGCGCGCCTTCGGGCCTCACCACGTTCACCTCGGCATCGTCGCCGAGGGCATAGCGCAGCACGGTGGTGAACATCGATTGCTGGAAGTCAGTCTCCGCCGACGCCTTGCCCGTCGCGATCCGGGGCCGGTCGAGCGACACCGCCAGCGGCGGGGCATTGAACACGGCAACGACTCTGCGCCGCTCCGCTGCGGGAAGCGAATCGAGCAGCTTGACGATGTCCGAGATCTGCTGCGCCAGCCGCATGCCTCCCGCCCGGTAGAGCAGTTGGTCGCGTTCGGCCAGGTTGATGTAGGCGGTGGCGAGCTGCGCGAAAATCAGCCCGCCGAGCAATATCAGCACCAGTCTTCCGAAAAGACTGCGCGGCGCGAGGCGCACTATCGCTCCACCTCGACCGGCACCGCAAGCACGTAGCCCTCGCCGCGCACCGTCTTGATGAGCTGCGGATCGGCCGGATCGTCGCCCAGGCGGTGCCGCAGCCGGCTGACCTGGATGTCGATGCTGCGATCGAGCGGGTCGGCCTCATGGCCCTTGGACAACAGCATGAGCTGATCGCGCGTGAGCACGTGGTTGGGATGGCTCAAAAAAATCCGCAGCAGCTGGTATTCGCTGCCGCTCAGCGACGTGACCACGCCATCGGGCGACACCAGGTGCCGCGCCACCGCGTCCAGGCGCCAGCCGGCGAAGGAAATGCCGCGGGCATCGTCGGCGCGCAGATTGCGCGGCAGGCAGCGGGTGCGCCGCAGCACGCTCTTGATGCGCGCGAGCAGTTCTCTCGGACTGAAGGGTTTGGCAAGGTAGTCGTCCGCGCCCATCTCCAGGCCGACGATGCGGTCGGTTTCCTCCCCGCGCGCGGTGAGCATGATGACCGGCGTGTCGGACTCGGCGCGCAGCTTGCGGCACAGCGTCAATCCGTCCTCGCCCGGCAACATCAAATCGAGCACGATCAGATCGACTTTGCCGCGCGCAAGCGCCGCCCACATCGCCTTGCCATCGGCCACGGCGCCGGCGTGGTAGCCGTTCTTGCGCAGGTACTCGCCGAGCAGGCTGCGGATCTCGGCGTCGTCGTCGACAATCAGGATGTGGTCCGGGGTGTCCATGTAAGCATTTATAACCGTCGGCCTGCCCTCTGGGGAAAGAATTTGTAGCCTAGTGTATCAAGCCCGGTTTTTCGATGCGGCAACGTACAAAACTGGAACGGGCGGCTTACATTCGCGTGGTGCAATGGAAACCGATGCGGCAACGAATTCCGGTACAAGGCGCCGGCGGCTGCAGAGCAACCAACCATACTGAATGGAGAGCTATCATGAAACGAGCAGCAAAAATCGCAATCGGCGTCGGCACCGCATTGACTCTCGGACTGGCCACTGCCGTGGTCAGCGCGCAACCCTACGGTTACGGACCTGGATGGGGCATGGGACAGGGTCCCGGATATGGTCCTGGAGCCGGCATGGGGCCGGGCTCGGGATATGGCCCCGGATATGGGCCTGGACCCGGCGTGGGCCGGG
>Ga0315281_10014424_pt1 | contig 10659 bp, 11 predicted proteins | sample YL17G07_0_MG_FD_204540 | JGI IMG/M metagenome (GOLD analysis project Ga0315281, IMG submission 204540) | Sediment microbial communities from Yellowstone Lake, YNP, Wyoming, USA - YL17G07_0 | ecosystem: Environmental > Aquatic > Freshwater > Lake > Sediment | place: USA: Wyoming | collected... | reverse complement strand
AAAATTCCCTGGGGACTGTGCGCGTGCGTATTGCGGATCATGTTAAACAGCGAGCGCGCTTGCGGCGTGCCATCAATGATCCAATCCGCATTGAAGATCTTGTGCCGGCAATGTTCGGAGTTGGCCTGGGCGAACATCATTAATTCAATGTCGTGGGGATTGCGACCCAGCAGCTTGAAATTCTCCACCAGGTAATCCACCTCATCCTCGGCCAAGGCTAAACCCCAGGCGTGATTCGCCGCGATCAACGCCGCGCGACCGCCTTGCAGGATATCCACGCTCTGCAGCGGTTTGGGTTTTGCGTCAGAAAATAACAGCGCCGCCTCGTCCTCGTTGGCAATGACCACCTCGGTCATGCGATCGTGCAACAGCGGTTTGAGCAGAGCAAGTTGTGTTTCCGTCAACGGCAGCGACGATTCAAGATAATACGCAAGGCCACGTTCAACTCGTTTGATCACCGCTAAGCCACAGTTGTGTGCAATGTCGGTGGCCTTGCTCGACCAGGGTGAAATCGTGCCGGGACGGGGAATAACTAATAATAACTGACCGCGCGGCGCTGTCACGGCGCCGTCGCCATACTGCAGCACCGACTGGAGTTTGCTGTGTTCGTGCGCTTGCAATGTCCGTTCGGTGGCAACAAAGTGCCAGAATTCGCAGGCGATCGTCCCTGCTTCAGGGACCACCGCCTGCAGCCGTTGTTGCAGCTTGGCCAAGCGAAACACCGATAAGGCAACACCACCGCGTAAACGTAGCATCTGCTTCTTCTTGTTGGGGAAGGATTTGGAACCGCTATGATACTGTATGCCGCCCGGTGCGGCCAGTGGCCGAGGCCGTTACCAATTTGCCGATTCTTGCAGCTGTGCCATCAGGGTGTTCAATGTTATCTCGCGTAAATCCACCACACAGACCAAGTTGGCCACGCTGCACACCGACCACACCGGCCCGCGCACAATCCATCCCGTCGGCGGCGTCCAACCCGCCATTTGTGTGAACATCGATAATTGATCCGCATTGCCTTGCACAATGCGTTTGTAATCATGTGCAAACTTGGCCAGCCGTGCTAACCAATCGCCACCGTCGGCGCCATAACCTTCGACCAGGGCACCGTCATCACGGAATTTACACACCGCCATCACGCCGTCCAACGCCAGTAATTGTTTAATCATGACGGCAACTACCCATTGAGCACGCTATAGATACGATCGTAATCAACTTTGTTATTCGGCACGACCACGCCATATTCGTCGTTGACCACCGCGGTCCATTCAAATCCGACCAGACTAAAGCCATTCACCGGATAGAAACCCTGCATACCGGTGACTTTTTCCCAGCCACGCGCTTGCATTGTCGCAATCGCCATATTCGCCACACACACGTGACAGAGTAAATCCAGCACGGTGTCATTTAATTTGCTGCCGCTGGCAATGCGCTGTTCCTGTAATTCACCCTTGGGGCTAAAACGGAACGCCCCTTCCACGCCAGCAATGTTCATTAAAGTATCCAAGTTGGCCATGCTTACCTTCCTCTAGACTAATTGTCCTGCCTGCTGTGGCACCTGTTCGATCAACAGCCGCATCACCTCGTTCACATTCGCGGCACTGTGATCGAGAAAACAAAAGACGTTGCCAATGACACACACACTAAAGCGCTGACCACGTACCATCCAACCGCGCGCCGGGGCACAACCACAATCCGATCCCAGCGATTTCATCATATCGACTTGCATGTGCGAGGCCATGGTGGTGGCGCGGCACATGATCGAGGCCATGCGTGCGAACTCATCGGTCAACTCACCGGCGAAGCTAAATCGATCGCCACGGTAGGAATATTCGCCGGCGGCGAGCACCCCGGGCATCCGGCTGATAGCTTGGATTAAACTCATCGTGTTTCCGTATTCATGGCAAACCAATTTTCAAGTGAATCACGGCGCGTTGTCGCGTACAATATCGCCATGATAATAAATAAACTCAATCAGTGCAGACCACCGCTGCGGTTTAAATCGGACACTGTAAACAGTGCTGTGCTCCCTCGCAACGAACTGCCACCGATATTATTGCGGTCCACACTAGTAAACATGAGTCCAACGTAACTTTCAACCTTGACATGTCCAATATCGCAACCCTCAATATTGCCAGTCTGGCACGCCGCTTGATCACCCTCTTGTATGACAGCTTGGTGTTGTTCGCCGTACTGGTTTTTGCCAGTGCCTTGACCCTGCCCTTCCGCGATAAAGAACTTTTTAGCGCGTATCAGCCGCTGCTGACGCTGTATTTTGTGGCTGTGAGTTTTTTGTTCTTTGGCTGGTTTTGGACTCACGGTGGACAAACGCTGGGGATGCGCGCTTGGCGCCTAAAACTGGTACAACATAATGGTGACGCGCTGCGCTGGCGCCATGCCCTGCTGCGTTTTCTCGTGAGTGTGCCGCTCTGGCTGTATATCCTGGTCGTGATCGTGCTGGTGTTTGCGCCGCACAACAACACAGTTGGCAGCCTGAGCTTATTGCACAATGTGCCTGCACCAGTTTTGTATCTCATCGGTGGCGGCTGGCTCATCCTCGATCACTTACCCAATAACTGGCGTGATCGTCTCACTCACTCACGCGTCGTGGTGGTACCGAAGTGAAGGCAGCGCGCTCAGTTAGGCTTCCACGGCCGAGGCATTTTTCATCGTATTCGCCAGAATCGTATAGGTTTCCAGCCAGGCAAAACGCACCGGTTCAGTGAAGGCGGGACCCAGTCCTGTTTGTAATGTCCACATCAATGCCGCACCCACCGTGTAGTAATCTTTGGCCTGCACACCATAACCACTATGTCGCTTACCCAAATCCTCTACGGCAGGGACAATCGCATCGAGTTTATCCAGACCATTGACCGCCGTCGTTATCATGGTCGTGAGTTTACGGCCTTGCTCTTTCATATCACCTTTGAATAAATATTTGAGCTTGGGATCAAGTTCAAATAATTTTCCATAAAATAATTCGGCGGCCGTATCGGCAATGGGTATGACCTTGGCCCAGCTTGATTTGACTAATTTAATTTGTTCTGCATTCATGGTGCCGCTCCTTGTTGGACAACATAGATATCGTCACAGCCGTCAGCAATACCCTATCGTGCGCGTCTGCAACAAACGATTTCGCACTGATACTGATCAGGACTGTTGCTTCATCGGCTACTTTAACCCGTTAGCAGCTTGTTGAAAAACTCTATATCGAACCCCGATTCGTCGTTCCGGCCAAACGCAGTGCGAGCCGGAATCCATATATATCAATAGGCTTCTGGCTACCGACGTCCGTCGGTTTAAAGAATGCTCAGGACGTTCTGCGTTTTTCAACAAACTGTTAGTATCTGTTGACCTAACACACTATTTTTATCATCCCTACGCATTGATAAAACACGTGTGGCGTTAACTTCCCCCAACAACAGTAGCGCGATGCTCCATGCCAAATGTAACGCAACTCGATCAAGTAAAGGATCGTTGATCTTGGCGATGCGATAGACATCACAATTGAAAGTTACTATTTGCAATAAAAAGCTGTGCATTCTGCAATACTGTCAGCCACGCGACAATCATGCGGCCGTGCGTGGTCTTGTTTGCCGTGCGGAATAGGTGACCAGAATGACACCGGCGACAATAAAAACAATACCCATGGTCTTCGACATTGAAACGCTCTCACCCAATCGCGGCCACGCCACCGCAACGAAATAGACCAACACGTAACTCAGGCTTAACATCGGGTAGGCAAGACTCAGTTCATATTTGGCCAGCGCCGCCATCCAAAACAACATGGACACGGCGTAACACAGCAGTCCCAGGCCAAGCCAGCTGATGGCCGGTAAAAATAATGGCCAGTGTCCTGCCATGTTTGCTAAATGACGGGGAAGGTCGTGCATCGCCACTTCTAACATGCCCGCCTTCAGAAATAATTGAGCGCAGGCCGACAACACCACGCTGGCAAAAATAAAGATCATCCCTCGACGCTGTCCATGCTGAGTATTCACGCCTGTGCCACCAAGGCGATGCCCAACACAATCAGTATCACCCCCCACCAACGGCTCGGTGTGATCGTTTCGTGTAAATAATAATGCGATACCAGCATGATCAGAACGAAGCCGGCACTCAGAAAAGGAAAGGCCTTGCTCACCTCCATGTAATACAGCACGGCCAACCACAACACAATGCCAATCGCCAAACTTGCCATTGCCCAGTAAGTTTCCCAAAGGCCAAATACTTTAAGAATAAAATGCGTGTCGCCCGGCATGGCGCCGGCCTTATTCGCGCCCAGCTTTTGCAGCAATTGCCCCAAGGTGACAAAAAACAGCGAGCCGATAATAAATGCATATTCCATAGTTTTTAACTTATCTTCCTCTCAAGAATTAATGACACGCGATGTTTCCTTTCATCCCTTGCACACACCACATCGAATATTCACCATAGTTATGTCGACCGGCGCTACTTGGCAGTATGTCGATATATTGCTGATTACAATCCTTGGTGCAAAAGAATAAAACCGCTCGTTGCCCATTGTTGGCGGCCAGCAAAATACTCAGTCCTTGCGCATCCAAATGGCGGTAGCTGGAATCCGCATAGCTCAAGCCATAATCCAGCTCGCCGCGATCAATTAAATAAATATCATCACGCTTGAGTTGCCAGGCAACCGCATGCACCACGGTCGCCGTTGAGATAACGATTGTTTCACTGGGTTGACTATCGTGATAGTGGCTCAACAAATATTGCGGGGCGTAGTGCTCAAAAAAACTCTTTGGTATCGCCAGGTGCGCCACGGCCAAGGAGGGAAGAATCATCAAGCCACTGGCAAATAACTTGAGGTTGGTGTTTTTATTCAGCAATACCGTGACGGCCCCCAGCAACCCCAGCAATAAACTCGTTGGCAGCAGGATGGCGCTGCGTGCTTCATCAGCGGCGTAAGGATACGCGTCGGTATGCCACAACCCGCTATACGCCAAATACAAAATAAGCACGCCAAGTACCAAGGCGTTCAACAATGCCACGGCGTGAAACAACGTGCGCTTACCACGATCCAGGTAACGTACCAGACCCACCGCCAGCAACATGGCCAAGGGTGGAAAACACGGAATAATATACGTGGCCAGTTTACCGCTGGAAGCGGAAAAAAATAAAAACGGTATGCTGAACCACAGCAATAAAAAGCGGCTGGCGGATTTATCCTGCGCGCTCGCTGGATTGCGCAAACCCGACAGCGCCACGGGTGCAAAACTGATCCAGGGGAAGGCCAACACCGGCAACAGCAGCAGAAAATAATAAAATGGCTCTCTGTGTTGGGCATTGTCTGACAGAAACCGTTTTACATGCTCGACCCAGAAGAAATAGTTCCAGAAATCCTCGGCTTGAATATGAATTAACATCGCCCAAGGCAAGCTAATGAGTGCGATGACCAGCAAGACGATTCCACTGTCAACCAAGAAACCCCGCCATGTGCGTTGCCAGATAACCCACGGCAATAACACGATGCCCGGCACCGCAAAGGCCAGGAAGCCCTTGGTCAAAAAAGCCAGCCCCAAGCTGATACCGGCGCTGATCGCATACAGCGATCGCTGTCGAAATACGGTGGCCTGTCGCGCTAGATAGAACGCCATGATCCCCGCTGTCAGAAACAGCGTTAAATAATTGTCGAGGATCACGGTGGTGCCGACCACAAATATTTCCAGCGAGGTCAGGTAAATTACCGCCGCCGCCAGTGCGATCTTTTGGGTAAAGCCCAGACGCAGTGAAAATAAAAAAATCAATAAGGCCGTGAGCCCGGTGGCCAGACTACTGGGCAGTCTTGCCGCAAACGCGTTTTCGCCAAACACCGCGAAGGAAACACGGGTCAACCAGTAGCCGAGCGGCGGTTTTTCAAAGTAACGCAAACCATTTAAGTGTGGCGCCACCCAATTACCCGAAGTGAGCATTTCCCGCGGAATCTCTGCGTAGCGCGACTCATCCGGGCTAAACAGCGGACGCACCCCCAGCGGCAACACGTATAAACAGATAAAAAAGAGGATGACCAGCAACACCGCACTCAGCCGCCTGCCGCACAAATTATTCGCCCATCGAGTAAAGGTCCCACGCATTAGTTCACCACTCGGGTTTGCCAGCAGAGTGTGCCTTCGCGTCCGGCGATGGGTTGGGCGCAGATGCTACCTCGGGGAATTTGCTCCATGGCAGGGACCAATTGCTGCAGCGGCACAAACATAATGTGTTGCTGCCGTGCCCGTTGTAAAAATTCCCGGAACAAGGCCGCCTTGGCAATCCCTTCCACCTCGGCGTGGATGGTTAAGACATTTAATTGTTTGGGTTTAATCATCGCCAACAATTGGCCATTGTAATTTTCGTCAGTCACGCCGTGCTGACCCACCATCTCGTCATAAGTCGGCAGTGTGACGGGGATTTGTGCCGTGCAGTCTTGGTTGAGAATGCGTGGCTTGAAAACCGAACTGCCGCGACAATCACTGTTATACGCAAAACCAAACTTTTCTTTTTCCAGCAAGACCTGTTCAGTACACTTCCAGCCTGCGGCGGCAGAACAACTGACACGGCGGCCTAACACCTTGGTTAATGCCTCCATGCCTAATTGGATTTCACGTTGGATCATGGCCGCCGACATCTGTTCAACCTTCGATTGCCAACGATGATGATCCCACGCATGTAATCCGATTTCGTGTCCGGCCTTGTCCGTGGCGCGAATGACAGCGCCCAGCCGTTGCGCAATCTGCGCGCCCGGCCAGAAGGTGCCGCGCAATAAGATATCCCAGCCATACAGGCTTGCGGCTTTGGAACGTAACATTTTGAGCAGGAATTTGGGTTTGAGCAGACGCCACAGATGCCGACCCATATTGTCAGGGCCCACCGAAAAAAAGAAACTCGCCTTAAGATCAAACTCGGCGAGTATCTCGATCAATCGCGGCACGCCATCACGGGTGCCACGATAGGTATCCACATCCACACGCAGTCCGACGAGAATCGGATCAGTTGCGACGTCTGTTGTCATCGAGGCTGTGTCATCCGCCCACAACGGCGATTAACTTTTTTTGCTGGGTGGATTGATTTTTTCACCCAGCCCGGTCGTCGCTTTATAATCTTGGAGGAAATAATCCAAGGTATCGGCAACCGACACATCAAAAGGAATCTTCGGCTGCCAATCCAATAGCTGCTTTGCATTATCAATGCTTGGCTTGCGATGCTGCACATCCTGATAACCTTCACCATAATACGCACGGCTTTCCGTGGCGTGCATGCCGGCAAACGGCGGAAAATGTTGGCGCAATGGATGCGCATCAAATTTCTTGCAGAGGATTTCCGCCAACTCACGGATACTCGCCTCATTGTCCGGATTACCGATATTGATAATCTGACTGTCACACACCCCCTTGGGATTTTCAATGATCCGGAATAAACATTCGACGCCGTCATTCACATCCGTGAAGCAGCGCTTCTGCGCGCCGCCATCAATCAATTGGATCGGCGTGCCTTCGACCAGGTTGAGAATCAATTGGGTGATGGCCCGTGAGCTGCCAATGCGCGCCGATTCAAGCGTATCCAAACGGGGGCCGACCCAGTTGAATGGGCGGAACAAGGTGAACTTAAGACCTTGTGATTGACCGTAGGCCCAGATCACCCGATCCAACAACTGCTTGCTGGCGGAATAAATCCAGCGTTGTTTGTTGATCGGACCGAGGATTAAATTCGATTTATCTTCATCAAAATTTTCATCCGTGCACATGCCATACACTTCCGAGGTGGACGGGAAAATGATCCGCTTGCCGTATTTCACGCAATAACGAACGATGCGCAGGTTCTCTTCAAAGTCCAGCTCAAACACGCGCAACGGATTGCGGGTATATTCGATGGGCGTGGCGATCGCTATCAAGGGCAGGATCACGTCGCATTTTTTAACGTGGTATTCAATCCACTCGCGATGGATGGCAATGTCACCCTCGTGAAAGAAGAAGTTGGGCTCGTTGCTAAAACGTTGGATCGCATTATTGTTTAGATCCAGGCCGTGTACTTCATATTGCCCGCTTTGCAACAGACGTTCCGTCAAGGCATTGCCGATAAACCCATTCACCCCCAGGATCAGCACGCGCGTCTTCTTGGTGCTGGATTTAGCGGCGGCTCCTAAACGGATACCCGCGACTAAATTCAGTTGTTGCGCCAGCTGTGTCCCGGGCATAAAGATATCACCCTCGATTTGCGCGAACTTCACCGTCAGCGCACCGGTGCCGCAGGCGATGGTCAATGGTGCAATCGATAAGACCGTGCCAGGTTGCTTGGCATGTTTAAATTTATCATCCGCGTTGGTTTCCCAGATGCGAATTTTACCCAGCCCACGTTGGGTGAACGCACCGGGATACGGCCGCGTCACGGCACGGACCAAATTATGTATGGCGCTGGCCGGTTTGTTCCACTCAATCGCACCATCCGCGGCGGTACGCCGGCCGAAATAACTGGCCTGGGTATGATCCTGGGGTTTACGCGGGGCCTTACCGGTTTTAATCGCCGGCAGAATTTCATCAAGCAATGTTGCGGCAGCGGCAACGACTTTTTCATTGAGGATTTTTGCCGTGTCCTGCGCATCAATGGCGACCGCGCGTTGTGCAACAATATCACCGTCATCGGCGTGCGGTGTCATATGATGCAAGGTCACACCGGTTTGCGTCTCGCCACTGACCAGCGCCCAGTTAATCGGCGCACGGCCACGGTATTTCGGCAACAGCGAGCCATGCAGATTAAAACAGCCGGCCTTGGGAATATCCAAGATGGCTGGGCTGATTAAATCGCGGTAATAAAATGAAAATAATACTTCCGGTTGGAAGGCGCGGATCTTTTCGATCCACAAAGGATGATTGATGTCATTCGGTGAAAACACCGGGATGCCATGGCGCGCCGCCAATTCCGCCACCGACTGGAACCAAAGATTTTCCTTGGGATCATCGTTATAGGTAAATACCGCCTTGATATCGAAACCGTTACGTAACAGCGCTTCAATGCCCGCGCAACCCATATTGTGATAAGCAGCAACAATCGTTTTCATGTTAATTCCTAGTAGTTAACAAATATTAGTTTCAAGCGAATCAGCTCGCCTTGGTTTCGCCAATCACTTCGCGCACGAAATAGCGCGGTCTGGCGCGCACGTCGTTGTAAATGCGGCCGATGTACTCGCCCAGCAGGCCCAAGCCCAGGAGTTGTGCACCGATAAAAACAAAGAGTACCGCAAAAATGGTGAACATCCCCTGACCCGCCCATTCCGCACCATAGAAGAGACGCACGAAGATCAGCAGCAGGCTGAATAAAAAGCCAAACAGCGCGAACAGCCCGCCTAAAATACTCAACAAGCGCAAGGGAAAGGTGGTCATGCTGGTCAACAGATCAAACTGCAAATTAATTAATTTCCAGACGTTGTATTTGGAAACATCCTTGCCCCGCTCCGCATGTTCCACCTTCACTTCGGCGGTGCGGTTCGCAAAGGAATTGGCCAACACCGGAATAAAGGTACTGCGCTCGTGACATTGCAGCATGGCATCCACGATCGAGCGGTGATAGGCGCGTAACATGCAGCCGTAATCATGCATCATCACGCCGGTGGCGCTGCGCACCGCCTTGTTGACGAGTTGCGAGGCGAGACGGCGAAACAGGGAGTCTTGCCGTTGCTGGCGGATGCTACCCACCACCTGACAACCCGCTTCCATCGGCACCAACAACTTGGGAATTTCTTCCGGTGGATTTTGCAGATCCGCATCCAGGGTCACCACCACCTCACCCCGCGACTGTGAAAATCCGGCCATGATCGCCGCGTGCTGGCCGTAATTACGATTCAGGAATACGCCAACGATATGTTTATCTTTGTCTTGCGCGGCGCGACGAATGATCTCCACGGAACGATCCCGGCTGCCATCATCCACCAGAATAATTTCAAACGACTTATTCAAGCTGTTGCAGGTCTTGACACAACGCGCCAGCAGTTCATCCAGATTCGCCTCTTCGTTGTAAACGGGTATGACTAAGGATAACCATGGCTTATTCATTTTTTCGTCCCCGACAGAATGTTTTTAATGGTATTCACTACGCGATGCACATCCGCATCCTGCATATCAGGAAACAGCGGCAAGGAGCAAATGCGCTCTGAGTTCCAGGTGGTATTGGGTAACTGCGCGTCCTTGACCTCGGCCAATTCACGGTAAAACTTTTGGGTATGCACCGCGCGGAAATGCAGACCAGTGCCAATCCCGTCGCTCTTGAGCGCCGCCATGAATTGATCGCGGCTCATCCCGGCCTTGTCGATGTCCAACCGCACTATATATAAGTGCCAGGCGTGGTCGGCCGGGTTCGCCGGTAGCTGCAAGGGGGTTAGTTCACTAATATCAGTAAGCAATGTCGTATAAAGCTGTGCCAATTCGGTGCGGCGGCGGTTCATCTCGGTTAAGCGCGCCAATTGGCCGAGACCCAGCACCGCATTCATATCCGGCAGATTGTATTTATATCCCGGTTCAATCACCTCCGCTTGGGGCGCACGCCCGTGCGTCTGCCGATCAAAGGCATCCACGCCCAGACCATGAAACTTGGTGCGCCGGATACGCTCCGCCAGCGCTGCATCATCGCTGCAAAACATGCCGCCTTCACCGGTGGTAATATTTTTAATCG
>Ga0315281_10014423_pt1 | contig 10660 bp, 7 predicted proteins | sample YL17G07_0_MG_FD_204540 | JGI IMG/M metagenome (GOLD analysis project Ga0315281, IMG submission 204540) | Sediment microbial communities from Yellowstone Lake, YNP, Wyoming, USA - YL17G07_0 | ecosystem: Environmental > Aquatic > Freshwater > Lake > Sediment | place: USA: Wyoming | collected... | reverse complement strand
AGACTTACAGCAACTGGAAAAATAGATGTAATTTTTTCAAGATTGAGTAAAAAAGCAACAGCCGGAAGCGGTGGAATTTATGCAGGAGGAGACGAATGGCTTAATTCTTTTTCCTTAAAATATTATCAGACTGGAAAGAATACAGGACTGCCGTATATTGTGCCTTTAACAAAAAGTTATGGCGGAAAGACAGGATTTTATGTTATTATTAATGATGCAAACTCTTTTGGAAGAGGCTCTGGATTTACAGAAGCAGGAGAGATTAAAGAATTCTGGATTCAGAATGTTGGCAAGGATGGAAGAGTAGATCCGTATGGAGATGAAGCCACACAGATAAATATGAACTGGAAAAAGATGCCACAGGTTTTGAACCTGAGCCCTGAAGATTCAGAAAAAATAATACAGGATGCTATCCAAGCAATTGAGCAGGCAAAAAGGCAGTATGGCTCAAACAGAGTAAGTATATTTGGGAGAGAGATTCCTGTTGACAAGTCTGGAAATATTAATGAGAAGAGGTGCCAGGATTTCATGTCTCCTGAAGACTGCCAGATTATATTTAATGTATGTGATCCAGTAGTGTGCCCTTCATCAAGATGTAATTTAGGGGGAGCGTATAGAGTTGATAATGTCATTCAGTCTGGCATAATTGGAAGCATTGCTTTGTGCCTGCCAAATATAAATGAAGGAATAGTTGTGCCTGTGTGTGTTTCTGGAGTATATGCTGGCTTGGAAGCTTATCTTTCTATTCTTAAAGCGCACAGGGATTGCCTGCAGGAAAATCTGAATACAGGAAGAATGACTGGAATTTGTGATGAGATTTATTCAATTTATTTGTGCGAGTTTTTCTGGAGGCAGATAGGGCCGTATGTTGATTTGCTTCTTATTAAGTTTCTTGAGATTGCTCAGGGACAGGGAATGAGGGGAGGAGGAGAGTATCTGACTGTGATGGATTCATGGAAGAATATGGAAAGTTCTATAAACTATCTGAAAAATGAGTATTCTGCAAATGCCTTCAAGACATTCCAGGCAAGAAATACAGGAGATATTGGAACAGAATTCTGCAAGATGTATGTTTCTTCTGCAACTCCTGACTTTAAAGAGCTGTTAGAGCCAGAATCTCCGTATCAGTTTGCAGCATGGTTTGATGAAATTCCGTATACAGAAGCAACTGTTCCTGCAACTTCTCAGTATAAAGTATTTTATCATATATATGCCGGCAAGGATGAAGGAATTAATTATCAAGTTTATTTGACAGACCCTCCTAAATCTGCATATGTTAATGTCCAGAATTACATTGTTGTTGATACTAATTTTATTCCTAAGGGAGGATTTCAGTCCCAGACAAAAGACTTTACTGCTCCTGCAGGCTACAAGCAGTTATGCGTGAGAATTAACGGGAAGGATGAGTGCGGGTTTAAGAAAGTTACAACAAATTTTGCAATTAATTATGTTTCTGACAAGTATTATGAAGATATGCTTTCAAAGACAGACATCAAGACTAAGGAAGAGTGCACTTCTGGAAGCCCGTCAAGCATTTCTGATGTCTCTGCTCTTGGATTATTGCAGACTCCAAATATACAAGAAGGAGTTGAAACTGTTATAAATCCACAGCTTGAGAAAAAAGGAGTTGTTAGAATATGCTCTTCAACAAATCCAGGGCAGTCAACAAGTCCACAGAGATGGAAAGAGGTTGGATTTTGCGATAATGAGAATGTAAAGTGCTGGCTGGATATTCAGAGTGTTCAGGATGTTATCAAGAATAAGAATATTTCTCAGAATGTGATAAATGCCGGCAATTTAACTCAGCAAATAGGAGTTCCTGTTTATAGCCAGGAATTTATTGACACCAAATTCAAGAAAGTAACAGATGCACTTGAAAGATTCAGAAATGAAATAAAGACAATGAGTGTTGATTCAAGAAAGCAGCTTGCTATTGATATTCTTGACAAGAAATCAACTTCAATTATTGATATTGCTGCGCTTATGAAAGAGATGGAAGATGTGAGAACAAATGCTCCTCTTAATAATATGAAAGCAAAGGCTGTTTATTATAAGTTTGATATTTATCACGAGCTTGCAAAGGCAATGATTGACAGTGCTCTGGAAGCAAGAAAAGATATGGCTGTTGTTGGAGGAAAGCCCTGCCAGTGGGAAAATAGGGTGGATATAGTGCCAGATAGTCTTGCGGATAATTCATTAATACGAGATACTGAAGGTAATTACTGGAAGAAAAAAGGAGACAAGTGGCTTGTGAGTGATGCGCTTGGCAAGAAAGAAGGTGCCTTGAAGGAATCCAAAAATATTCCTACGCCTATCTGCATGGTTAGTATTGAAACTTCTTCATCTCCTGCTTCTACTCCTTCTAGTCCTACGACTCCTGCAACTACTACAGATACAAAAATATTATGGACAGATATGAGTGGGTATTATGAAGGAGGAAAGAGGTATGTTAAGATATATGTTCCTGCTGAGAGTGTTGAGAAAATTTTTGAAATAAATGATTTTGATTATGAAAATCAGGAAGTTACAATGGCTGACGGGACAAAAAATAAAATAGTGAGAGAGAATGGAAAGATTGTTTTTCTTAATTCTCCTGCTGTTATTCCTCCAAGAGACTGCAGTATTAATTCACTAACTTTGGCCAAAACACAAATAAAAGAAGGAGAATCGTTTCAGCTTATAATACGCTTTTCTGGAAAGTGCGAGAAGTGGGATTATATTGAAGCTGAATTAATCCCTGGAACAGATGTTATAACAACTTCAAGCAATTTAAAAATAGGGAGAAAATTAACTTCATCTGAAAAAACTTCTGGGAGATTATCTCTTCCTGCAAGCGACTCGATGAGCGTGTCTGAAGTTTCAGATGCAGGACATTATGGTTTTATAATCAGAGTAAAGTATACTGATGCGACTTCTTCTGCATCAAAAACAGAGATTGGATTAGATAAATCAAATATACAAGTTTTAAATGTTGTTTCAAACACAGAATTAGTTTAGTTCTGAGAAAATCTTGATTATATGCGGGGAAGAGGATTTGAACATAGAACCTCTGGCTGGTTCTATTTATTCCAGCAAACAAAACCCAGGTTCTCTTCTGAAGAATTCACTCCTCAGTTCAAATCCAATTACAATTGCTGACGCAATTGCAATATAATGCGGGGAAGAGGATTCGAACCTCCGCAGGCACTAAGCCATTTGGTCCTAAGCATGGTCTCCTGTTACCTTCTTGAAGATAGACAGAATCAAACCCGTTTGACCGCTCCGGCATCCCCGCATAAGAGAATCAAGATGATATCTCTTAAAGGATAATGAATAATATTCCTTTTTATACTTTTTGTTAATCCAGCTTTCTATTCTAGAATTAATATGCAAGTCTAATAATATTCTTTGAGTGCCCATTACTAAATCTTTGCTTGCACTACAGATTCTTACATTATATTTCCCTTTTCTACTTCCTTCTGCAGCCAATAATCCAATAATAAATGCTTCTTTGATTTTATTCTCTCCTTTATAAATTTCTTCAGGAACTTTAACAATATTGCTTTTTTTTCCTCTAGAAATGTTAAAAACTATGCTAAAAAGCTCTTGAACTGCTTTTGAATAAACTGTTAGATGATATGTCTGTTTTTTTCTATCTCTTTTTTTGATATTTTTTATAGAAGCTTTAATGTCAAAAAGCTTTTTTATTATAAATACAAGCACTTTTAACAGGTTTTTATTTGAGCTTTCGATTGTTGTTTTAAATTTTTCTTTCATAAGATGCCCATCTCCTATAACTAATGCAACAAGACTTGAAAGTTCTGGGCTTATTACTAATGGAATTTTGACAACTTTAGAGGGTCCATACTTTGCTTGAACGCTGACATATTTTTTATTTAATGTAATTAGTCTCATCCTATCTCCAAGAATAAAGACTTTGTCGCGATATTTCATAATACCTTATAATTGTTCTTTATTTAAATTTAACTACCTTACCCGTTTAGCTAAAGTTTGCTTTTATTAATTGATAACTTAACTTGAGACTTAAATAAATAACAAAGATGAATGTGGCATTAATTAAGCTAGAGGCAATATTAATAAACTTAATTATAATGCTATTTTAATATAAATTATAGCAACCTACAATACTCTGCTTTAAAGTTGGAAATTAATTTAATATGAAATATAATAAGCTTGTGAGAGACAGAATTCCTGAAATTATACAGGAAAAAGGTGGGAAATCAGTAACTCATATTGCTTCTGATAGTGAGTATTGGGAGAAATTGAAAGAAAAGCTTGGAGAGGAAGCTGATGAGTTCTGCAAGAGTGAAAGTGAGGGAGAACTTGCAGATATTCTTGAAGTAATTAGTGCTATCTGCAAGTTTAAGAGTATTGATATAGATAATTTAGAAAAACTGAGAAAGGAGAAGAAAGAAAAAAGAGGCGGATTTGAAAAGAGAATAATATTGGAAGAATCCTGATTTATAGAGAATTCTGATAATTAAAATAAAATTTGTTTAGAATTCCCTATCTGGATAATTCTGAAAAGCAAATGTTAATCAACAAAATTATCCATAATAAAAAATTATTGGATAGTGGCTTAATTATAAATTTGTTGCCTGTGCCCAACTTTTAGAATTTTTATTAAATCTTTATCAAAAATAAAAAAAACTCTGTAGTCTCCAACTCTGAGCCTATAATCTTCACTTGCTTTTAACTTTTTAATATCACAGGAAGATGGATTTTCTGACATTTCATCAATCTTTTTTATTATTCTTCGAGAAATTGAAGGCTCTAATTTGTCTAATTCTTTCAAAGCCTCTTTTTCATAAAGTATCTGGTATTTCATTATAATCCAAATCTTTTTTTAACATCTGCATGAGAAATAAAATCTTTGCTTTTTCTTCTTTCTTCCAGTTCTTTCTTAGTCTTTTCATTTAACTCTAAATCATCTTCTATCATTCTTTCAATTATCTCATTATAGGTTTCTCTTTTTATCATCTTCATTTTATCTAAGACTGATTTTACATTATCTGAAATTTGTATTGTTGTTGGCATTTTTCAATTTACTATATTTTTTATCTGACATTTTGAATTGGGAAATGTCATGGGCATTTTATAACTCCTTATAATGAATTATAACAAACTATAGTATTTAAATCTTTTGTTATTAGCTTCAATTTAGCTTGTTCAGCGTAAATAAATTATAAGAGTATTTGTTACATTAATTTAGAACCCGAGAAGAAAAAGTTATTATTTCTTGCCTTTTTTTTCCTCTTCTTCCTTAATCTTGAGCTTTTCTTCAAGCCCAAGCCTTTCTATTAATTCCTTGTATCTGTTTCTTATTGTGACTTCTGTAATTCCTGCAACATCTGCAACTTCTCGCTGGGTTTTTTTCTCATCATTTAAAAGTGCTGCAACATAGAGTGCGGCTGCTGCAATTCCTGCAGGGCCTCTTCCGCTTGTTAGTTCAGAGATATCTGCTTTTTTTAGTATTTTGAGAGCATCATTCTGCGCTTTTGGAGAAAGATGCAGGATGCTTGAAAATCTTGAGATATAATCTTTTGGAGATGAAGGAGTTACTTTTATTGCAAGTTTTCTTATTATAAACCTGTATGTCCTGCCTATTTCCTTTCTCTCTACATCGCTTGCATTCGCAATTTCATCAAGAGTTCGTGGAATATTATAGCTTCTGCAGGCTGCATATATGCAAGCGGCTATTACAGATTCCATGCTTCTTCCTCTTACTAAGCCTCTTTGTAAAACAAAATTATAAACTCGTGAGGCTTCATCCCTTACAACAGTTGGCAGATTGAGAAAACTTGCAACTCGCCTTAATTCAGCCATTGCTAATCTTAAATTTCTTTCAATTGAAGTTGAAACTCTTTCCTGCCACTTTTTTAACCTTAGAAATTTTCTTGTTTGCCCTGCGTCTAATCTATAGATGTCAGAAATCTCTCCAACATTTGTTGTCAATCCTTTGTCAAACTTCTGCATGCTTAAAGGAGCCCCGCCCCTTCCTTTTTTCTCGCCCTTGTCTGCTGAACCGTGCAATTCCTGCCCAGTATCAACCATTTTTTCTTCTACAACCAGGCCGCAGTCTTGGCATATGACTTCTCCTCTCTGCTCGTCGTATGTAAGATTTATGCTGTTGCATTCCGGGCATCTTTTAATGTGAGGCATTTTTGTCTTTTGTATTTTATTTAAGAAAGGTTTATAAATTTAACTAAGAAAGCTTTAAAAATCTTTCTATCCTTAGTATTAAATATCTCTTTTAAAATTAGTATATTTGTAAGATATATAAAAAAGAAATAATAAAATGAAAAGAGCGCAGGCAGGGATTATCACAACTGTATTAATTGTTCTTATTGTGATTGCTGCAGTTGTTATTGTCTGGCAGGTGGTGCCTATTTGGAGAACATAACAACTAATAATAATTCTTGGTCAGGAGTGTATGCTAGCAATGGAGCAGGACGCAATGTCTTTAAGAATATAAATTCAAGTTATAATGGGCAGAATGGGATTTATATTTCTGGAACCACATCAACTAGAAATAATATAACTGCAAGTTCGTTGCAATTTAATGGCTTGAGCGGTGTTAAGCTAGAAATTGGAGGGAGTAATATAATAAAATCTACCACTAGTTGCTATAACAATCAGGCAGCCAAAGATATTAATTGCACTTCATCCACAGGCAATTCAGGAACAGGAAATAACTTTAATAGTGTTCAGGCGTGTGGGGATAATAACTGGCCTGTACTTGGTGTAGATTATACTGCCTGTTAAATTTTTATAGAATTATTCAATTAGAACTCCTCGCTCTCGGACTGTTTTTGCAATTTTAATTTAGTTCAGTCCAAAAACTCTCCTCATTATTAAATTGTTATTATGAATTATTTATTGCTCAATTTAATAATTCGGCCTGGACATTTCCTTCTTGGCTTGGGCGGTTTGTTATTTTTGCCTTGCCTGCTTCTGTCTCAATTATTGCTCCCTTAACAAGAATATTCTGCCTTGCAAGGAATTTGTTTGAAGGAGTTTCAAGAACATTTGTTATCTTGGCTTTCTTGGATTTTTTTGTTTTTTTATTGTAAATATTGGCAATTTCAGCAGAGAGCATAATTGATTTTATATTTCCGCCCCGTGTTCTTAGAGATTTCTTTTTCTCTTTTCCGAGCTTAACTATTCTTGCCTGCCCTTTTCTTTCATAAAGCCTTTTCTTTTTCAGGCTATGATACTTTCCGCCTGTGATTTTTCTTCCCATTTTCATTTTTTCTTCCTTATTTTGTTTCTTTTTTAAAAAGAAAGAGCTTTAAATATCTTTCTAAATTGCAAAATAAACCTTATAATTTAATATTATATCCCAAAATCTTGCTAATTTGGGCTGTAGAACAACTATTTTCCTAGACTTAGTGTATAAATATATAAAATTAAGGGTTTGTTGCCTAATATTTGATAGTATAAGTGGTTGTTCTACAAAAATTTAGCCCTAGAGAAACTTATTTAAACCAGTTATAACATAATTTTTATGTAAAAAAGAGCAATTTTCATACTATGAGTTATAAGAGGTTTGTCAAGAAAAGAGGAAAGGTTTACGGGCCGTATATTTATCAAAGTTATAGAGACAAAGAAGGCAGGGTGAGAAAAAAATATTTTGGAAGAGTTATACCACAAAAAAAATTTGACTATTACCTTATTTTTGGCTTATTTCTTGCATTAGCTCTTACAAGTATCTATGCCTTTAATCTTTTTAATTTAAAATTAAGCGGCATGGCTTTTTTTGACATTAAAGACTCGTATATTTCTGGAGAACAGATGGTAGGCAATCTAGAAGTTAAGTTAAAGAGCGGGGAATTGATTCCTGGAGATGCGAGATTAATTGTAGAACAACCAAATATTACAAGAGAATTTAATCTTTCTCGGGTTCTTGGATTAAATTCAAATGGAAGCTTTTATATTGAAAATTTTAATATTTCAGGAGAGGGAAATGGTTATGGATTTCCGGGCTCAAAAATATTATATTCGTATGTTTATTTTACTCTGCTTTTAGGGGGAGCTGGCGGAGGGGCAGGTGAACCTGGCGGTGAGCAGCCTTCACAACCAGTTCAAGAAAATCAGACAACTGCAGAAAATATAATTTCAAATGAAACAATAGAAATTCCTGCTGTGAATCAAACTCAGCCTGTTGTGAATGAAACTCTAATTCAACAGGAAGCACAGCCTGTTAATGTTTCTGAACAAACTCAACCTTCTCAACAAGCAGGAATTACAGGAGCAACAATTTTTGGAGAGAATGAGATTTATGGCAAGGTTTCTAGAAATGAAAGCTTTGAGTATTTAACAGAAAATAACAGCTTTTCATTTAAGAATGTTTATTCTGATTATGAAAACTTGACTTCTTCTGTTCTTAAGACAGAGGTTTCCAGCGGAAATCTTTTAGTTGAGACAAATTATTCTTATTCTGAAAAGGGATTTGGAAGAGATTATCTTGGAGAGGATAATTTCATAAATATCTCCCTGAGTTCTATGAACTTGGAAGCTGTGGAAGGGATTATTAAAATAAAGTTAGTTTATAATAATATTGTGCTTGCTGAGGTAAGCAAGGAGATTTCAGTAAAAGAGAATATAACTAAAGAGAGTGAAAATGAAACTCGGGAAGAGAATATAAGCTTTTATCTTAAAAAAAGAATTTCTGATATAAGAATCAGCAGAAATGAAAATTATACACTAAACTTAAGCGAGTATTTTTCAGTGGCAGAAGATTATAATTTCAGCGAGCCTGAAAATATTTCGTTTGTGAAAAGAGGAGAACTGATAGTTATTTCTTCTAATTCTGGATTTTTTGGAAAAGAGAATGCAAGCATTAGTGCTTATTCTGGAAATGAAAGCATCAAACAAGATTTTAATATTGAAGTTTCAGACATGGGAATAGTTACAAAGCAGTATAAGGCAGTTATCAACAAGCCTGTCAGATGGGTGAAAACAATAAGTTCAGGAAATGCAACTAATATAACAATTGAACTGCCAAAAGAAGCTGAAAATATAACAATCAAGACATCAAGCATTGAAGAAGCATTGAATCAGGCTGAAAATTATGAAAAAACAATCAAAGAAACAGACAGAAAAAGCCTAATAACCGGACAAGCAATAAGTGTTTCAGGAGAAGGAATTCTGACAAGATTATGGGAGAGATTAGGAATTACAGGAAGAGCAATTCAGGAAAATAACAGCATAACTGAAACTTCTGACAGCAAGATTGTTGAATTTAGCGGAAATGCAAGTTATGCTGTTGAGTATTATACTCAGGCTCCTTTGGCTAATGAGACAAGTATTTTAGGAGGGAAACAAGTTATTGTTTCTGCTCCAACCGAACTGAATTATTCAGATATTCTTGCATACACAATTCTTGATAATGTTGCACCTGTTAACTCTTCAATTATACATTTGTACTGGCATGCTTCTTATGAAGATGCTGTTAGATACGGTTATATAAATGAAACTAACAAGCTGGAAACAATTAATAGAACAAGTGAAAGCAATTTAACTGAAATTAATGAAACTCAACCAAAAAATCAACTAATTAATGAAACTACTGAAGAAAATATAACAGAAGAAATTGAAATTCCTGTTGCAAATGAAACAGCAAGTGAGAATCTGACTCTAAATGAAACACAGGAACAAGAAAATAGTTTGATTACTGGAAATATTGTTTTTGAAAATATAACAGAAGAAGAAAATGTATCTGAAAATATAACTGGCGAGCGAGCCTCATCAGAGGCGAGTGAGTATATTATTGAAATTTCTCATGATGATTATGATTTGGATGGGGATGGCAGGATAGATTATATTGAGTGGAATGTTCCTCATTTATCTGAGCAGGTTTATGAGATTATTTATATTACAAAAGCAGAGGAGCTTGATGAGAATAAGACATTTATCAAGGATGTTTATGATTCTGTTAAAGCCAAAGATGATAACTGGACATTAATTCCTGACACCCATTTCCTGAGGGTTACATTTGAGAGAAATTTGACTCGGGAAAATGATATTACTATTTATGCTCGAGCTAATAACTCAGCTGAAATTGCTGTTTATAGAGAAAATGACAGTGAAGAAATTGCGAGATTTGAAAATATCTCGCAAGAAAATTGGTATAAAATTTATTTAACTAACCTTTCTGAGAATTATTCTCAGGATGTTTTTGACTTGAAAAGTTTTGGTGATGTGGAATATGATTATGTTGTTGACCCTTCTGATATTAATGTTAATATCTGCGGGGCTTTAAGTTCTTTTGGAGCTACTTATAACTTAACGGCTAATATTAACAATGCCCCTAATTGCTTTGATGTCCAGAATAATGGCATAACATTTAAGATGAATGGATATACTTTAACAGGAACAAACAGCAGTGATTATGCTTTCAGGAATATTGGATATTCAAATTTTAATTTAACTGGCGGAGGGTATCTTAATAATTATTCCAAGCCACTCTATATTGAAGAAGCAGATAGCAATTACTTTAAAGATTTTAATATCACAGGTGGCTTATTATCTTTTAACAGAAGTTCAAGTTCACAGACTTGCCTGGATATTGGTGGATACGGATTAACAGCCTGTTCAGACCTGCAATCTTCTTCTGCCTGTTCAAGCGTGGCTAATTGCAATTCTCTTTATTGTTCAG
>Ga0315281_10014422_pt1 | contig 10660 bp, 13 predicted proteins | sample YL17G07_0_MG_FD_204540 | JGI IMG/M metagenome (GOLD analysis project Ga0315281, IMG submission 204540) | Sediment microbial communities from Yellowstone Lake, YNP, Wyoming, USA - YL17G07_0 | ecosystem: Environmental > Aquatic > Freshwater > Lake > Sediment | place: USA: Wyoming | collected... | reverse complement strand
GCGTACGGAGCGTCGAAATGGGGTGTGCGCGGTCTCACCAAAGTCGCCGCGCTCGAGCTCGGCCCCGAGATCCGGGTGAACTCGGTGCACCCGGGACCCATCGACACCGACATGCTGCCCGCGGGCACGTCCGACCATTCACGCCGACTCCCCCTGGGGCGAACCGGTCGTCCCGAGGAGGTCGCCGAGCTGGTGTTGTTCCTCGCGAGCGACGCGAGCTCCTACATCACAGGCGGAGAGTTCGCCATCGATGCCGGCCTGATCGCCGGCAGCTGACCGGAACACGAGGAGAACGATGACCGAGGGAACGACGACCGGCACTCCATTCGGGCACGGGGTCAAGCAACGCGACCTCGTCAAGATGACGCCCGAAGAGACCGACGAGTTCATCCGAGCCTGGCACACGATGAACTGCGCGACCATGAAGGCGGACGGCACGATCCACCTCGTCGCCATGTGGTACGCGTTCCTCGAAGGCTGCCCCGCGCTTGAGACGAAGGTGAAGAGCCAGAAGGTGCTCAACCTGCGGCGCGACCCGCGCATCACCTGCCTGATCGAGGAGGGCGACACCTACGAGGAGCTCCGCGGCGTCGAGCTCGTGGGCCGCGGCGAGATCGTCGAAGAGCACGACCGGATCTTCGAGATCGGCGTGAGCCTGGTGGAACGTCAGTCCGGAGGGCGCCCGTTCGAGCGGACTCCCGAAGGCATCGAGATCGTCGAAGGCATCATCCGCAAGCGCGTGGGCATCAAGATCCACGTCGACAAGGTCGTCACCTGGGATCACCGCAAGCTCGGCCTGCGGTAACGGGGTCAGCCGGTGAAATAGCCGCCGTCGGGGTGTAACAACTCGCCGGTGAAGTACGACGCGTCGTCGCTGGCGAGGAACACCACGGCGGCGGCGACTTCGTGCGGAGTACCCATGCGGCCCATCGGGATCGAACCCATGAAGGGCGCCATCGCCGCGGGGACCTCTCGGAGCAACTTGGTCATGTTCGTCTCGATGAATCCCGGACCCACCGAGTTCACGCGGATCCCCTCGTCGACGAGCATCTTCGCCGCGTGGAGCGTGAGCATCCACACTCCCGCCTTCGACACTCCGTATGCAGGCGCGCCGGGCTCCGGATGCTTCGCCGCGATCGACGAGATCGTCACGATCGAACCACCGCGTCCCTGCTCGAGCATGCGACGCACGGTCGACTGCATCGAGAGCAACGTGCCGGTGAGGTTCACGTCGAGCACGGCCTGCCAGTCGTCGAGCGGATGGTGCGCGAACTGTTCGGCCGGTCCCGCGCCGGCGCGCTCGGCGCGCCACGCGGCCTGCTCGCTCGTGTCGCCGCTGCGGTAGCCGAGATGCGAGATGCCGGCGGCGGTGACGAGCACGTCGACCCCGCCGAACTCCTGTACCGCCCGGGCGATCATCACCTCGTTGTCGTCGGGCTTGGACGTGTCGACCTTGACGAACGCGGCCCGCCGTCCGCGGGCCTCGACCTCGGCGACGGTGGCTGCGCCCGGCTCCTCGAGCAGGTCGGCGACGAGCACGTCCATGCCCTCGTCGGCGAATCGCTCGCAGCACGCGCGCCCGATGCCGTTGCCGCCGCCGGTGACCACTGCGACCTTGCCCGTGAGACCGCGCATCGGCTTACTCGGCGGCCATCTGGCTCGTGAACTGGTTCATGTCGAAGTAATCGCGCCACGCAGTGATCTTGCCCTCGGCGTTCACCTCGAACGTGCCCATGACGGGCAGCGCGATGTCACGCCCGCCCATCATGAAGTGGTCGATGCGCTCGGTCAGCACGATCGGACCGTCGGCCACGATGTGCAGCGTGTCGAACCACACCTTGTCGGCCATCCCGAAGAACGAAGCGATCGTGGTGCCGATCGCGTCGCGGCCGTTCACCGGGTCGAGCGGGATGTTGTGATACACGGCGTCGTCGCTGAAGAAAGCGGCCGCCTTCGCCGGATCGCCCGCGGCAATCTCGTCGCAGAACTGGGTGACGATCTCGATCGGTGTTGTCATCGCTACCTCACAGTGATTGTGGCGTGTTCAGGAACTCGGCATTGGCGCGCAGGATGTGTCGCTTGTCGTCGTCGTCGAAGGCCTTGAGCTCGGGCAGATAGTCGAGCGGCTGCTGCATCCCCTCGATGTGGGGCCAGTCGGATCCGAAGATCACGCGCTCGGCGCCCATGCACTCGACGACCTCGTTCACGTCGTCTTCCCAGAAGGGGTTGATCCAGATGTTGCGCGTGAAGGTGTCGACCGGATCTTCGTCGAAGAGCATCGGCATCTTGTTGCGCGCCGAACGCAACTTGCGGAACATGTCGGGAAGGAACTCGGCGCCGTTCTCGACCGATGCGACGCGGATATTCGGGAAGCGGCCGAAGAAGTCGTCGAGGATCAGTGACGCGAGGAAGTCGTAGATCGCCCGCTCGAACTGCACGAACGCGACCGACGGCCCACTTCGCCGCCGCCGTTCGCCCCCGGCGCCCGGGTTTCCCCCGCCGAGACCACCCCCGCCGAAACCACCCCCGCCGCCAAAGCCCGACGTGAAGTTGCCCCGCCCGTATCCGTTCAGCGAGTAGCCGCTGTCGCCCGCGTGGGCCACGACGGTGATACCGGCCTCGTTCACGCGCGCCCAGAACGGGTCGAACCGCTCGTTGCTGGGCGGGCACTGGCCGAGAACCGTGGTGGGTGCCGCCGGGCGCATGACGATGAGGCGTGCACCGCGGTCGAGCGCCCACTCGAGCTGGCGGATCGCGGCATCGACGTCGGCGAGCGAAAGGTAGGGCGCGGCGAAGATCCGATCCCCGTAGGCGAAACCCCAGTCCTCTTCGAGCCAGCGGTTGAACGCCTCGAACATGATCCCGACGCCCTCGGGGTCGTCGACGAGAGCCTGTTCGTAGAGCACGCCGAGCGTGGGAAACAGCCAGGCCTTGGCGACATCCTGATCGTCCATGACCTGCAACCGGGCCTCGCGGTCGCGGTACTCGGGGCGGATCGGTTCACGTTCGCGCAGGTACTCCATCGGCGTCTTGCCCGACGGGTTGCCGCGGAAGTACTCCGACATCGCTCCGGCCCTGGCGATGGGGTCGAACGTGGGGTTGACCACCGCGTGGTTCACCCGACCACCGATGACCTGATACTTGCGGCCGTCGATCTCCGCCCACTGCACGATGCGCCGCCCGAGCGCGGGATCGAGATGGCGGGTGAACGCGTCGATCGCCTCGTAATAGTGGTTGTCGGCGTCGAAGACGAGCCCGTCGCCGGTCGGAACCGCTCCCATTGCCACAGGGTAGCGACGTTACGTGAGTCCGAGCCGATCCGACAGCTCGGTACGCATGCCGGTGGTGTAACCACCGTCGACCACCAGCGCGTGGCCCGTCACGAAGGATGCGTCGTCGGAGGCGAGGAACAGCGCGGCGGCGGCGATCTCGTCGGGGCGGCCGAAGCGCCCGAGTTTGTGCTGGTCGCGGTACCGATCGGCGACATCGCCGAAACCGCCCATCACCGAGCGGAACATCGGGGTGTCGATGAATCCCGGACAGATGCAGTTCACGCGGATCCCGATACGGCCGTAGTCGATGGCCATGTTCTTGGTGAGCAGCACGACCGCGCCCTTCGACGCGTTGTACGCGCTACCCGCCTCGGTGCCCTCGATGCCCTCGACCGACGCGATGTTGACGATGCTGCCCGAACGCTGCTCGATCATGGGTGCGAGCGCGTGCTTGCACACGAGGAACGTGCCGTCGAGGTTCACGCCCGTCACGCGGCGGAACTCCTCGAGCGCAAGCATGTGGACGGGCCCACCACCGGCCACGCCTGCGTAGTTCACGACGACATCGAGACGACCGTGCGCGTCGAGCACGGCAGCCACCGCCGCGGCCACCGCCTGCTCGTCGGTGACGTCCGCGACATGAAAGCTCGCAGCCGGGGCCGCGTCGGCGACCTCGTCCCAGCGCGGTGCCGCGTGCACGTCGAGCCCTGCGACCCGCGCTCCCTCGCGGGCGAACCGCAGCGCGGTGGCTTCGCCGAGCCCTGACGCCGCGCCGGTGATCAACGCAACCTTGCCGTCGAGTCGTCCCACACTTCCCTCCAGATGTTGAAGTTTGCGATGCGCGCGGCGGGTGAATACCGTCTGGCCTGGTCTACCACCACCCCATCAGCACGACCCACCAGCCAACGCCCGGAAGAGGTGCTCGCCCACCATGAAGTTCGCGCTGTTCTACGAGATTCCGGTCGCCCGCCCGTGGACGCCGGACAAGGAGCACCAGGCGTACAAGAACACCATCGAGCAGGCCGTCTTCGGAGAGAAGATGGGATTCCACGCCTTCTGGACCGTGGAGCACCACTTCCTCGAGGAGTACTCGCACTGCTCGAACCCCGAGGTGCTCTACGGCGCGGTCGCCGCGCTCACCAGCACGATGCGCATCGGCTATGGCGTTCGCCTGCTGCCGAAGCCCTACAACCATCCCATTCGCACTGCGGAGTCGGTCGCGGTGCTCGATCTGATCTCCGACGGCCGCGTCGATTTCGGTACCGGTCGCTCGTCGACCCGCGCCGAGCTCGAAGGCTTCGACGTCGACCCCGACGAGACACGCGAACAGTGGCGTGAGGCGCTCGGCCACATCGTGGGTGCGTGGACCGAGGACGAGTACCAGGCCGACGGCAAGCACTGGCGAATGGGGGCGCCGCGGCGCGTACTCCCGAAGCCGTTGCAGCAGCCCCATCCGCCGATCTTCGGCGCGACGAGCAGCATGCCCGGACACAAGGAGATGGGGAAGCAGGGCATCGGCCTGTGCTCCTTCACCGTCGGCCTTCCTCCCGAGGCCCTCGCCAACAACATCGCCATCTACCGCGAAGGGCTCGCCGAGTGCGACAAGCCGATCGGCAAGTTCCGCAACGAGACCGCGGCGACGTTCACGATGGTGCACTGTGCTCCCACGACCGAGGAGGCCACCGAGGTCGCCAAGGAGTCGTTCGAGTGGTACCCGAGCTACGGGGGTGGGCTCATCGCCTCAGTCGCCGAGTGGATGGAAGAACGCGGCCGCACCGACGACCTCGACACGTACCAGTACACGGCCGAAATGCTGGCGCGCAAGCGTGAGGGCGTGATGAGCCACATCACGATCGACTATCTCCGCGACTCCGGCTCCGCGGTGATGGGCACTCCCGACCAATGCATCGCCGCGGCCAAGCGCTACGAAGCGGTGGGCTGTGACCTGCTGTTATGCCTCGTGAACCCGCTGAAGATCCCCCACGACAAGGTCATGCAGTCGATCGAACTCATGGGCAAGTACGTCCTGCCCGAGTTCAAGTAGGCCTGTGCTCAAGTCGTCGCTCGATCGGCACGGCTGTCTGCTCTCGCGTCGGCACTTTGAGGATCGCCGATCCGTGCGGCGGCGACGCTGGCGCGACAAGCCCGCGCCGAAGCACGGCGAGCGCTACGGTGCGGGCAGCGGCCGACGTACTGCGGCGCGGGGAGGCTGAAGCGATGGCCGACGACCTGTTGGTGGACGTCGACGCACTGCGCGAACAGGTGCGCGAGAAGTACCGCGAGGTTGCGGCCGAACCGAACGCCGAGTATCACTTTCATACCGGGCGTCGGCTTGCCCGCAAGCTCGGTTACGGCGACGCCATTGTCGACGCGCTTCCCGATCGTGCGGTCGAATCGTTTGCCGGTGTCGGCAACCCGTTCTCGTTGCGCCAGATTCGCGCCGGTGAACGCGTCGTGGACGTCGGCTCAGGGGCGGGGTTCGACTCGTTCGTAGCCGCCGCGCACGTCGGCGCGGACGGTTACGTCGTCGGAATCGACATGACGCCGGAAATGCTCGCGAAGTCGCGCGCGACCGCGTCGATGCTCGGCTTCGCGCACGTGGAGTTCCGCGACGGGTTCGCGGAAGCGTTACCGGTGGACGACGGGTGGGCTGACGTGGTCATCTCCAACGGTGTCATCAACCTCTGCGCCGACAAGCAGGCGGTCTTCGCCGAGATCCGGCGAGTGCTGCGTCCCGGAGGCGCGTTGCAGTTCGCCGACATCGCGAACGGTCGGCCGGTTCCACCCGAGGCGTTGCGCGACATCGACCTGTGGACCGGCTGAATCGCGGGTGGGCTGCCCCGTGCGGGCTGGCAGAAGATGCTCGAAGATGCCGGGTTCGTCGACGTCAAGATCGGCGAACCGGTTGACACGTTTTTCGAGGCGACAGGGGAAGAGAAGGCACGCGCCTTCGATGTCTACGGCTACGCATTCCTGGCTCGACGGACCTGAACCAACCCTGCGTCCGGCTCGTGACGTCCGCGACGTCCGCGACGTCACTGTTGAGCATTGCGTCGTGGAGAGTGCGCCCGGCCCATGGTTCGGCCATCGGGCCGGTTTCCAGGCACACGATTCCGCTCGTGGCCCTCAGTTGCGGGGGACGTCCTTCCACGCGACGTCGCGGTCGACGCGCACGTCGCCGGGAAGGCCGAGCACACGCTCGCCGAGAATGTTGCGCATCACCTCGGAAGTGCCACCCTCGATGGTGTTGGCGCGGCTGCGCAGGAACGACGCGCGCGGATCGGACGATCGGGCCGCGTCCATCGTGCGCTCGCGATTCATCTCGTAGCTGTCGTACAGCATTCCCTCCGGGCCCATGAGGTCGACGCACAGCTCGCTGATGTGCTGGTTGAGCTCGGCGTTGGCGAGCTTGCCGATCGATCCCTCGGGTCCGGGATTGCCGACCGCCCGCTTCTGCTGCGCACGCGCGTTGGTGAGCCGGAGCGCTTCGGCGCGTGCATAGAGCTGCATCAGCCGATCGCGCATCGCCGGATCGTGGCGCTGCGACTTCTTCCACAAGTCGACGGCAGTCTGGATCATGCCCGCGCCGCGGGGCGCGATCCCACCGCCGATGAAGACGCGCTCGTTCATGAGCGTGGTGACCACTGTGCTCCAGCCGGCGCCGACGTCGCCCAGCCGGTTCTCGTCGGGCACGCGCGCGTTCGTGAAGTAAACCTCGTTGAACTCGGCGTTGCCCGTCATCTGGCGGAGGGGCCGGACCTCCACGCCTTCCTGGTGCATGTCGATGACGAAGTAGGTGAGACCCTTGTGCTTCGCGACGTCGGGATTCGTCCGGGCGACGAGCAGGCCCCACTTGGCGAAGTGCGCGAGCGACGTCCACACCTTCTGGCCGTTCACGATCCACTCGTCGCCGTCGCGCTCGGCGCGAGTCGAGAGCCCGGCGACGTCGGATCCGGCACCGGGCTCGCTGAAGAGCTGACACCACATCTCTTCCCCGGTGAACAAGGGTCGCAGATACCGCTGCTTCTGCTTCTCGGTGCCGTGCGTGACGATCGTCGGCGCCCCCATGCCGAACCCGATCGCGTTGCGCGCCGACCCGAGAGGCGCCCCGGAGGCCGCGAGCCGCCGGTTCACGACGGCCTGGAGCTTCGGCGCAAGACCGAGCCCGCCGTGGCCTTCGGGAAAGTGCACGAAGGCGAGCCCGAGATCGAACTGGGCTCCGAGAAACTCTTCGGGCGATGCGGTCGACGGGTCGTGGTGGGCCAGCAACTCCTCGACCAGTTCGTTCACGCGTGCTTCGTCATCCATCGGGGGCCACGATACCTGGGCCGCGCCGCCTCCCTCTCGCCGCGGGAGGTGAGGGGGTTACCCGCCGAAGTCGACGCAGGCCCAGACCCGGCCGTCGGAGCTGTACGCGATGCCCACGCCCGCACGACTGAACGCGGCGCTCAGGATGTTGGCCCGGTGCGGCGCCGAGTTCATCCACGCCGTCTCCATCTCCTGGACCGTCATGTTGGCCGGGCCGAACAGGATGTTCTCGCCCATCGTCGAGAAGCTGGTGCTCCCGATGAGACCCGCGATGTTCTGGTGCACGAGTGACTGCGTCGCCGCCATCTGGTTCGCCCAGTTCTGCGCGAAGCCGGTGAGCTGACTGTCGACGCACAAACCGGGCAGACCAGCCGCGGCTCGGTCGACGTTGTGGGCGCCGATGACACCGCCCACACCGGTGCATCCCGAAGGCGGAGGTGGCGGCGGTTGCGTCGTCGGTGGCGGCGGAGGCGGCGGCGGTGGGGTCGGAGCAGGCGCGGCGGCCCGCGGAGGCGCCGTGGTCGGCGGCGGAAGTGTGGTGGTCGTCGTCGTCGTCGACGTCGTGGTCGTCGACGTCGAGGTGGACGTCGTCGTCGTGGACGAGGTCGTCGAGGTGGTCAGGGGCTGGCTCGACGACGCGTCGCTGCCGCTGAAGACCACTGCCGCGCCCGAAGCGCCCGCGATCGCGACGACGAGGCCGACACCGGCCAACGCTCCCTTGAATCCGATCCTTCGCATCCCTGCACAGCCCCTTCGTGACGGTCCCCGGAGGAATCGGCGCGCGAGGGCAGGGTCTTGAACCAAAGTGTGGAAAAGAGGAGCGGGGAAACCCCCGCGAGCGTCAAGCGCCTAGGAGGCGGCAGCTGCTACGGGGTGTTCGATGACCTGGACGTCGAACCAGATCGGCAGGAGATACTTCACGTAGAAGGCATGCACGACGACGGAGCCCGTCACCAGGTCCTTGAAGGTGAGGATCTCACAGCGGTCGTCTTTGTCCTGAAATCGCCGACACCGCTCCAGCATCTCGTCGACGTCCTCGCGCGCGTCCATGAGGAGCCCGAGATGGTCGAGCCCAGGCGACGACAGGTGCTTGTCGGCTTCGGCGAGCAGGATGAACTGACCGTCGTCGGGACGCAGCAGGTACGCGTCCAGTTTCAGCACCTTGGTCGCCATCACGTCCCACCCGAGCACCCCGCCGTAGAACGACTCGACGTCGGACAAGAAGTCGTCGGTGAACGTTCCCTTCGGGAACGTCAGCTCCATGTGGTTGAAGCGCATCGCCGGCATTCGTGGCCCCCTGCTCGCGGAACTCGGCGACTGTAGCTCGCAGGAACCCGACGATGATTTAGGGTCTGCGCCGTGGAGCTCGCCGGAAAGAGCGTCGTGGTCACCGGCGGCGCATCCGGAATCGGTCGTGCGATGAGCGAGCGGTTCGCGCTCGAAGGCGCGTCCGTGACCGTCGGCGACATCACCGACATGGGCGCGCGCGCAACGGCCGACGAGATCACCCGGCGTGGAGGCCGGGCCGAAGCGGTCGCGTGCGACGTGCGCGACGAGCAGCAGGTGAAGGATCTCGTAGCCGCCGCGGAGCGTACGTTCGGCCCGATCGACCTGTTCTGTTCCAATGCAGGGATCGGCTCACTCGGAGGCATGGAAGCAAGCGACGAAGCGTGGAAGCGCGCACTCGACACGAACCTCCTCGCGCACGTCTACGCGGTTCGCGCCGTGTTGCCCTCGATGCTCGACCGCGGATCGGGCTACCTGCTCCACACCGCGTCGGCCGCGGGACTCCTCACCCAGGTGGGCGATCTGCCCTACTCGGTCACCAAGCACGCGGTGGTGGCGCTCGCCGAGTGGCTGTCGATCACCTACGGCGACGTCGGGATCCGGGTGAGCTGCCTGTGCCCACAGGGAGTCAACACCGCGATGCTCGCAGGAGTCGGCGAGCGTTCGGCCGGGCACGGGGTACTGGCGGCCGAAGGGATCCTCGAGCCCGCGGAAGTAGCCGACGCGGTCGTCGACGCGCTGCGCGAGGAGCGGTTCCTCGTGTTGCCGCATCCCGAGGTGCTCGACTACTTCCGGCGCAAGGCCGACGACTACGACCGGTGGCTGCGCGGCATGCGCCGCCTGCGCGCCCGCTACCAATCGTGAAGGCCTGGCGCGTCTGCCGGCACGGCGAGCCGCGGGACGCATTGCGACTCGTGGACATCGACCCACCCGAGCCGGCGTCGGATCAGGTTCGCGTGCGTGTGCTCGCCGCCGCGCTCGCCCTCCCCGACGTGATGATGTGCCGCAACGCGTACGCGTTCGCACCGCCGCTGCCGTTCACCCCCGGCCAGGAAGTGACGGGTGAGATCACTGCCGTGGGCGCGAACGTCGACCTCCAGATCGGGCAACGCGTGATGGCGATCACGAAGTTCGACGAAGGTCACGGCGGATTCGCCGAGGAAGCTCTCGCGGGCGCGACCAACACGTATCCGGTTCCCGAAGGCACGAGTGATGCAGACGGCGCGGGCTTCCTCATCGCCTACCTCACCGCATGGCTCGGCCTCGTCACGCGGGGCCGGATGGAATCCGGCGAGTGGCTCGCGGTGCTCGGAGCCGCGGGCGGTACCGGTTCGGCGGCGATCCAGCTCGGGCGCGCGCTCGGCGCGCGCGTGATCGCCGTCGTCGGCGGTGACTCGAAGGCCGCGTACTGCCGCGGGCTCGGCGCCGAGGTCACCGTCGACCACCGGACCGAGTCGGTCGGCGACCGCCTCCGCGAGCTCACCGGCGGCCACGGCGTCGACCTGATCTACGACCCCGTGGGCGGGACGCCGGCGCGCGACGCCCTCCAGGGCATCGCCAACGAGGGACGCCTGCTCGCGGTCGGCTTCGCGAGCGGCGAAGCGGTGCATCCGAGTGCGCGCGACGTGTTGCGGCGCAACTGTTCGATCGTCGGCGTCTATACCGGCGCCTACGACCGTGCCGCGCTCGACCCCGTCTTCGCCGAGCTCACCGCGCTCGCGGAACGAGGCGTGATCGGCACCGGGTCGACGACGATCGCAAACTTCGACGAGCTGCCGGTCGCGCTCGAGCGC
>Ga0315281_10014420_pt1 | contig 10661 bp, 6 predicted proteins | sample YL17G07_0_MG_FD_204540 | JGI IMG/M metagenome (GOLD analysis project Ga0315281, IMG submission 204540) | Sediment microbial communities from Yellowstone Lake, YNP, Wyoming, USA - YL17G07_0 | ecosystem: Environmental > Aquatic > Freshwater > Lake > Sediment | place: USA: Wyoming | collected... | reverse complement strand
GTTGCCCAAGGCCATCGTGGGCGTGCCCCGGGACAACACGGCCACTTGCTCGATTCGCAACGCCTGGGATTCCGGGGATTCATCCCCGAACCCGCTGCCTGTCAGGCGGGACCAAAGGCCCTTGTCATGCGGCATGGTCGGTGACTCATGGGATCAGGCGGGTCGCACGCGGGTACGCAGGGGTGCGCGGTCCCCAATCCGCGCGGAGGCTCGGCGCGATGCCGGGCGTGGCGGATGCCGTCTGGGTCGTCAGGGTTTGGCCGCATCCAGGGCTTCCCGCACCGCGCGGAACAATTCGCCCGGCAAGTGCGGCTTGCGCACGATGGGCAAGTGGTTTGCTTCGATGAAGGCGGAATCCGCCATGTTTCCGGCGAATCCCGTGGTCATGACGACAGGCACCCGCGGGGCCATGGCCTTGATCTGCCGGAAGGTGGCCACTCCGCCCTGCTTGGGCATCACCATGTCCAGCAGCAGCAACCCGATGGATTGGGGCATCTTGGCAAACAACTCCACGGCCTCACGCCCGTCCCGCGCCTGGATCACCTTGTACCCTTTGGTCTCCAGCAGCTTGACGACCAGCTTGCGCACGATCTCGTCATCCTCGGCCACCAGCACGGTTTCCGTGCCTCCCTGCGCATAATCTGCCTGGGGTTCCTTGGCGGCCGGAGCGGTTTCGGTCCGCGGAAAGAACAGGCGGAATGTGGTACCCAGTCCGGGCTCGCTGTAGACGCTGATGACCCCGCCATGGTTGCGCACAATTCCGTACACCGTAGACAGCCCCAGGCCGGTTCCCTTGCCCTGTTCCTTGGTGGTGAAGAAGGGCTCGAAGAGATGGTCACGGATCTCTTCCGTCATGCCCGAGCCCGTGTCGCTCACGGCAACCTGGGCGTAGACGCCTGGACTCAGCTCCGGATGCGCCGCGCAAAATGTCGCGTCCGCCGGAACCGAATCCAACTCCAGCAGGATCTCGCCTCCGTTCGGCATGGCGTCGCGGGCGTTGACGCACAAGTTGAGAAACACCTGGTGCAGCATCCCCGGATCGGCATGGACCATCAGCCGCGGCACCTTGCTGCGGACTTTCAGCTCGATGTGCTCGCCGAGCAGTCGCCGCATCAGATGGGCCTGCTCTTCGGCCAGGGACACGAGATCCACGCTTTGCTTTTGAACCAGATTGCCCCGGCTGAAGGTCAAGATCTGCCGCGTCAGGGCCGCGCCGTTTTCCACAGCCTGAAGCACGGTGTCGAGGTGGGTTCGCACGGGGGATTCCGGCGCGGTCTCGGAATAGGCGAAATCGGTATATCCGCGGATGATTTGCAGCATGTTGTTGAAGTCGTGCGCGATGCCGCCGGCCAACTGGCCGATCGCCTCCATCTTCTGGCTCTGCCGCAGCCGCTGTTCGCTCTGCTGCAACGCTTCTTCGGCCCGCTTGCGGTCGGAGATATCCCGCGTGATCGCCTGGATCAGGCCATCGGGGCGCAAGTTCGCGATGACCTCGACGGTCAGCCGGGTTCCGTCTTTTCGGACAACGGTCTCCACCCGCACGGATGCCGCGCCGGGCTCCAGATGTCCGAGGTTCGTCAGCGCCTGGGCGGCTTCCTCCGGCGCCCACACCTGCTCGATGTTCAGGCGCAGCAGTTCTTCGCGGGTATAGCCCAACATCTTGCACGCGCTCGGGTTGGCATCCAGGTAATTGCCGTTGCGGTCGGTGACGAAGATGCCGTCAATCGCCTGCTCGAAGAGCGTGCGGAAGCGCGCTTCGCTTTCCTTCAGCGCCGCTTCAGCGCGAACCCGTTCGGTAATGTCGCGGGCGATCCCCTGGACGCGCCCCCCGGGGATGGGCGTCGAGATGACCTCGACGAAACGCCGGGTGCCGTCCTTGCATAGCAGCACGCGATTGCGGACATACGGTGCGGGCGCAAGGACGCGTTCCCACGGGATCTCCATCCGCGACAAGTCTTCCGGCGCAACCACGTCGGCCGCGCTCAGCCGCAGCAGTTCGTCGCGGGAATAGCCGGTCATGGCGGCCGCGGCGGGATTGACGGAGAGGAATCGGCCCTGGTCATCGTGGACGAATATGCCGTCCACCGCGTGATCGAACAGGGCGCGATACAGTTCCTCCCTCTCCTTCAATTTGCGCTCGGCCTGCTTGCGGTCGCTGACATCCCGCACCGCCGCCATGACCACGAGCCTCCCGCCCAGGATCATGTGGCCAAGGCTGACCTCGACCGGAAAGGTGTTGCCGGTTTTGGTCACGGCCTCGAGCTCCAAGCCGCTGCCCATGGCGCGGAAGCGGGGCGCGTGCTCGAAGCTCTGCCGGTGCCGCAGGTGTTGGGCGCGGCGGGCCTCCGGCACGAGGCGTTCGATTTCCATGCCCTGGAATTCCGACCCTGGATACCCGAACAGGGTCTTGGCTGACCCGTTGGCCAGTTCAATCTGCCCCGCGCCGTTCACCACGACGACCGCGTCCGGCGAGCTCTCGAACAGCGCGGAAAAGCGGCGTTCGCTCTCCTCCGCGGCGCGGCGGGCCTGTTCGAGATCCGTCACATCCTGGGACATCCCGAAGAGGCGCGTCGCCTTGCCGGAGGCATCGCGCTGCACTTCCGTGCGGGAATGGATGTTGCGCTCGGTACCGTCGGGCCGCACGATCCGGTACCGGTAATCGGTTGCCTCCTGGCCTTCGAGTGCGCTCCGCACGACCGCTTGCAAGCCCGCCCGGTCTTCCGGATGCACCCGCTCCAGGAACGCCTGGAACAGGTCGCCCTTGGCGGCATCCCGATCAATGCCCAGCATCTGGCAAATTTCCGGAGACATATAGGAATCGCTCCCGCTCAATTGCCGTTCCCAATGTCCGATCTTCCCCAGCCGCTGGGCGGCCGCGAGCTGCTGTTCCCTCCGGGCCAATTCCCGCTCCAGCCGATGGCGCTGCAGCGCCGTCTCGATGGTCGCGTGCAGTTCCTGCTCGCGGAAGGGCTTGGTGAGGTAGCCAAAGGGCTCGGTCTTCAGCGCTTCCTGCACGGTGCCGCCATCGGCATGGGCGGAAAGAAACACGGCGGGCACCCCGTACCGGTCCCGGAGCCGCTGGGCCACGTCAATTCCGCTGCGCGCTCCGGCAATGCGGATGTCCGCGACCAGCAGATCGGGAGGGTCCTGGTCCGCCAGTCTTAGCGCGGCCTCGTAGGACGCAACCGGGCCGGCGACGCGGTAGCCCAAATGGGTCAGGCGCTCCTCGAGCTCCATCGCCACGATAGCCTCGTCCTCGAGAATCAGGATCAGCGGCTTCGAGTCCGGAATCATGACGGCTTCTCCGTTCCGGCGGCCGCATTGCAGCAGCCTCCGAGTCCACGCTTGCGCTCTCCCTCCAGCCGGTGGCGCTGGAGCGCCACCTCGATGGTGGCGTGCAGTTCCTGCTCGCGGAAGGGCTTGGTGAGATAGCCATAGGGCTCGGACTTCAGCGCCCGCCGCACGGTGGCGGGATCGGCGTGGGCGGAAAGAAACACCGCCGGCACGCAGTAGCGGGTCCTGAGCTCGTGGGCCACGTCAATGCCGTCCCGGCTCCCGGCAAGGCGGATGTCCGTGAGCACCAGATCGGGACGCTCCGCGCCGGCCAGCTTCAGCGCCGCCTCGCAGGTCGCCGCGGGCCCGGCGACGCGGTAGTTCAGTTGAGTCATACGCGCCTCGAGCTCCATCGCCACGATGGCCTCGTCTTCGACGATCAACAAAAGCGGCTTGCGGGGTGAGTTCATGCGTGCGCCTCCTTTGCCATCATCAGCCGGTAGCCTGTTCCCGGGCCTTCCATTCGTTCAATCGTCCCGTTCAGTTGGTCCGCGAGCCGTGGAATGAGACGCAGACCCAGGGCGCCCTTGCGCGGTTCCTGTTCCTTGGTTTCGAATCCGATCCCATCGTCGCGGATGATCAGTTCGTATCCGCCATCCCGCTCGGCCACGCTCAGCGAGAATTCCCCGCTCCGATCGCCCGGAAAGGCGTGCTTCAAGGAATTCGAGACCAGTTCGTTGATCAGCAGTCCGCAGGATATCGCCCGGTCCAGCGGAAGCTGGACGCTATCCCCCTCCACCCGCAGAAGGATGCGCCCCGGATCGACTCCGAACGACGTGAGGAGCGAATTGGCCAGGTCCCGCGCGTAATCCACCAAATCCACGTGGGTCAGCTCGGTCGAGGAATAGAGCTTCTCATGGACGAGCGCCATGGCCGCGACGCGATTGCGGCTCTCCCGCAGGACTTCGGCGTCTTCAGGGCGGCGCGCCTGCTGCTGTTGCAGGTAGAGCAGGCTGGAGACGACTTGCAGGTTGTTCTTGACCCGGTGGTGGATCTCGCGCAGCAGCACCTCCTTCTCCAGCAACTGTGCGGCGATGCGGTCCGCGGCGCGCTTTTGCTCGGTCACGTCACGAAAGTAGATTGAGATGCCGTCCTCGAAAGGATAGACGGCCCCCGCGTACCAGGCATCCAGATGGGCATAGTAGTCCTCGAACTGGAGCGGTTGCCTGGAATCCATCACCTCCTGGTACCGCTGGTGCCAGGAGGAATTTTTCGCATCGGGAAATACATCCCAAATGCAGTTATTGAGAAGTTCCCCTGGCGTCTTTCCGACAAATTTCGCGGCATTCTCATTGACATAGGTGTAGATCCAGTCGTTGTTGAGACTGAAGAACCCGTCGCTGATGCTGCCGAGCACCGACTCCATCCGGCGGCGGTGGGCCAGGTTTTCCTGTTCCGCGCGCTTGCGCTCGGTCACGTCGAGCGCCGTTCCGCGCAGCCCCGCGATCTTTCCATCCGCGCCCCGCCGCACTTCGCCGCGCGCCAGCAGCCACTTGCTGGGGGCGCCTTCACGCACCCGTTCCAGCTCGATCTCGTAGGGCGCTCCGGTGTCAAAGGCCCGTTCGATCGCGGCATTCATGGCCTGCATGCTCTCCGCGGCGTAGATCTTGGCCTGTTCCTGGACCGTGGGCACGGGCCGGTCCGGATCCACTTCCAGGATGGCGCAGAGTTCCTTCGACCAGTGCGGGGTCTCGGTGGCGGCGTCCCACTCCCAGCTGCCGACATGGGCGATGCGCTGGGCCTCTTCCAGGCGCCCTTGGCTCTCTTGCAGCGCCTGTTGTGCGAGGATGCGGTCGCTGACATCCACGCCGGAACCGACAATCTGCACGACGCGGCCATCCGCGTCCAAGATGGGGCTGAAGGTGGCGTCGAAGGTCATTACGGCCCCACCGGCCATCCGGACCGCCACGTCCTCCCGCACAATTTCCCCGCCCGCCACGCGGCCAAAGGCGGCGCGAATTTGCTCCTGGGTCGCCGGGGAGTGGGCCAGCCAGTACGTCTCCCAGAAGGGCTTGCCGAGGGCGTCCTCCCGCCGCACTCCGCCCGCCTCCAGCGGCGCGCGGTTCACGTCAACCAGGACGCCATCCAGGTCGAACAAGCCCACAAAGGCGAACATGCTGTCCAGGATGCTTTGCTGCCGGCGCTGGGTATCGCGCAAGGCGGTTTCCACCAGGACGCGCGCCGTGATGTCCTGCACGGTGCCCAGCGAGCGCAGCGCCTTGCCGCTGGGGTCGAAGTGCGTCTCGCAGCGCTCATGCACGTGCTTGATGCGCCCGTCGGCCATCCTCAGCCGATGGACGATTTCATAAGGCTCCCGCGTTTCCAGCGAGCGCGTATAGGCCGTGTTGACCGCGTCCCGGTCTTCCGGATGGATGGCATCGAGGAACGCTTCGTAGGTGGCGCCGAAGCGCGACTTGTCAATTTCGAAGATGTGGAAGATCTCGTCGGACCAGACCAGGCTGCCCTGCACCAAGTCCAGATCCCAACTGCCGACCTGGGCGATGCGCTGGGCCTCGACGAGGCGCGCCTGGCTCAGCCGCCGTTCTTCCTCGGCCCGCTTGCGGGCGGTGATATCCTCTGTGACCGTTACCACGCCCGCGATATCGCCGCGCGCGTCGTGGAAGGGCGCCTTGATGACGCTCATCACCGCGAGCCGCCCGTTAGCGACATTCTGCTCCACTTCGTAGGCGGTCTGGCCATTCACGCCAGAGAGGATGCGCCGATCCGCGGCGGCATGGATTTCCTTCACCGCCTCTGGCCCGATCCGCAGCTCGTCCATGGTCACGCCCAGGAACTGTTCCGGCATCATACCCGTGTCGGTCAGGGTCTGCCGGTTCACCATCAAGTACCGCAGGTCGCGGTTCTTGACGGAGACCCACACGGGCAGCGCGTCGAACACCGCGCGCAGCAGGTCGCGCTGCTCGAACAGCTCTTCCTCGGCGACGCTGGACTCGGTGATGTCCATCACGCTGCCGACCATGCGCAGCGCCGTCCCGTCGGCGGCGCGCTCGATTTCCCGCACGGTGCGCACGCTGCGCACCGTGCCGTCCGGGCGGCGGATGCGGATCTCTTGCTCGGTATGGCCCCTGGTCTTGCTCGCCAGAGCCTGCTCCAGGGACCCACGCTCCCGGTCCCGGTCGTCGGGCACCACCGCGGACGAATAGGTTTCGCGGGTCGGCACGAAGCTGGCCCGGTCGTGCCCGAAGATCGTGTACATTTCATTCGTCCAGCTCACTTCGCCCGTGGCGATGTTCCACTCCCACGCTCCCAGGCGGGTAATGCGCAGCACCGCCCTGAGCCGCATCTCGCTCCGGCGCAGGGCTTCCTCCAACCTCTCGGCCCGGGTGTTCGATCCGTAGATCATGCCGATGAGCCCAATCAGCATTGCCACCATCACCAAGGCGCGCGGCAAGAGGGAGGGTAATCCGGTGGCGGCTTGGAATTCCTGCGCCGTGGGGAGCCAGGCGGGCAGGATTGGGTTGCTGTCGAGCCGGAAAGGAGCCAGCAGGCCATAGCACAGAGCCACCAGGGCCATGACCCACAGCCAGAGCCGGACCGAACCCGGCGCGGCTCCGGCGGGAGCCCGGCGCACAAGGATGATCATCCCCGCGGCGGTCAGCACGCCGGCCGGCAGGCTCACGAGATAGAGGGCGCCCAGCTGGAGGCCAGACGCTCCATCAGCGGTTCCCAGGGAGAGCAAGCCGAGCACAGCTGCAATCAGGCCATAGAGGGGGATGGGACCCAGAAGCCATGGCCGACGGGCAATTGCGGCGGGCGCCGCCGTGCGCATCACCCTGCGGCCAAACTCGAAGAACATCAGGAATGAAACCAACATCCACGCCGAGTTCAGCCAGGGCGGCAGCGCCGCGGTTTCTGGGGGAACCGCGAGCCGCAACAGTGCCAGCACGTGCGTGCCGCGCAGGAGGCCATACACCGAGATCAGCCAAATATCCCGCATGAAGGGGAGTCCGGCATCGTGGCGCGGCGCAATCGCGCTGACGGAGGCCAGCATCAGATGCCCTACGGCGTAAATCAGCAGGGCATCGTACAGATGAAATGCAATGAATGAGTCCATTCAAATGCTCACGGTCGTGTCGGTCGCATGCACGATCCGGCTTGGTTTCCCGGCGGCCTTGCGCCGGCGCAGGTTGACCCTTGGGGTCCAATTGTGCCATTGGGAGCCTTCTTTCTAAACGCACGACCGGTGCCAAGGTTCACACGCAATGACGGAGGAATGGTGCAAAGGTATTGCAGGGTCAACCCCGGAGCCGGTCTGAACCCGCAAAGCGGCCGGATTCCAATGCGATGCGGACCCAGGACGGCCCGTCCAGATGGCTGCCGGACGCGTCGCCGAAGGGGAACGGGTACCCTCCCGGACACGCCCCAACCGCGCCTTCGATCCGGTCGCCGCCCCGGCCCCGGGGAGGGCCCCGCTTTTTACTTGAGCAGGGCAGGGGCGAAGCGGTATCTCTAACACTCGCGGACGGTTCTTTGGCCACGGGACGAAAAGAGAGTCGGAGCACCATGGGCATCATCGTACAGAAGTTTGGCGGCACCAGCGTCGGCAATGGCGAGCGCTTGCAGAATGTGGCCGGGATCATCACGCGCGCGCTGACCACGCATCCGGTGATCGCCGTGGTGTCGGCCATGAGCAGCACGGTGAAGAGCGAGGGCACCACCAACCTGTTGCTGACGGCGGCGGATTGGGCGCTGCAAGGGGCCGCCTTCAAGGAGCCGCTGGCGATCATCGAGCGCAATCACTTGGCGGCGGTGGACAAGGCCGTGCGCGATGCCGCGCTCAAGGAGGAGTGCGCCGCCTTCGTGCGCGACGAGTTGACGCGGCTGCGCAGCTTCCTGGAGGCGATCGAGGTGATCCGCGAGATGTCGCCCCGCTCCCAGGATAACCTGCTGGCCACCGGCGAGCGCCTCAGCGCCCGGCTGCTCACGGCCGTGCTGAAGGATCGCGGCGCCAAGGCCGTGTACGTGGACCTGACGCAGATCGTCCCCGCGGACGAGAAGGAGGTGGACCCGGCCTTCTTCCGCCGCCTGCAAAAGCGCCTGGCGGGGCGCTGCAAGCCCAAGGAGGGCGAGGTGCCGGTGGTGACCGGGTTCTTCGGCATGGTGCCCGGCGGGCTGCTCAAGGCGGTGGGGCGGGGCTATACCGACTTTACCACCGCGCTCATCGCCGCCGGCCTGGGCAGCGAGCAGGCGGACGAAATGCAGGTCTGGAAGGAGGTGGACGGGATCTTCACCGCCGATCCGCGCAAGGTGCCCGCCGCCATGGTGCTAGGCCGCATCTCCCCCGCGGAGGCCTCGGAACTGACCTACTTCGGGTCAGAGGTGCTGCACCCCTTCACGATGGAGCGCGTGGTCTCCGCCAACGTGCCCATCCGCATCAAGAACACCTTTAACCCCGACGCGCCCGGCACGGTGATCTCGCCCCAAGGCGAGCAGCGCCCGCACCCCATCACCGCCGTGACGGCCAAGCGCGGCATCACGGTGCTGACGGTGCACTCCAACCGCATGTTCAACGCCTACGGCTTCCTCTCGCGCGTGTTCGGCGCCCTGGAGCGCCACGGGGTGGTGGTGGATCTGGTCTCCACGTCGGAGGTCAGCATCTCCTGCACCGTGGAGCATATCGAGGACGCCGAGCGCGCCAAGAGCGACCTGGAGAAGGTGGGCCAGGTGTACTTGACGCCCGGCCGGGCGATCCTGGCGATGGTGGGCGAGGGCATGAAGTACGCCCTCGGCACCGCAGGCAAGATGTTCTCCACCCTGGGCGCCGCGGGCGTGAATATCGAGATGATTTCCCAGGGCGCCTCGGAGATCAACATCTCCTGCGTGGTGAAGGAGGACGACGCGGAGAAGGGGCTCAAGGCGATCCACAAGTCGTTCCTGGAGGATGCGTGAGGGGGCGCCGCGCGGCCGCCCGCGCGGTCCCGCCCCGGCCCGCGCCCGCTCCCGCGGCCCGCACCGCCGCCCGCCTGTTCCGCGCCCTGGCCCGGGCCACGCCCACGCCGCGCACCGAGCTCAACCACGCGTCCCACTTCCAGTTGTTGGTGGCGGTGGTGCTGAGCGCCCAGGCCACCGACAAGTCGGTGAACCGGGTCACCGAGCGCCTGTTTCCCCGCGCCGGCACGCCCCAGGCCCTGCTGGAGCTGGGGGAAGCGCGGCTGCTGGCAGCCATCCGCACCATCGGGCTGGCGCCCGGCAAGGCCCGCAATCTGATCGCCACCAGCCGCCTGCTGCTGGAGCGCCACGGCGGCCAGGTGCCCGCGACCCGCGCGGAGCTGGAGGCGCTGCCCGGCGTGGGACGCAAGACGGCCAACGTGGTGCTGAACGTGGCCTTTGGCGAGCCCACCATCGCCGTGGACACGCACGTGTTCCGCGTCGCCAACCGCACGGGGATCGCGCCGGGGCGCACGCCGGAGGAGGTGGAACGCGGCCTGCTGCGCGTGACCCCCCCGGCCCACCGCCTGAATGCCCACCACTACCTGATCCTGCACGGCCGCTACGTGTGCAAGGCCCGCAAGCCCGATTGCCCGGCCTGCGTGATCCGCGCCCAGTGCGCCTGGCCGGAGAAGACGGCCGGGTGAGCGGCGCCGGCCGCCTGCTTCCAGGCCGCCCCCAGGGAACCCGCAACTCCAAAGCCGGAATCGAACCCATGCGCAGACTGGTGCTGCTGACGATCGTGGTGTTGACCGCCACGGGCCTGCCCGTGGCGTTCGGCTGGCTGCCCCCCCCGCGCCCGGGCTGGAGCAAGGCCATCGTGCTGCTGCACCTGTGGGGCGGGGTGTTCTTCCTGGTGATCTTCCCCCTCTACGCCTGGGACCACATCTCGGCCAACCGGCGCTGGCTGAGGCGTCTGGCGGGGGTCACGGTCTCCGGCGCGGTGCAGGCGCTCTCCGGCGCGCTGCTGATCGGCTCGGGCGTCCTGCTGCTGTTGTATGGCGACCAGGTGTGGCAGGCCCTGCGCGCCTGGCACCATGAGTTGACCTACCCCCTGCTGGCCGCGCTGGCCGTGCATTACCTCAGCCGCAAGTCCGGGTAGCCTTCAGGGGGCGGAGCCGCGGCACCGGGGTGGGAGCCGGTGCCACGGCCGCGCGGAGGGTCGCGGCGCGTCGGGTGCCGTCCCCTCGGTGGTGTATCGGGCGGGGCCGCCGGGCCCGGGACCCGGACGGCATCCCCACCTTGGCCTGCACCGCGTGCACGGCGCCGCCGCCTTCGATCCCGCGCTTGCGGGCCGGACCCCTCGCGGATGCGGCCCTTCTACTGCACGGAAATCTGCTCCGTGCCGTGCACGTTCCGGGCTTCGAATTTCTCCAGCG
>Ga0315281_10014419_pt1 | contig 10662 bp, 7 predicted proteins | sample YL17G07_0_MG_FD_204540 | JGI IMG/M metagenome (GOLD analysis project Ga0315281, IMG submission 204540) | Sediment microbial communities from Yellowstone Lake, YNP, Wyoming, USA - YL17G07_0 | ecosystem: Environmental > Aquatic > Freshwater > Lake > Sediment | place: USA: Wyoming | collected... | reverse complement strand
CGAAATGATTGCGATTCGCAAAAGGGCCGTAGGGATTGGCACCCGGCCCGAAAATCCGGACGCCGTAGTAAGCCTTTGAGCCGCTCGCCTCCTGAATGATTCCGGCGATCGAAACGGCAAATGCCACACCGATCACGGCGTCGAGAAGCAGGGCGCCCAATTTCTCTTCGCGGACGGTCGAAACCGTGGCCAGGAAGAGCCCGGCGTAGGCCAGGAGCAGACACAGAGATGTTCGAGTCGCACCCGGCACGACCGAAAGCGATCGCCAACGGTCCGGGGCGGGGTAGACGACCTCGGGCGGCCTCGCCGGCGAAGGTGCGGGTGAGGGAGCCGGGGCCGCGCTCGAGACGTCTTTCCAGAGATCGGCCGTACTGATGAGCGGCGTGAGCGGCAGTGTCGCACTCGATGGAAAAAGGTCGGACCATTCCGTGACAGGCCCTTTCGCCGGCAGAAGCGCAGAGCTCTCGAGCTCGGTTCCCCCCGGCGCGGCGATTCGGCGAACAGCCAGAGGAAGAGGAATGAGCTGGATGACACAAAGACCAGCGGCTCCAGCAATGAGAAGGATCCAGATGGAACCGGCATTTTTCCCGCGGGCCGAAAGCTCGGGATCGTTTTCGAAAGTGAGAAGGTTGATCACGAGAAGGACCAGTCCGCTCAGAATGACGACCGTCTGACCCGGAATTTCGACGCCGCCGAACCACGCTGCGGTCGCCGCAAGGACTCCGATCAGGAGGGCAATCTGAAATCGCCTCAGGAATCGCCGATTCATCGTCTTGTTCTCGCTCAAACGACGTCAAGAATAAGCGCCGCCGGATGCGAAGGTCAACGAAAAGCCAAGGGGCCGGTTCGACTCGCTCGCGGAACAAAGAGCGAAATTCACGCCTTCAGGTCCTGAACCTCCCGCTCGAGCGTCACGCCAAACCTCTCCCTCACCGCTTCGGCCATCGCTGCAGCCAGCTCCAGAACATCTTTTGCCGTAGCGCCTCCGAGATTCACGATCACGTTGGCGTGGATGCCGGAAACGCCCGCGGCGCCGATGCATCGCCCTTTGAAACCGCACTCTTCGAGGAGCCGGCCGGCGAATTGACCCGGAGGATTCTTGAAAAAACTTCCAGCGTTGGGAATACCGGAAGGGAGCGAGCTGCCGCGCTTCTCCAGCACACCTTTCATTTTTCGCTCGATTTCCGCCGGATCTCCCTGGCAAAGGCCGAGGGTCGCGGAGACGACGAGCTCGCCCGTCCGCTGGAGGTCGCTCGTTCGATAACCATGCGGAATTTCGCCGGCGGCGGCGATTCGAGACTCGCCTTTCGAGCCGACGAGCTCGATGGAATCGAGAACATCGAAGATTTCGACTCCGTGGGCGCCGGCATTCATCCGTATGGCCCCGCCGACCGTCGACGGGATTCCGGAGAGCCCCTCGACTCCCGACAGCGAACCTCTCTTCGCCTCGTTGGTCAACGCCGCGAGCGATGCTCCGCCTCCCGCGACGATTCGTGCTCCATCGCGAACGACCGCTTTGAATTCGCCTTCGAGAAGCAGAACCAGTCCGGCGAAACCCTCGTCGGCGACGAGAATGTTCGATCCCTTGCCGAGAACGAAGACCGGAATTTCCTCCCGGCCAGCGGCCTTGAGAATGGGAACGAGGGCAGCGCGCTCACGGACGACCGCGAGCCATCTGGCTGGTCCGCCGATACGAAGCGTGGTCCGGGGGGCGAGAGGAGCGTTTCGCTCGAAGCGAACCGCAGAACCCAGCGAAACGAGCGCTTCCTCGAATTGCAATTCACCGAAGCCCGGTTCTGGATGATCGATGGTCGTTTCTCCTGGAGCGGACGTGAAAATTTCACGTTTTTAAAGTGGCCCGGAGATAATACAAGTCTACTCGACACAAATCTCGCCTCGCCTCTTGCCTTCGAATCCGAACCCGTATTAGAATACTTACGCTGAAGTAACGCCACCCCGCGAAGGGCTCACTTTGAAGCATAAACAGGGCCTTTTGAAGGCTTCGAACATCAAAACGGTCGCCAGATCGCGATCAGCAGCACGAAAACATGAAAGGAGAAGTTAAGCACATGGCACTACCAGGAAAAGGCGATCCCAAGGGGGAAAAAGCAAAAGCCGTCGAGACCGCGTTGCAGCAGATCGAACGCCAGTTCGGCAAGGGTTCGATCATGCGGCTCGGTCAGAGAGAAGCCGTCGGGGTTTCGGTCATTTCTTCCGGGTCGATCGGCGTCGATGCGGCTCTCGGGGTCGGCGGTTTTCCCCGGGGACGAGTCATCGAAGTGTTCGGGCCGGAGTCGTCGGGTAAAACGACTCTCTGTCTCCAGGTCGTCGCGGAGGCGCAGAAGGTCGGAGGGATGGCCGCTTTCATCGACGCGGAGCACGCACTCGACAGCGAATACGCACGGAAGCTCGGCGTCGATATCGACGAGCTGCTGGTTTCTCAACCCGACAACGGCGAGCAGGCGCTCGAAATCGCAGAGATGCTGATCCGCTCCGGCGCCGTCGACGTGATCGTCGTCGACTCGGTGGCCGCTCTCGTTCCGAAAGCCGAGCTCGAGGGGGAGATGGGAGATTCGGTGATGGGTCTCCAGGCCCGCCTCATGAGCCAGGCGATGCGAAAGCTGACGGGCATCGTGTCGAAATCGAACACCTGCCTCGTTTTCATCAACCAGATCCGTGAAAAAATCGGCGTCATGTTCGGCAATCCCGAGACGACGACCGGCGGACGCGCACTGAAGTTCTACTCCTCGGTCCGGATCGACATCCGGCGAATCGCGTCGATCAAGGAGGGGGAGGAGACGACGGGCAACCGAACGAAGGTCAAGATCGTCAAGAACAAGGTCGCGGCGCCGTTCCGGCAGGCGGAGTTCGACATCATGTACGGCCAGGGAATCTCGAAAATCGGCGAGATCATCGACATGGGAATCGAGCAGAAGATCGTCGACAAATCGGGCGCCTGGTTCTCTTACGGTGACGTGCGAATCGGCCAGGGACGGGAAAACGCCAAGAATTTCCTGAAAGAAAACCCGGACCTCGCCAACGAGATCGAGGGCAGGATTCGAGCGAACCTCGCACCACCGACCGAGACGATCACGATTCCCGGTTCGCTCCCCGGGGTTCCGGCTGAAACAGAGGCGGCGGCGATTACGCGAAAGAAGTAGCTTCCCGCCCTACCTCGAAAAGAAACGCGCCCGGGAGGCTGGCACTCCGGGCGCGTTTTTTGTTTTGGAGATTCACGATTCAGAAGCCGCGCCGATTTTCGTTAAGCGCGCCGGACTTTTCCGGCTCCGAGTTTCTTCCCCGCGCCGCGAACCACCGACCGAGCCGCGTACACCATTGCCGCAGGCGCCGAATCGATCGAAAAAAGATTGGACAGGGAATGGGAGGGAAGAGCCGATCGCCCCAGGTCGTCGGTGCAGGTCATGAGAGTCTTTCCGATACGTCTCCGAAGCCACGACTCCCGCCACCCCATCGATTCCTGTTGATCCTCCCGACCCGGGGCTCCAAAAAGAAGAGTCGAAAGATCGCAGGTGATTCGCCAGGCGGTTCCCGCCAGCGATCTCCGGGCGAAGTCGGATTCTTCCTTCCACTCGGGCGGCGCCGCCCGCCGGAGAAGAACGACATCTCGAATCGACGCCAGACGGGAGACGTATCCGTTTTGAGCCGCATGGGCTGCGAGATAGGGCGGGATCTGCCAATCTGCCATTCGAAAGTTTCCGGGAGGCAGATCGAGGCAGGGAACGGCCTCCCGCCAGACTTCCTCGAGAGGAAACCGGTATTTCCCGATCGGCGCCAGGTCGACGTGAAGCTCGACGGTCAGCCCGCTCGACCGATCCGCTGTCGCCGCATACACGAACTGGTTGATCGAGGCGCTGAGAGCCGGATCGTTGAAGGGAATTCCTCCGATCAGAGGGCACCCTTCTTCCGAAAGAAGAACGTCCGCCGCCGGGAGATCTTCCGTTCGAATCAACAGATCGAGATCGACCATGGGGCGATCTTCGGCTTCCGGGTAAATTCTCCAGGCCAGATCGGCTCCTTTCAGCCAGATCACCGGGAGACCGTGGCGGGAAAAGGCTCCAGCCAGTTTTTCCCGAAGATTCTTCCAGAGAACCGTCGCTCCGACGGCTGATCGCCGCTCGGATCGCAGAGACTCGCTCAGACCGGCGACCGCGCGAACACCTTCCGACGATTCCCGCACAGCGCTCGCGAGCCCCTGAGAAACCAGGAAACGAAAAATCCTGTCTGCGGGCCAGGCTTCCGCGAACGAATCGGCTTCGACTCCGTCCCGGTCGAAACCCGCCAGGGTCGAGCTTTCGCGCAGCTCGCGCCTCGCGAAACGATAAGGCGCGTCGAGTCCGGACGGGCCGGCCAGGGGGCCGAATTGAAATCGAACCTCGTTCACGAGACGGCATTATCGCTCCGAAAAAAAAAGGCGTCCCGAGGGCGGAAACCGCCAGCGCAAAAATCCGCTATTCTTCGAGCTCACCATGAGCTCACGCCGATCCGTTCGCCTCTCCGCTCTCCTTGGCCTTCTCGTGATGAGTTTCATCGGATTTCGAAGCGCCGCCGCCGAATCTTCGCCCGGTCGCCAGACGTCCCGTCTGCTCCTCGACGAGGCGGGAGAGGGGGCCTGCGAAACGTGCAGCGCCGAAAAGAACTGGATTCGAGTCGCGCCGCCCGACCGCTGGAAGGACATCGGGAACTCGACCGGCGCAGGCCCCTCGGGCTCGACTCCGTCTCCGTTTCCGTCGGCTCTGTCGATCCCGCTCTCGATCGGCGCTCCTCCGGCCACCGGCGCGTCATCTGCGTCTCCTGTCCCAATCGAACAACTCGCCCCTTTTCTCACCTCCCGTTCGGTCCGGGAGCTCCTCCTTCTTCTCGACTCCCCCGCCGCCGTCGAAGCGAATCTCTATGCCATCAAGCGGCTTTCCTCGGTCGCTCGAGGCATCGACCCCGACATTCGGGTTGATCTCGTCCTTCTCGCCGGATCGAGCGCCGCCACTCTCGCTGCTCTCGCGAGGGGCGGCGCGACTCCTTACGTCGATTCCCTCTCCCCTCCGGCCGACACATCGTTTACCTCGACGGAAGAGACCGATCTCCTCGCGGAGGGGTGGCCGACAGCCCGCCTCCTTCGCCGGTCTTCACGCGTCGAACCGGTGGAAGCGTTCCTCAATGCGGTTTCCGATGGAGCCAGCGCGGTCTACCTGACCTGCGCCGAATCGACAGAGGGGGGCGCGACAGACAGCTGCCGAGACTGGTGGAACGATTCGGCGAGAATCGCTTCTTACCGGTCGTTCCTGCAGGCCAGAGGCCTCGAACCAGCGAGCGGAGGGGAACCGATTCGTTTCCAGGGTCGTGAGAATTCCGGCGCCCCCGACGCCGCGAATCGGGTTTGGCGAGACAGTCGGGCTCCAGCATTCCTCGATCCGAAAACGCTATCGACCTGGATTGTCCTCCCGGGCAGCGCCGCCACGGTCTCATTGCCCAACCGCCCCGAACGGCTGGCACACGTCGTCGACCCGATCGACGGGAAGGAGCTCGCAGTCCGCCGGAATTCCCGCGGCGAATTCGTCATCGTGACGAAAGGTCATCCTCTTTTCGTTCGACTCGATCGCGGCGACGGCGAGACCCCGGACCTCTCGACGGAAATCACCACGACTGCAGCGGCCCCTGGTCTCACAGCCGGCGAGATCATCGCCCGGCACCGCGTGCGGCGATCGCGAATTGATCAGTCGCGCAAGAGCTTCATCGCTGAAAACCGCACGGCGCTGAAGTTTCGGATCGGCGGGCTTTCGGAAAGCCTCGAGCTCGAGATTCGAGGGCCTTATTTCTGGAACGGAGATCAGGACGTCGAATGGGTCTGGCGCGAATTCTGGTTCAACGGCGTGAAGTGGCGGGGAGAGAAGGTTCCCGAGCTTCCCCTCATGCAGCCGGAGAAGGTCGCTGCGCCCCCGCTCGCGATCGCGTTCACCGAGGATTACGCGTACGAGCGCCTCGACGACACTTTCACCGCCGGACGAAAGAGCTACGTCCTCGCGTTTTCGCCGCGGGCGGCAGCCGCACACAAGAGCTTGTTTCGCGGCCGCGCCTGGATCGACCAGGAGACCTTCGATCTGCTCCGGACCGAAGCGATCCAGTCGAACCCCGGCGGAGAGATCCTCTCGAACGAAGAGATCGCCGAATTCACGCCGGCAGCCGACGGATTCCCTCTGGCCACGACGATCAGCGGCCAGACGACGATGTCGACCGCCGGTTCGGTGACCGTCGTCGAGAAGACAACCCGTCTCATCGGCGTCCGATTCAACCCCGCGGGATTCGAAGACGATCGTCAGGCGGTTCGCGCGTCCGCAATGGTGATGGTGAAAGAAACCGACCGGGGAATCCGCTACTTCGAACCGGTGAAAGGAGAACCCGCCGGCACGCGAAGAATCCGGGAAGGTCTCGAACCGGGCCGTCTCTTCGGCCTCGCGGGCGTTTTCGCAGACGACTCGCTGGCGTTCCCGCTCCTCGGGATCAACTATCTGAATTTCAACCTCGGAGGAAAAGGAGCACAGACCAACGTCTTCTTCGGCGGCGCACTGATTTCCGCGAACCTCACGGAGCCGCATCTTTTCGGAACGAAATTCGATCTGGGCGCCGACCTTTTCGCGATCGCGATCAAATCGAACGAAGACGTCTTCAGGGGCGGGAAAAGCGACAAATCGCAACGGGTCAGGACTCGTCCGGCCTCGTTTCAGCTCAATCTCGGCCATCCCCTCGGCGATTTCTTCAAAGCCTCGTTCCGATATCGATATCTCTATAACTCCTATGAAAACGCCAGCGAAACCGCGCCGGACTTCAGGATCCCGTCTTCGGGAGCGACACACGGAATGATCGCCGAGCTTCGATACGACCGGCTGGGGTACGGCCTGTCCGCCGAGTACGGGATCTACCGGCGAAGCCGTTGGGAATTCTGGGGGAAGAGCGACGGAAGCGATTACGACCCCGACTCGAAGCGGTTCGCCGCATGGAAGCTGTCAGCCGTCAAGGAATGGTCCCTTCCGGATTTCCAGAAGTTCCGGCTCGAAGCTTCCTATCTCGACGGACAAAACCTCGATCGCTTTTCGAAATATTCGTTCGGATTCTTCGGAAGCACCCGCGTCTCGGGTTTCAAGAGCGGAGCGGTCAGAATCGACAAAGCGGTCATTGCTTCGGGAACCTACGGATTGTCGATCGCGAGCGTTTTCCGACTCGACCTGACGGTTGATCACGCATGGGCGACCGATCGAGCTTCCGGCTACCACGGAACCGGATTTACCGGCGCTTCCCTCGGAGGGAACACCAACGGCCCCTGGCAGACGATCGTTCAATACTCCGTCGGGGTCCCGCTCCAGGGGCCCGAGAAGAATGGCTTCGTCCTCTATCTCGTCCTGTTGAAGCTCTTCTGACCCGCGGCGCTGCAGCGCTTCACGTCTTTCTGATCGTGATCGAAAACACCGTCCGTGCGCCCGGCACGGTGACGACCCCGAGAAGCTCCGCGCCTCCTCCCGAACAGAATTCGCGAAAATCTCCCGGAGCGGCGGGATCATCGGCGAAGACCTCGAGGACGAATCCTCCAGCCGCCGAACGAAGCCTTTTCGCCGCCAACACCAAGGGCAGCGGGCAGAGCAATCCGCGAGCGTCCAGCGTTTCGTCGGGGGCCCTCGATTCGCCGATCATCGGAGCTTCGAAACTCAGGCCGAGAGTCCTGCAAAACGCACGAGAACGAAACCGAGCGCCGAGAGAAAAGCGAACCCGAGAACCATCGCCAGAATCGCCGGCCGCCCGACCCGCCGCACGGTGGCCCAGTGAATCTGCAGACCGGCCGCAGCCATGGCAATGGTCATGAGAATCGTCGAGGCGAGCAGCACCGCGTGACGAATGGATTTCAAAAGTCCGGCAGAGGCGAACGCGGGAGCCAGGGAGTTGACGACTCCGACGACCACGAATCCGATCACGAAGTGCGGAACGATCGGAACCTTTGGCGATCCCGAAGCGGCCGCGGCTTTTCCGTGAGATTTCCGGTGGAGGACCAGCTCGAGAACGACGACGACGATCGGCAGCAGAACCACGCGGGCCAACTTGGTCACCGTGGCGATCTCCTCGGCCCCGGCGACCGGTTGAGCGGCGGCAAGAACCTGGGCAACTTCGTGAATCGTCGCGCCGACGAACGAACCATAAAGCGCCGGATCGAGCGGGAAGAACTGATGGAGGCCGAGATAGAACAGGACCGCGGAGGTGCCGACCACACCGCAGAGCGCCACACCGATTGCCACATCGTCATCGTCGGCACGAGCGCAATCCTTCGCCGCAGCCACGGCTGAGGCGCCGCAGACCGACGTGCCGACGGCGAGGAGAGTCGCCAGAGGCGCCGGAACTCCGAGTTTCCTGGCGAGAAAATGCATGACGAGGAGCGTCGACAACACGACCGCGACATCGAGAACCAGAATTCTCCACCCCGCGCGGGCGACGAGATGAGCATCGAGCCGGGCCCCCACCAGCACGACTCCGATCCGAAGGAGGGATCGGGCTGAAAATGCAATTCCCGATGTTTCTCCGGCGGGCAGATGCCCTTCGGCGGACGACCGCCTCCAAAGACTCCCGGCCGCAAGTCCCAGAATGAGCGCCAGCGTCAGCGGCCCGATCGCTTTGAGCTGCGGAGTCACGGAAAGCGCGTACGCTCCGGCCGCGAGGAGCGACGCGACAAAAACACCGCGCACGAAAGCCACCCGGTCTGTCATACGAGGGGGGGACTCTGCCCGAAAAGAAGCCCGGGATCAAGCCTCGATTTGACCTGACCCCCGACACCCCCTAAAATGAATTCATCATGCGCAACCGTTTGATTCTGATCGCAGCCGCCGGCTTCCTTTGCATCGGATGGAGCCCGAAAACGGAAATCGCGGTTTCGCGCCGGGGGGCGCTTCTCGGACCGCCCGATCTCGCGCGGCAGATTCGAAAACATTCCGAAGCGTTCTCGGCCGGCCTTTCCCTCCCCGTCCAGGGCGAAGGGACCAGCGCTCTTCGTCCAGAGCTGGCGGAGCACCGCGCCCAGGAAATCGCCGACGCGATCGTCCGAAAAATTCACGACCATTTCCCGTTCGAGGAAATCGTCCGTGATCTGGGTTCCCTCGCCCATTTTGCGATCGTCGCCGGAGATCCGATCCTGAGCTCACGCGATTCGCGAGTGGTCACCTATTCTCGCGATTACAACGGCTACGCGGAAAAGCTCTATGAACGCCTCCCCCGGGTTTACTACGGCATCCATCCGGCGTCGCTCCGTGGGGAAGGAACCTCGCAGGTCTTTCGCTCCGCGCGGTCGCGCGCGCAGGAGCTGGCTCCGTTCATCGGAGAAGAGTATTACCGCACCGGGGTTCTTCGGAGATCGGAAAGCTTCGACGATCTCGCCGTCACGTTCGGGGTGGCCTCCATCGCTCTCTCGCACTCCGCATCGGATATCGCGAGTCTCTACACGGCGATCTGGCGCAGAGCCAACGGCGACATCCGTCCGCTGCAGGTCGCCGCTTCGAGCGACACCTGGCGAGTCGTCAACTCCTTCGCCGCGCGATCCGCGAATTCCGGCAGCATCGAAAAACGATAGCGCCAGGCGGCCGGGCCCTCCCCTTTACCAGCCGATCGGCTGAGGGTAGTCTTCGCGCTCGATGAGCTACGAGCGTCCCATTTCCCGCGCCCTGATTTCCGTCTCCGACAAGACCGGCCTCATCCCCCTCGCTCGCGCTCTGGTCGCCCGCGGCGCGGAAATTCTGTCGACCGGAGGCACTGCCGAGCGGCTCCGGGCCGATGGAATTCCCGTCGTCGGCGTTTCGGACTTCACCGGATTTCCGGAGATTCTGGGAGGACGGGTCAAGACTCTGCACCCGAAACTTTTCGGCGGAATTCTGGCCGTTCGCAGCGATCGGGAGCATCAAAAGCAGATGGCCGAAAATAACCTCGCGCCCATCGATCTCGTGGTCGTCAATCTCTACCCGTTTGCCGCAACCGTCGCGCGCGCGGACGTGACGCAGGACGAAGCGATCGAACAGATCGACATCGGAGGACCGTCGCTTCTTCGCGCCTCGGCGAAAAACCACCACGACGTGGCCGTCGTCGTCGACCCCGCCGATTACGAAACGATCATCCGGGAGCTCGAGAAGGGAGGGACGACTCTCGAAACGCGATTTCGACTCGCGAAGAAGGTTTTTTCCCACACCGCACGGTACGACGCGATGATCTACCAGACCCTCGAATCACGGTGGACCCCCAGGAACGAGGGCGACTCCCCTTTTCCGGAGGTCCTGATCCCCGCCTATGTTCGGGAGCAGACGCTTCGTTACGGCGAAAACCCTCATCAGTCCGCCGCTTTCTATCGAGAGGATCCTCCCGTCGCGGCCAGCTTCGCGTCGTTTCGACAGCTACAGGGGAAGGAGCTCTCGTACAACAACATCCTCGATTCCGACTCGGCGCGCGCGCTCGTGCTCGCGCTTCCCAAGACCAGTTGCGCCGTCGTAAAACATAACAACCCTTGCGGCGCCGGGACGGGAGAAAGCGTTCTCGAAGCCCTCGAGCGCGCCTGGGCCGGAGATCCCGTCTCCGCATTCGGCGGAATCGTCGCCTTCAACGTTCCGGTCGACGAAGCAGCCGCCCGCT
>Ga0315281_10014418_pt1 | contig 10662 bp, 8 predicted proteins | sample YL17G07_0_MG_FD_204540 | JGI IMG/M metagenome (GOLD analysis project Ga0315281, IMG submission 204540) | Sediment microbial communities from Yellowstone Lake, YNP, Wyoming, USA - YL17G07_0 | ecosystem: Environmental > Aquatic > Freshwater > Lake > Sediment | place: USA: Wyoming | collected... | reverse complement strand
TAGTGAGTGGAATCGAACAAAGGGGCGACGCCCCCCTGTCCACCAAGCGGACTTCCTTCGGGGCGCAAATCCCCGGAGTCAGACGAAACGCTGATTGTGTCACAGACTCAACCAGCGCTTCCCGATTCCTTAATCCAGCTGTTGATGCAGGTCCTGCAAAGCGTAGGGAATCAGACCCTGTATATGGCGCATGCCGGTGCAGGCGGCGCGGGCACCGGCAATGGTAGTGTAATACGTGACGCGACCCTGGAGCGCGCCGTTGCGTATGGACCATGAATCCTGCACGGCGCTGCGTTTTTCGTCCACGGTGTTCACGATCAGGTTGACCTCGCCGTTCTTGATCATGTCCAGGATGTGCGGCCGGCCTTCCCCCACCTTGTTGACCGTCGTCGCCTTGACTCCGTTCCCGGTGAGAGCCTGCGCGGTGCCGCGCGTGGCGAGCAGGCTGAATCCCAATTCGAGCAATTCGCGCCCGATCTGCACCGCCGCGTTCTTGTCGCCGTTCTTCACGCTGATGAACGCCTTGCCCGTCCTGGGCAGCCTCACCCCGGCGGCAAGTTGCGACTTGACAAAGGCCTCGCCGAAGGACTGGCCCACACCCATGACCTCGCCGGTGGATTTCATCTCCGGTCCGAGAATGGTATCGACGCCGGGGAACTTGATGAAAGGGAATACCGCCTCTTTCACCGAGAAATAGGGCGGAACCACTTCTTTGACGCTGCCGTTCCGGACCAGACCCTGTGCTTCCAGCGTCGTCCCGACCATGCAGCGGGCCGCGATCTTGGCCAAAGCGAGGCCTGTCGCCTTGGATACGAACGGCACGGTGCGGGACGCGCGCGGATTGACTTCGAGCACGAACACCGTGCCGTTCTGGATCGCGAACTGCACATTCATCAGGCCGACCACGTTCAGCGCCAAGGCCATCTGCACCGTCTGCGACCGCAACTCCTGCTGCAACTCGGCTGAAAGCGAGAATGGCGGCAGCGAACAGGCCGAATCGCCCGAATGCACGCCCGCCTGCTCGATGTGCTCCATGATGCCGCCGATCAGCACCTCCCGACCGTCGCAGATGGCGTCCACGTCCACCTCGATGGCATCGTTGAGGAAGCGGTCGAGCAGCACCGGCGAGTCGTTGGAAACCTTCACCGCCTCGCGCATGTAGCGCTCGAGATCGCGCTGCTCGTGCACCACTTCCATGGCACGGCCGCCAAGCACGTAGCTCGGCCGCACCACCAGCGGATAGCCGATTTCCTGCGCCAGCCGCAGGGCGTCGGCCTCGTTGCGCGCGGTCCGGTTGGGCGGCTGCCTCAGGCCCAGATCGTGCAGCAGCTTCTGGAAACGCTCGCGGTCCTCGGCCACATCGATCATGTCCGGACTGGTGCCGATGATAGGCACGCCGTTCGCCTCCAGGTCGCGCGCGAGCTTCAGCGGCGTCTGCCCGCCGTACTGCACCACGACGCCGAAAGGCTTTTCCTTGTCCACGATTTCGAGCACGTCTTCCAGCGTGAGCGGCTCGAAGTAGAGGCGGTCGGAAGTGTCGTAATCGGTGGAAACGGTTTCCGGGTTGCAGTTGACCATGATGGTTTCGAAGCCGTCCTCGCGCAGCGCGAGCGCGGCGTGAACGCAGCAGTAGTCGAACTCTATCCCCTGGCCGATGCGATTGGGGCCGCCCCCCAGCACCATGATCTTTTTTCGGCTGGTAACGTTCGCCTCGCACTCTTCCTCGTAGGTGGAGTACATGTAGGCGGTATTGGTCGCGAATTCCGCGGCGCAGGTGTCGACGCGCTTGTATACCGGCCGCACTTTGAGCGCGTGGCGCCGTTCGCGCACCTTGCGCTCGGACGCGCCAAGCAGGGTCGCGAGGCGCCGGTCGGAAAAGCCGTTGCGCTTGAGGGCGAGCAGCGTCCGCGCATCGACGTCTTCCAGGCGCTTTCCTTTCAATTCCCCTTCCTGCCTCACCAGGTCCTCGATCTGGGCGAGAAACCATGGGTCGATCTGCGTAACGCCCTGGATCTGCTCGAACGAGAGGCCGCAGCGGAAGGCATCGGCCACATACCAGATGCGGTCCGGGCCGGCGTCGCCGAGCTCGGTTTCGAGCACCTCCGGATCGGTCGTCTTCTGGTCCAAACCGTCGGCGCCGGTTTCGAGGCCGCGCAATGCCTTCTGGAACGACTCCTGAAAGGTGCGGCCGATGGCCATCACCTCGCCCACCGATTTCATCTGCGTCGTGAGACGGCTGTCCGCCTGGGGGAATTTCTCGAACGCGAAGCGCGGAATCTTGGTGACGACATAATCGATGCTCGGCTCGAACGAGGCCGGCGACGCGCCGCCGGTAATCTCGTTTGCGAGTTCATCCAGCGTATAGCCGACGGCGAGCTTGGCGGCGACCTTGGCGATGGGAAAACCGGTCGCCTTTGAAGCCAGCGCCGAGGAGCGCGACACGCGTGGGTTCATTTCGATCACCACGATCTTGCCGTCGGCCGGATTGATCGCGAACTGCACATTGGAGCCGCCGGTCTCGACCCCGATCTCGCGCAGCACCGCGATCGAGGCGTTGCGCATGATCTGGTATTCCTTGTCGGTCAGCGTCTGCGCCGGGGCAACGGTGATCGAGTCGCCGGTATGCACCCCCATGGGATCCAGGTTTTCGATCGAGCAGATGATGATGCAGTTGTCGGCTTTGTCGCGCACCACCTCCATCTCGAACTCTTTCCAGCCGATCACCGATTCCTCGATCAACAATTCCTTGGTCGGCGAGGCGTCCAGGCCGCGCTCGCAGATCGCGACGAACTCCTCGCGGTTATAGGCAATGCCGCCGCCGGAACCGCCGAGAGTGAACGAGGGCCGGATCACCACCGGGTAGCCGATTGCCGCCTGCACCTGCAGCGCCTCTTCCAGGCTGTGCGCGAGCATCGAGCGCGGGCAGTCCAGGCCGATGGATTTCATCGCCACCTTGAATTTCTCGCGGTCTTCCGCCTTGTCGATCGCCTCGCGCGAGGCGCCGATCATTTCGACGCCGTATTTTTCCAGTACGCCGTGCCGCGCGAGGTCGAGCGCGCAGTTCAGCCCCGTCTGCCCCCCCATGGTCGGGAGCAACGCGTCCGGCCGCTCCCTGGCGATGATCGACTCGAGAATCTGCCAGTTGACGGGCTCGATATAAGTGACGTCGGCCATTTCCGGGTCGGTCATGATCGTAGCCGGATTGGAGTTGACCAGAATGACCTTGTAGCCCTCCTCGCGCAACGCCTTGCACGCTTGCGCGCCGGAATAGTCGAACTCGCAGGCCTGGCCGATAATGATCGGACCGGCGCCGATGATCAGGATGCTGCGGATGTCGGTCCGTTTTGGCATCAGGCACCGACCACCAGGTACGCGCAGGATGGAAGCGAAACGCGGATCCAGGCGGTAACTGTGCTTTCGCGGCGGTTCATGCTCTATTCTCTTCCATCAACTTCACGAATTGGTCGAAGAGGTAATTGATGTCGTGCGGACCCGGGCTTGCCTCGGGATGGCCCTGGAAGCAGAAGGCGGGCCGGTCGGTGCGCACCATGCCCTGCAGGCTGCCGTCGAAGAGCGATACATGAGTCGGCCGCAGGTTAGCCGGCAAGGTCGCCAGATCGACCGCAAAGCCGTGGTTCTGGCTGGTGATCACCACCTTCCCCGTGTCGAGGTCCTTCACCGGGTGATTGGCGCCGTGATGGCCGAACTTCATTTTCATGGTCTTCGCGCCCGAAGCCAGTCCCAGCAACTGATGCCCCAGGCAGATGCCGAAGGTCGGCAAGCCGGCCGCAATGATTTCGCGTACCGCCTCGATAGCGTAGCCGCAGGGCTCGGGATCGCCCGGACCGTTGGAGAGAAACACGCCGTCAGGCCTGGCCGTCAATAATTCCGCCGCCGGCACCTGCGCCGGAAATACCGTCACCCTGCAGCCGCGTTCGGACAGAAGGCGCAGGATATTGCGTTTAATGCCGTAGTCATATGCCGCGACATGAAAACGATGGCTATCACTCTTGCGATAACCTTTGCCCAGTTCCCATGCGCCTTCGTTCCACTCGTACGGCGCGCGCACCGACACCACCTTGGCCAGGTCCATACCGGCGAGGCCGGGGAATTCGCGCGCCATGCCGAGCGCGCGCCCGACGTCCGCCTCTACGAGCGCCTTGTCGTGGGCTGCGGCAATGAGGCATCCCGCCTGCGCGCCGGTGGTGCGCAGCTTGCGCGTCAGCTTGCGCGTGTCGATGCCGGCGATGGCGACGATCTTGGCGGTTCTGAGGTAGTCCGACAGACTTTGCCCGCTGCGCCAGCTGGATGCGCGCAGCGGCAGATCGCGGATCACCAGCCCCGCCGTATGCACCTGCGCCGATTCCTGGTCTTCCAGGTTGACCCCCGTATTGCCAATATGCGGATAGGTCAGCGTGACGATCTGTCGGCAATAGGACGGATCGGTGAGGATTTCCTGGTAGCCGGTCATGGCGGTGTTGAACACCACCTCGCCAACGGCGCTGCCGGCGGCACCGATGCCAGAACCCTGAAATACCGTCCCGTCGGCAAGCGCGAGGATAGCGGACGGGAACGGCGAAGACACGGCTAACTCCAGGATTTATATACAGAAACGGGACAGGAACAACATCTGTCCCGTCCCGTCGAACTTTGCGATTATAACCCGGAACGCCGTTCCGCGCCAAACGTCCCGGCGCGATCGCACGGAGCAGCGAACCAACCATTCCTACAGGGGCGCGGCAGCGAAACCCGGCAACTTACTTCAGCCCAAGCACGTCCTGCATATCGTACAGCCCCGATACCTTGCGGCGCAGGAAGTGCGCCGCGCGCAGCGCGCCTGCTGCGTAGGTCATGCGGCTTTGCGAGCGCACCGTCACTTCCACGCGCTCGCCGCTGCCGGCGAAGATCACCGTGTGCTCGCCGACGATGTCGCCGCCGCGGATCGCGTGAAAACCGATAGCCTTCGCGTCGCGCTCCCCGGTGTCGCCGTGGCGCCCATACATGGCGCAGCTATTCAGGTCGCGGCCGAGGGCCGCCGCGACCACTTCGCCCAGCCTGAGCGCCGTGCCCGAGGGCGCATCGACCTTGTGCCGATGGTGCATTTCGACGATCTCGACGTCGTAAGTGTCGCCCAGGATTTTCGCCGCGACCTCCGCCAGTTTGAACGTGGCGTTGACCCCCACGGCCATATTGGGAGCGAACGCGATCGCAATCCGGTCCGCCGCAGCCGCGATACGCCGCTTGCCCTCTGCGCTGAAACCGGTCGTGCCAATCACCATCTTCGTGCCCGACTTCACGCAAGCGTCCAGGTGCAGCAGGCTGCCCTCGGGCCGGGTGAAATCGATCAGGCAGTCGGAGGCGGCGATACCGGCCGCATAATCCGCGCTGATGGCGACGCCGCAGACGCTGCCCAAGGCCTCGCCGGCGTCCTTCCCGAGGTAAGGACTTCCCGCGACTTCCAGTGCCGCGGAGAGCTTCAACTCCTTGTCCGACAATACCGCCTCGATCAGGGTGCGGCCCATGCGCCCGGAACTGCCGGCGATAGCTATTTTCATACTACCTCCTGCTGGCTCCTTCAAAATTTGACCTTATCCTTCAAGCGCTCCCACCAGCTCTTTTCCTGGGGCTTGTCCTCGCCGGACCGTACCGGAGCGGCGCCGGGCTTGTCCGGAACCGCCGCCGGCGCCGGCTTGGCCGCCTCGGCGGATGTCTGCGCGGCGGATGTGGATGGCGGCGACGCAGCCGGCGCCGGCAACGGTTGCAGCTCGGGCTTCGCCTCGCGTGTCTTGACTGCGGCCGCGTCCGCGCTCCCCGCCGGTATCACGTCACCGTCGATCCGCTTAAGCTTGCCGTCCTCGAACAATACCGTGAGCTTGCGCTGTTCCAGTTCGCGCGAATTTACTCTCTGGCGGCGGAACACATAGTCCCAGCGGTCGGCGTGAAAGCTATCGGTGATCAGCGGCGTGCCCAGCACAAAGCGCACCTGATCCTTACTCATGCCGGGCTTCAACTGCGACACCATTTCCTGGGACACGAAATTGCCCTGCTGGATTTCGATGCGATAGGGCGTGAACTCCGGCATCGGTAAGCGCATCGAGCCGCAGGAAACGAGGAATAATGAAACTGTTGCCGCAAGTACGCGCAAGAACATAGATGCAATTCGTTTTCGGAGACGGTAAAAAGAGGATATGATAACCTAGTTGACAGCCTCCATCGATCAGCGCATGAGCAAACCCCAAGATCTGCAGACCATCGGCCTGAAGGCCACGGCGCCCCGGCTCAAGATTCTCAATCTGTTCGAAAAAAGCAAGGTGCGCCACCTGTCGGCCGAGGACGTGTACAAGCTCCTGGTCGCCGACGGGCTGGATACGGGCCTGGCCACGGTCTATCGCGTACTTACCCAATTTGAACATGCCGGCTTGCTGCAACGGCATCATTTCGAATCCGGCCGCGCCGTGTTCGAGCTCAACGCAGGCAGCCATCACGATCATCTTGTGTGCATGCAGTGCGGCCGGGTCGAGGAATTCTACGACGCCGAGATCGAAAAACGCCAAAGCAAGATCGCCAAGCGGCGCGGCTTCGTTATCACCGAACACTCGCTGCATCTGTATGCCGATTGCATCAAGCCCGATTGCCCGCATAAGTCCTAGCGCCGGACAATCCGGGCGCGAACCAGGTGTCACCGGCCGAGGTCAGGCTGTTGTCCCGCGAACAACGGGGACGCGCACTTCCCTGTCCCGCATCGGAACTGCCTTCCACGCGTAAATTCCACCGCGAATGCGTGCGGGCCGTTTCATGCTGAAGCGCATTACGGCCCACCCTTTCCCGGCATAAATTGGAAGCCTTCCTCGCCTCAACCCTGCTCGTCGCCCTTGCCGAGATCGGAGACAAGACCCAACTACTTTCCTTCGTTCTTGCCGCGCGCTTGCGCCAACCCTGGGCCATTATCGCCGGCATACTGGTGGCGACGATTGCCAATCATGCGCTGGCTGGTTCGATCGGCGCCTGGCTCGCACAGCTGGCGGGGCCGGGAGTGATGCAGTGGGTGACCGGGATGCTATTCATCGGCTTCGGCCTGTGGGCGCTGCATCCGGATTCGCTCGACGACGATCCGGAAATCCGCCACGCCGGCGCGTTCTTCACCGCGCTGGTCGCTTTCTTCCTCGCTGAGATGGGCGACAAGACGCAACTCGCCACGGTCGCCCTGGCCGCGCGCTTCGACAGTCTGGCGGCGGTGGTGCTAGGCACTACGCTGGGCATGATGCTGGCGAACGTGCCGGCGGTGATGATCGGCGGGACGCTCGCCGCGCGCCTGCCCATGAAAGCGATCCGCCTCGCGGCGGCCGGGCTCTTCATGCTCACCGGCGCGCTCACGCTCCTCGGCTGGCCTGCCTAGCGGCTCGACCCTTTACCGCGTATCCTGATATACGATGGCTGGCATGACCGAGACCGACGAACATGGCCGAAAACAAGACTGAAGCCGCTGTGGAGCTACTGCTCTGGCGTCATGCCGACGCCGAAGACGGGATGCCCGACGCCGGGCGCGCTCTGACCAGGAAAGGGCTGAAGCAGGCAAAGCAGGTGGCCCAGTGGCTCAAACCGCGGCTACCGGGCGACTGCCTCATCCTGGCGAGCCCGGCCAAGCGCGCGCAGCAAACCGCCACGGCGCTGGATCTGCCCTACACCACGGAGCAGCGCATCGGCGTCCAGGCGCATGTCGCCGACCTCATCGCAGCCAGCAACTGGCCGGAGCGCAAGGGCATGGTCATCCTGGTGGGCCACCAGCCTACGCTGGGGCAATTTGCGGCCCGGTTGCTTTCGGGAGAGGCAGCCGACTTGGCCATCAAGAAAGGCGCGCTATGGTGGTTTTCCAGCCGCACGCGCTCCGGCGACACCCAGACGGTCCTGCGCGCGGTGGTCAGCCCCGATCTGATTTAGGGCGCGGCTGATTCAACGCTGCCTGTCGCGGATATTCAGGCCGCTTTGGTGGCGGCGTCGCGCACAGGCCTTACCTCCAGGCGCAAGCCGATCGATTTCCATTCGTCGGATTCTTCGGCCAGCGCCGCCGCGGCCAGGGGGCGGTTCTCAAGCAAGGACTCCGGCAGCAACAGGCGAAAGCCGCTCTCGGTTATCTCGCAACCGAGCGGGGGCAGTTCGAGATCGGTGCGGCTGCGGCAAAACAAGCTCGCCAGGCGCAGGCAGAATACCTGTTCCCATTCGCCGGGAACAAGGCTCAGGTCCGGCAGCTTCGACAGCCTGCCCCGGTGCGCGAGCGCAAGCCGTGCCAGTTGCGCTTGCTCCATGCGCGAGAAACCTGGCATGTCGGCATTGGCTATGATATAGGCCGAGTGCTTGTGGTAACCATTGTGCGCGATGGAGATGCCGATCTCGTGCAAGGCGGCGGCCCAGGCGAGCGTTTGTCCTGCGTGAGGGTCGCTTTCCGCCGCGGCCAGCTGATCATGCAGGCCGCGGGCGAGTTCGGCTACGCGCTGCGCCTGAGCGGTATCGACGTGGTAGCGGCGCATGAACTGGCGCACGGTCACCTCGCGCATGTCATGCTTCTGTACCCGGCCGAGCAGGTCGTACAGAACGCCCTGGCGCAGTGCCGCGTCCGACACGCTCATGTGTTCGATGCCAAGCTCGGCGAACGCGGCGCACATGATGGCCAGGCCACCCGGAAGGATCGCCGCGCGGTCGTCGCGCATGCCGGGCAACAGCAGACGCTCGACGTCACCTGCCTTCAAAAACGCGCTCCTGAGCTTATCCAGGCCGGCTGCGGAAATCCCCTGCTCGCTCCAGCCGTTGGCTTCCAGGATGCCGGCAATCGAACGCGCGGTGCCCGACGAGCCCACGACCCCGGCCCAGCCGTGCCGCGTGTACTGCTTGACTATGGTCTGCAGCTCGCTTCTCGCCGCAAGCTCGGCCTGCTTGAACGCGGACTTCTCGACTCTGCCGTCGGCGAAGTACTTCAGACTGTAACTGACGCAGCCCATGTACAGGCTGTCCATCAGCTCCGGCCGCACACCGGTGCCAATAATGAATTCGGTCGAGCCGCCGCCGATGTCCATCACCAGGCGCTTTTCCCGGCTGAGCGGCAGGCTGTGCGCGACACCGAGGTATATCAGCCTTGCTTCCTCGCGCCCCGCGATGACCTCGATCGGGAATCCCAGCGTTTCTTTCGCCTCGGCCAGGAACTGGCGCGAATTCTTGGCCACGCGCAACGTGTTGGTGCCGACGACGCGGACCGCTTCCGCCGGAAAACCGCGCAAGCGGTCGGAGAAGCGCCGCAGCGCGTCCAGCGCGCGCACCTGGGTCGCACGGTCGATGCGCTTGTCGCGCGTCAGCCCCGCGCCGAGGCGCACCTGCTCCCGCAGGCCGTCGAGCAGATAGATCTGGTCGCCGACGATGCGGCCGATCTGGAGATGAAAGCTGTTGGAACCCAGGTCGACTGCGGCAAGTGTCTCGTATTGCATGGCGCATTTACCTTAGCACCTGCACCCCGGACACGCAATGAATTTGGGCATGCGCATTTGTACCGGACCGGAAACAATCATCCGGCCGTTTTCACGGCCTCCGGCAAAACGTAATATTTCTGCTACATTGTGCTGTTGCACTAGAATGCCGAAAGACGACAAACTCAATGCCCGCCAAACCAACCCTGCTCCTCAACCGGGAAATCGGCATCCTCGAATTCAACCGCCGCGTGCTGGCGCAGGCCGAGGATGCGGACACGCCCTTGCTCGAGCGCCTGAAATTCCTGTGCATCGTCAGCAGCAATCTTGACGAATTCTTCGAGATTCGCGTCGCGGAATTGAAGGAAACCCTCCGCGTCAATCTGTCCGGCGTCGGGGCTGACGGCATGACTCCGACCGAAGTCTTCGCCGCCGTCAAGCGCATCGCGCACGAACTGGTGGAGCGCCAATACCGGCTGCTCAACGAAAAAATCCTTCCTGAACTGGACAAGGCGGGCGTGCGCTTCCTGCGCCGCAACGATCTCAACGAAGCGCAGCGCAGCTGGATACGCGATTATTTCTTCAACGAAATGATGCCGGTGCTCACGCCCATCGGCCTGGATCCGGCGCATCCTTTCCCGCGCGTGTTCAACAAGAGCCTGAATTTCGCCGTGGAACTCGAGGGACGGGATGCCTTTGGCCGCGCCTCGCGCGCCGCCATCGTGCAGGCGCCGCGCATATTGCCGCGGATGATCAAGCTGCCGCCCGACACGCGGCGCGGCAAGGAACAGAATTTCGTATTTCTTTCCTCCGTTCTGCACGAACACGCTTCCGAGTTATTTGCGGGCATGATCGTGCGCGGCTGCTACCAGTTCCGCGTGACGCGCAACAGCGATCTGTTCGTCGACGAGGAGGAGGTGAAGAATTTACGCACTGCGCTGCAGGGCGAACTGCCGCAGCGCAACCTGGGCGCCGCGGTGCGCCTGGAAATCGCCGACAACTGCCCCCCCGCTATGGCGGAATTTCTGCTGCAACAGACCGAGCTCGGCCCCGACGACCTTTACCGGGTCAACGGTCCGGTGAACCTGGTGCGCCTGATGCAGATCCCCGAGTTGGTCAACCGGCCCGATCTGCAGTTCCCGGCGTTTCGTTCCGGCCGTCCCGCGGCATTGGAAAAACGGGCCAACATTTTCGCTGCGGTGCGCAAGGG
>Ga0315281_10014417_pt1 | contig 10663 bp, 4 predicted proteins | sample YL17G07_0_MG_FD_204540 | JGI IMG/M metagenome (GOLD analysis project Ga0315281, IMG submission 204540) | Sediment microbial communities from Yellowstone Lake, YNP, Wyoming, USA - YL17G07_0 | ecosystem: Environmental > Aquatic > Freshwater > Lake > Sediment | place: USA: Wyoming | collected... | reverse complement strand
GCTTGTGGGTCGCGTAGTTGGCCGCGATGATGTGCAGGTCCAACTCGGGCGGGGTGGCGGCGTCGATCGTGTTGAGGAAGCGGATGAATTCCTGGTGGCGATGGCGGGGCATGCATTCGCCGATCACCGTGCCATCCAGCATACTGAGCGCGGCAAACAACGTGGTCGTGCCATGGCGCTTGTAGTCATGCGTCATCGTCCCACAGCGTCCCTTCTTCAGGGGCAGCCCGGGTTGGGTGCGATCGAGGGCCTGGATTTGGCTCTTCTCGTCGACGCACAGCACCAGGGATTTCTCCGGCGGATTCAGATACAGGCCGACGACATCGTAGAGCTTGTCGACGAAGTGCGTGTCGCGGCTGATCTTGAACGTCTTCGTGAGATGCGGCTTGAGGCCATGCTGCCTCCAAATGCGCTGCACGCTGGCCGGGCTGATGCCCTGCGCCTCGGCCATCGTACGCACACTCCAGTGGGTCCCCGCCGGCGGCATGGTGTGCAGGGTCGCGTCGATGACCGCCCGGACTTTCGGTTCGGGGATGCTGGGCAGGCGGCCAGGGCGTGGGGCGTCTTGTTCCAGCCCCGCCACGCGCAGCGCCAGAAAGCGGTCGCGCCACAACTGCACGGTGGGCCGAGACACGCCCACCTGGCGGGCGATGTCCTGATTGGCCATCCCGTCACCGGCCAGCAGCACGATGCTGGCGCGCTGCATCAGACGCACGGAAATGCGCCTCCCCCGTCCCCAAGTCGCGAGGGTGGCGCGCTCGTCAGGAGAGAGCACCACCGGTGGCGCCATTCGCATGCCGAGAGCATAGCTCCCGACCATGCTATACGTAAAGCTATCTCTGAGACACTACACCAGGTTAGCCGACCTGGCGCAGTTGGAAAGGACCACGAGAATGAAGCACGTATTTCGGTTCGTCATGATTGCCGCTCTTCTGACACTTGGCGTCGGGGTCACTACTGCTGGAGAGAAGCCGCCGGTCGTCGTGACCGCATTCATGAGCGACGCAGGACCATATGGCGAGTCGTGGGTGCTCACGATGACACCGGACGGGCGCGTGTCGCTGACAGTGCTCTATATGCGAAGTCCTGGTGGCAGTGTGATGGCGCGTTTCGATCTGGGTGATGCGGCGATCGAAGCAATCTACGAGGCGATCACAAGTGAACGCTTCTTCGATCTCCCCCCGAAACTCGAGCCGAAGGTACTCTCCTTTCACAAGCCTGCCCTCCAACTCGACGTGAGAGTCGGCAGCACGCACCACAATGTCAACCTGTACGACCCTAAACAACTCGGGAAGGAGATAGCCGTGGAGCGCTTCCGCAAAGTGTGGAACGCGGTGTTCGCTACTATTCCTCTCAAGCCGGCATGGTAGACGCTAGCCCCTTCGGTCCCCATGCAATCGGGCCAACAGCTCGCGCCGCCCTCCTCGTCGCCCTGTGCGTCGGCATGACCGCGGCGGTAGAGGCGACGATCTGCGGTCAGCGTGCGAGTGTCCTTCGTCGCGGGAAGGCTCAGGCCCATGGACGAAGGAGAGAAGGCTTTCTTAGCGACCCTGCGTTCATCAGTCGATTCTTCCGCGAGCCCAGCCGACTCCGGAACCACATCGAAGTCCTCGCGCGCGGCGCCTGCCTGGCGTCTCCGGTGCCGCTTCGCTGTGGCCCACCGAACGATCCCGCACCCTGATGCATTTGTAGGAAGATTCGAATCCGGCGCGAGGAGCGACCCGCTGACAGACGTGCTAGAACCAGGAGAGTACGGTCACGGCCGCTCGCGTGTCGGTCCAGCTCGCATCGGCGGCACCGTGGTGTCGGACCTCGACCCGCGAACCAGGGCTGCGGCTGCCAGAACCAGCGTGGCTCGTTCGGAGAGGACGAAGCGATGCATGCACTCTTCAACGACTTCGGCTACGCGGCGCGCGGGCTGCGCAATAATCCCGGGTTCGCCGTCGTCGCGACCTTTACCATCGCGCTCGGCATCGGCGCCTGCACGGCGATTTTCAGCGTCGTCAACGCCGTGCTCCTGCGCCCGCTGCCCTACGCCAACAGCCAGCGCCTGATGCTCGTCTGGGGCGAACTCAGAACGCGGCACGTCAACGACTGGCCCTTCTCCCCGCCCGACTACCGCGACCTGCAGTTACAGGCGACCGGAACGTTCGAGGAATTGGCGGCCGTGACGCCGGCCGGCCCCGTGCCGATCTCCGAAGCGACCGGCGAACCGGAGCAGATCCGCGTCGCCGGGGCCACACAGAACCTCTTCCGGCTGCTCGGGGCGCGCGTCCTGGTCGGCCGCGATTTTGTCGATGACGATGCGTTGCCGCAGCCGCCGATTCCCCAGGGGCAGGCCGCGCAGGGCACGCCGCCAGCGCGGCTGCCGCAGGTCGGGATCCTGAGCTACGCGCTCTGGCAGCGCCGCTACGGCGGCGACCCGTCGGTTGTCGGACGGCAAGTCGATCTGGGCGGCGGGCGGGCGCAGATCGTGGGCGTGCTGGCACCCGACTTCGAGCTGCTGTTCCCGCCCCGCGCGAACATGGAGCGCGTTCCCGACATGTGGACGGCGATGCGCATCAACTACGACACAGCAAATCGGAACAACGTCGCGTTGCGCGTCATCGGACGAATCAAGCCGGACGTCTCGCTGGAGCAGGCCGACACCGACGTCGAGCGGCTCGCCGCTGATCTTCGCAAGCAGTTCCCGATCAAGCAGACAGCCGGACTGCATTTCCGCGTCGTGTCGATGTACGAGGATCTGGTGCGCGACATGCGGCCGGCGATCGTCGCGCTGATGGGCGCCGTGGCGTTCGTGCTCCTGATTGCGTGCGCCAACGTCGCAAACCTGCTGATCGTCCGGGCGTCGACGCGCGGCCGCGAACTGGCTGTCCGCGCGGCGATCGGCGCGAGCCGCGCGCAACTGGTGCGTCAGATGCTGGCCGAGAGCACGGTCATCGCCGCGCTCGGCACGGCTCTGGGGGTGGGGTTCGCGCGCGGAGGCATCCAGGTGCTGGTGGCGCTGGGGCCCAGAACCCTGCCACGACTCCATGCCGTAGCAATGGATCCGATGGTGCTGGCGTTCGCGGTACTCACCGGCGTCGTGACGGCGCTGGTCTGCGGCATCATCCCGGCGCTGCGGGCGTCGCACGCCGACGTGCACGAGGTGCTGCGGTCGGCCGGCGGCCGCTCGGGCGGGTTGCGTGGCGGGCGACGGCTGCGCGCCGGCGTCGTGGTCACCGAGGTCGCGCTGTCGTTTATCCTGCTGGTCGGCGCCGGGTTGATGTTGCGCAGCGTGCTCGCGCTGGGCCGCGTCAATCCGGGCTACGACCCGAGCAACGTGCTCACGTTCTTCCTCCAGCCGCAGGCACAACAACCGGAGCAACGCGCGGCGTTCATGCGGCAGGTGCGCGAACGGTTGCTCGCGATCCCCGGTGTGGTCGGCGCGACGGCGGCCACGCCGCTGCCGCTCGATGGCGTCACGGTCAGCGGCCGGTGGGGAACGGAAACCGCGGTCGGCGATCCCAGCGCGTTTCGCCAGGCAGACTTCAAGATCATCCTCCCGGGTTACTTCGAGACGCTGCGCACGCGGCTCATCGCCGGCCGTGTCTTCACCGACGCCGATGACAGTGTCGACGGGCCGAACCCGCCCAAACTGTTGATGATCGACGATGCGTTGGCGGCGCGGGCGTTTCCGAACCAATCCCCTGTCGGGAAACGACTGCTGATCCGCATCAACACACCGGAGGCTGAGTGGTGGGAAGTCATCGGCGTGGTCGCGCACCAGCGCCACGCCTCGCTCGCCTTCGACGGCCCCGAGGCGCTCTTTGTCACCGACGGGTATTTCGGTCACGGCGCCGCCGGGCGGTGGGCCGTGCGCACGACCGGCGATCCCGAGCGCTACGTGCCATTGGTGCGGGCGGCAGTCGCCGCCGTGGATCCACGCGCGCCGCTGTCGGAGGTGCAGCCGATGAGCAGATTCGTCGACAGGGCGATGGCGCCCATCCGGTTTACGACGACGCTCATCGGGATCTTCGCGGGTGTGGCGATGCTGCTGGCCGGCATCGGCCTGTACGGCGTGCTGTCGACGATCGTACGGCAGCGAACGGCGGAAATCGGGATGCGCATGGTGTTCGGTGCGCCGCGCCTGAGCATTCTGACGCTCGTCGTGGGCGAAGGCCTCAAGCTGAGCGCGGCCGGGATCGTGGTCGGCGTGGCCGGGGCACTGGCGATCACGCGGGTGATGGCCAGCATACTCGTTGGTGTCACCCCGACCGATCCGATCACGTTCGGCGCCATCGTCGTGCTCTTCGCGATGATCGCCCTGGCCGCGTCGTGGATTCCGGCCCTCCGCGCGTCGGGGCTGGATCCGTTGAACGCGATTCGAGAAGAGTAGGGACAGCGGAAACGTCGCGAATCGGCGGGCGCGGCGAGTACGTGGTTCGACAGGCCGGCCTACTTGCACACCTCCGGCATCCCCGCGAACGAGCCGCTGGCCAGCACGTGCACCGCCGCCGGTCGCGCACATCCCGTCACCGACCCGTGAGCCGTTGTCGGCGATACGACCAGGCGACTCTCGGGCAGTGACCGCGCCACGCGTTCGGCGAACGCCGGCGGCGTGGAGGGATCGAACCAGCCCGAGATGAGCAGCGTCGGCACGCGCGCGGCGACCGGCGTCCGCGCGTCGGGGCGGATCGCGGCCCGGGGCCATCGGCCGCAGGCGAGTCGATACTGGTCGAACAGATATCGCCCGATGAACGTGCCGGATGTCGCCTCCACGATGTCTCGCTCGGTCGGAAACGCCACGTCCTCGGAGCAGAGCACGGAGAAGTGCACGCCGTGCGCCAGTGTGCCCGCGAATCCGACTTCCCGATCGAAGTACCGCTGGGCGAACTCGGTGAGATCCCCTGTCGCGGTCGCGCGTCCCAGCAGATCGGGCAGTTCCATCGCGGTGCTGGCGCTGTACAGGATTCCGCGCACCGCGTACGCGAAGTCGCCGGCGCTCACGTGCACAGTCACCGGTGGCCCGGTCCTCCGCGTGATGATCGCTCGCGCCGGCGCGGCGGTGAGGCGTCGCAGGATCGCCGCCATGTCGTCTGCCGGTCTGGGGTGGGCCTGGCTGCACGAGGGAATGGTCGCACACGCCGCGAACACGCGATCGAGCGCCTGCTGCGCGCTTCTTGCGTAGGTCAGGGGCACGGCGTTGTCGAACGGAACGACGCCGTCGAGGACAACCGCACTCACGCGCCCGGGATAGCGCCGCACATAGGCTTGCGCCATGCGCGTGCCGTACGATCCGCCAAACACCGAGACCCGCTCGTAACCGAGTCGCGCGCGAATGTCCTCGACGTCCTCGACCGCGTGGTCGGTCGTGTACTGCGTCAAGTCGGCGTCCTGCTCGAGCGCCGCGCGGCACCGGGCCACCGCCTCCGGATCGAACACGTGTCCGAACGCCGCGGCCGGATCCGCTTCCCTGTTGAAGGGGCAGTGCAGGGGATGCGAACGGCCCGTTCCGCGCTGGTCCACCATCACGATGTCCTGCGTGGCGCGCAACGGTCTGGCCCAGCCGTTGGCCAGCGGCGCCATCATCGTGCTGCCCTGGCCGGGGCCGCCCGCAAACAGGAACGACGCCCGGCGCACGCCGGGCTGGTCGGCGCGAATCACCATGAAGTGGATGTCGATCCGGCGGCCGCTTCTCGCCGCGCGGTTCTCGAATACCGTCAACCGGCCGCACTCGGCCGGCGCGCCGCCAGGCCCGCCCGCGCACGGCCCCAGCTCGAAGTCGCGCCCCTGCACCTGGCCGTGGGCACACTCGCCAGCGATCGACAGGCCAAGGGCCACCAACAGACCCCGGCCGAGAATCCCCCATCGCGTCATCGCCGTCACTCCCGACACCGTGCGACCACCATACCGCCCCCGACATCTTCGACGGGCCGTGAAGATCTGCGGGGCAGTGCGCGAGAACAAGAGACGCCGACGGAAAAACAATCAGCGGGGCATGACCGCGGCACGCTCGCGCCGGGCCACAGCCAGGAGCGGGGCATCGGGGTCGGCGTCTTTCAACGAATCGAGAAAGGCCTCGTAGGCTGCCAGACTCCGGCCCGTGTCGCCCGATTCCCGGAGAGCCCGAGCCAGGCCCAGCCGCGCAACCGCCACCCACGGTGACGCCGGGTCGATGGCACGAAAACGAATCAACTCGTCAAAGGCCGCAACCGCATCCAATGGCCGGCGCGCCGCACGATGGACGAGCGCGCGCGCGCCAAGCGGGACGAGTCTGAAATCGCCACCCCGCTCGAAGCGAGCCACCTTCTGCAGAATCCCGATGGCATCGTCGGCGTGCCCCAGACCGGTCTGGACGAGTGCCTGGGCCACCGGCAACCAGACCAGCAGCGCAGCCGGATCGGGCACTGGCTGCCGGGCGATGTCGTCGAGGATCGCCCTGGCGCGAATCTGATCGCCCACGAGCGCGAACACCATAGCCGAGCGCACCAGCGTGGCAGGTTCCGTGTGTGCGGCCAGCGCGGCTTCGGCGGCGGAACGCGCAACACGCGCGTCTCCCACCAGCGCCTCGGCCTCGGCCTGGAAGAGCCGCGTTTCGGCAACCCGTCTCGCGGGTCCAATCTGGTCCGCCTTCTTCAGCGCCTCTTCCCATCGTTGGCGCGCCTCGCGGAGGCGCCCGCCGGCCATCGCGGCTGAGGCACGGAGCCGCAGGGTGAGCAACGCCGCCATCGGATCGGCAGACGCCCAGCTGATCTCGCGATCGAGGGCAATCTTATCGCCGTCGAAGAGCGCAAGGTGCAACAGGTGCTCATGGATGATCTGATCATCGACTCCACGGCTTGCCACCTCCGTGGCGATCGTCCTCGCCTCGGCGATTCGACCGGCGCCGCGACAGGCGCCGATCAGATTGCCGTAGGCCAGTGAGCTGTGGGGCGCCAGGCGCACCGCCTCGCGCGCCTCCGGCAACGCCGCGTCGTATTGCCCCATCAAACTGCTGAAGACAGCCGCGAGATTGGTCGGGGGCACGGCCGAGCCGGGGTACATCCGTTTCCATGCCTGATACGTCTCCATCGCCTTCTCTGGCTCCCCTGCGACGGTCAGATAATAGTGCGCCGCGATGTAGAAGCGTTCGGGCGGGCTCACGCGCTCCCGGAGTTCGTACGCCCGACGAAACGCCGGCATCGCCTCCTCGATGAAGCCACGATTGCGCGCCGCCGCACCTCGCCGGGCCCAGGCGAGCGCGAACCCGGGATCGAGTTCGGTCGCCTGCCGGTAACACGTGAGCGCCGCATCGAGTCGGGCGTGGTCGCGGTTGTCGTCTCCCATCGTCAGCGCCTTGAGCGCATCGAGCGACGGCGTCGTCGCACGCACCAGCGGCACGTCGTGCTGACGCAGGGATTCGCGTGATTCTCCGAGCCGCTCCCGAATCCGCCGGGCGGCCTGCTCGAGTGCCGTCAGCACCTGTTCCTTGCTGTCGGTCTCCACGAGGGCTCGCGCGACCTCTTCGCCGGTCCCGCACGCGATGGCCTCGACGCCGACGGCGTAGCGTGTGCCGAGACGCGCGATCGAGCCGGCCAGCAGCACCGCTGCGCCCTCGCGCCGGCAGACATCGAGCGCCAGCGGCCCGACGACCCGCTCGTCTGGCGGGCGACCCGTTCGAACCACCGCCGCACGCACCGCGTCTCGCGGCAAAATGCGGAGGAACGGCGCCTGCTCCAGATCGACTGCCAGAGCCAGCCGCAGCGTGTCGTCGAAGACCCTGTCGCCGGTGGTATTGCTGACGTCGGCGAGCAGGACCGTATCCCGCTCAGTCAGCGCGCTGGTCGGCGAGCGCGTCATCAACGTCACCGCCACGATGCCGATCGCGAGCAACCCCACCGCAGCCAACACCGACACGCCACGATGCGATCTCGCAGCCGGCCGATCGCCAGCCGGTGGATCCGTCGATGTCACGACCACTGCCCCGTCAGCGGGGGCAACGTCGGTCGTGCCGGACGCGGCCGCGGCCTGGAGGGGCGGCGCTTCGACCGGGGCGGTGTCGGCGGGTTGTTCGTGTTCCAGCCACATGACGGGTGCGATCAACCGGTAGCCCCGCTTGGGAAACGTCTCGATGCAGCGAGGTTGCTGGGCGTCGTCCTGCAGGCTCTGGCGCAGCTCGGCCACACATCGCGACAGGCCGGACTCGGCGATGTACTGCTGGGGCCAGACCTCGGCCAGGATCTCGTCCCTCAGCACGATCTGGCCGGCCCGGCGCGCCAGGCACACCAGCAAATCGGTCAACTGCGGACGCAGTTTGACGACGGTGTCACCGCGGGAGAGACGGCAGGCTTTCGGTTCGACGAGCCAGTCGCCAACCGTGAACGGAACAAGGCGGGCAGGATCCGGTGCGGTGTTAGAGGCCATGGCACGAGCGGAGCGCACAACACTATACCGCCATCGCAGCCGAGCCACACGCCATTCCACCACAGATTCCCGAAGGGCCCGATCGGGCCAGCTGGCGCGCCTTCTGGAGCGCAATGTCGGCGTACCGGCGCATGTCAGCCGGATCGGTGACACCCCCTTGCGCTGCTCCCCACCAGCGGCGGCGTCTCCTCACGCGAACTCGTCCCTACTCACACCGCAGCACGGTCACCGGGTCGATGCGGGCGGCCCGCCATGCCGGCGTCGCGGTGGCCAGCAGCACTGCCGCCACCGCCAGTGCGCCGCACGTGGCGTAGACCCATCCATCGGTCGGACTGACGCCGAACAACACGGCCGCGGCGAAGCGCATCACGCCGAACGCGGCGACCATGCCGATGGCCGTCCCCACGACCGCCAGGCGCAGTCCCTGTCGCAGCACGAGCTGCCACACGTTCGAGGGCGGCGAGCCGACGGCCAAACGGATGCCGAACTCGCGCGTCCGCCTGGCGCTCGTGTACGACACCACGGCGTAGACGCCGATCAGCGCCACGGCCAGGGCGAGCGCCGCGAACACCGAGAACACCAGCGAGTACGCGCGGGGCTGCCAATACCTCCGGGCAATCATGTCGGCGAACAGTTCGTTCCAGTGCAACGGCAGCGCCGGTTCCACCTCCCAGACCAGCCGTCTCACGTGACGGACGAGCGCGGCGTGATCGCCGGTGAACCGGATCATCAGCACGAGTTCGGTGAAGGCGGGCTGGCCGTGCGGCACATAGACCCATCCGCGTTCTGGCGCGAACGTCGACACACGGACATCACCGACGACGCCGACGACTTCCCGCCAGGGCGTGTCGCCGCCCTGACGCCGCAGCAGGCGAACGCGCCGGCCGATGGCGCTCTCGCCGGGCCACGTCGCGCGGGCAAACGCCTGGCTGACCACGATGACCGGGGCACTGGCCGGCCGGGTATCCGCCTCGGCGAAGTCCCGCCCTTCGAGCAACGCGATCCGCAGCGTCTGGAAGTACCCGGGCATCACCACGGCGTCCATCGTCCGCGGACGCTGACCGGCAGGCCCCTTCCGCATCCCCCCCGCCTCGTACGCGATGCTCCAGCCGAAGATCTGCGGAGGGTTGATGGCCGAGACGCCCTCGACCTGCGGCAACACGCGTATGCGAGCCGTCAAGTCGCGGAAGAACTGGACCGCCTGCGCCGGCTCCTGGTACCGGCTGCCCTCCGGCAGATTGATCTCCATCGTGAGCACGTTGCCCGCATCGAATCCGGGAGGCTGCGACGCCACAGTGAGCGCGCCTTTCAGCAGCAATCCCGTGGCGACCAGCACGAGCACGGCGGCCGCCACTTCGAAGACGGCCAGACCCGTGCGGATGCGGGCGCGGTCGAGACCGGCTGACGCATCTCGACCGGTGCGGCGCGGTACGCCGAAGGACTGGCGCGTGATCGTCCACGCCGACAAGGCCCCGAACAGGAACGCACACGCCAGTACGGCGCCACACAACAAGGCCGTGCCCGGCAGATCGAGGGTAAAGCGGAAGGGCCCCGTGGTCGGGGGTGTCAGGGCCACCAGCAGGTCTCGCACCCACACGCCGACGACCACACCCAGCGCGCCTCCGGCCAGCGTCACCACCGCGTGTTCGACCAGGATCTGCCGCACGATCTGGAATCGACCCGCGCCCAGACTCGCGCGAATGGCAAACTCGCCCGATCGCGACGCGCTGCGCATCACGAGCAGCGTCGCGACGTTGGCGCACGCCAGCAGGAGCACCAGGCTGACCACACCGTACAGCACCAGCACCGGTGCCCGATTCTCGTCGAGCAGGTCGGCGCGCAGGTCCTCGGCGAACAGACGGACGCCTGTGTTGTCGTCGGGATAGGCCTTGGCGAGCGCGGCGCTGAGCACCTCGAGTTCGCGGTTCGCGGAGGCGATGGTCGCCCCGGGCGCCAGGTGAGCCACCAGCCGATAGCGCCGGTCGCGGGGCTGGGCCACTTCCTCCGGCCCGACCGCCAGCCAGAGATCGGCATAATCGCTGAATCCCTCGTTGGCTGGCAGCACGCCCACCACCGTGTACGGACGACGATTGAGCGTGACTGACCGGCCGACGATGCGCTGGTCGGCGCCGAAGGAGGCACGCCACAGCTTCTCGCCGAGGAGTACCACCGGGCCGGCGGAACCGCGCCCGTCGCCGGCGTCGAACACGCGCCCGAAGAGAGGCCGGATCCCGAGCTGCCGGTGCAGATCCGGCGACACGACGCTGGCCATCAGCCG
>Ga0315281_10014416_pt1 | contig 10663 bp, 3 predicted proteins | sample YL17G07_0_MG_FD_204540 | JGI IMG/M metagenome (GOLD analysis project Ga0315281, IMG submission 204540) | Sediment microbial communities from Yellowstone Lake, YNP, Wyoming, USA - YL17G07_0 | ecosystem: Environmental > Aquatic > Freshwater > Lake > Sediment | place: USA: Wyoming | collected... | reverse complement strand
CCATCCGCATTTCTCGCGCGACCGGATCGCGCTGGTGCACAACGGCATCATCGAAAATTACGAGGAAATCCGCGACGAACTCAAGGCCGCGGGTTACGCGTTCGAGAGCCAGACCGACAGCGAGGTGCTGGCGCATCTCGTCGATCAGCTGTATCGCGGCGATTTGTTTGACGCTGTAAGGCGCGCAGTGAAACGCCTGCGCGGCGCCTACGCGATCGCGGTATTTTGCAAGGACGAGCCGCAGCGCGTGGTCGGCGCGCGCTCCGGCAGTCCGTTGGTCGTCGGCCTCGGCGCGATGGACGCGGGAGAAAATTTTCTCGCCTCGGATGCGATGGCGCTTGCGGGCACCACCGACCAGATCGTTTATCTTGAGGAAGGCGACGTTGCCGACGTGCGGCGGGACGGCTATACCATCGTCGATCGCAACGACCAGGTCGTCACCCGCGAGGTGCGAACCGTGCAGGTGCAGTCCGGCGTGGTCGAGCTCGAGCCGTACCGGCACTACATGCAGAAGGAGATCTTCGAGCAGCCGCGCGCGGTGGCCGATACGCTGGAGGGCGTCGAAGCGATTACCCCGGCGCTGTTCGGCGAGGCGGCGGGCGAGGTGTTCGCGCGCATCGATTCGGTGCTGATTCTGGCGTGCGGCACCAGCCTGCATGCCGGCATGATTGCCAAATACTGGCTGGAGGCCGTGGCGCGCCTGCCGGCGCAGGTGGAGATCGCGAGCGAGTATCGCTACCGCGACAGCGTGCCGGATCCGAACACGCTGGTGATCGTGATTTCGCAATCGGGCGAGACCGCCGATACGCTGGCGGCGCTGAAACACGCGCAGGGGCTGGGGATGCACGAGACATTGGCCGTCTGCAATGTCGCTACCAGCGCGATGGTGAGGCTCACCCGGCTCAAATACCTCACGCATGCCGGCGTCGAGATCGGCGTCGCGTCGACCAAGGCGTTCACCACCCAGCTTGCATCGCTGTTCCTGCTGACTCTCGCGCTGGCGAAGGTTCGCGGACACCTGACGGCCGAGGCCGAAACGGGATACCTGCGGGACCTTCGACACCTGCCTTCCGCAATACAGTCGGTGCTTGCGCTGGAGCCCCAGGTCATCGCCTGGGCCGGGGAATTCGCGAACAAGGAGCACGCACTGTTTCTCGGGCGCGGGCTGCATTACCCGATCGCCCTCGAAGGCGCGCTGAAGCTGAAGGAAATCTCCTACATCCACGCCGAAGCCTATCCGGCCGGGGAACTGAAGCACGGCCCCCTGGCGCTGGTGACCAGCGACATGCCGGTGGTGACGGTGGCGCCGAACGACGCCTTGCTGGAGAAACTCAAGTCGAACATGCAGGAGGTGCGGGCACGCGGCGGACAGCTCTACGTGTTCGCCGACGCCGGCAGCCGCATCGCCGCGAGCGGGGGCGTGCATGTCATCCGCATGCCCGAGCACTACGGACCGCTGTCGCCCATCCTGCACGTGGTGCCGCTGCAGCTGCTCGCTTACCACACCGCCTGCGTACGCGGCACCGATGTCGACAAGCCGCGCAATCTCGCGAAGTCCGTCACCGTCGAATAGAGCCAACGCGCAAACAAAAAAGGGCGGCCTGAGCCGCCCTTTTTTTGGCTCGAAAGCTCAGTTCGGCACGTTGCAAGCGCTTTCGCCAAACGGGCTGCGCATGCCGGGGGGCGGCACCAGGACGTTCGAGTAGTCGTTTCCAACGCCGGGCAGGTCGAAGTCGACCGTCTGCTTGGACTCGGTGCCGGCGACGCCGGTCGTCGTGGTAAGCGTGACCGAAGCCCAGGTCGCATAGCCGCGAGGGTAGACGACGCTGGCGACCGCGATGCCTGTGTTGTCCGTTATGGCAGTCCTGTTGACGGCGGCGACGTTGCCCGGTGTGAGCGAGCCGTTACCGTCGGTGTCCTCGCCCGGATCGAGAATACCGTTGAAGTTGACGTCCTCGTTGAGGCAGTCATACAGGGGCGTCAGTCCGGGGAGCTTGAAATACCCGATTCCCGGACAAAGGCCGCCGAGGTTTCCTTTGACTTCGCAGAGGTAATAGCGCCCTTTCTGGAACGCGCCCGGGCAGGACGCCCCGCCGCAGACCGCACCGGACGGCAGAAGCGCCACACTGGCGTAATCGCGGATCACCTGGGCAGGACGAACCGCGAACACGACGGTCGTGTTCGGCACCGGATTGCCGCCCGAGTCCGTGACCAGCGCATAGTATTTCTTGGTGAATACGCCCGCAGTCCCGGTGTCGATCTGATTGTCGGTCTCCACGCGGATAAACAGGGATTGTCCCCCGGTCGTCAGGAATACCGAGGCTGTCGTGCCCGGCGTAACGGTAATGCCGTTGCCGGAGACGACCGTCGCATCGACGCGCACCCCGTTCTGCGGGCTGGATGTCGTGCCCGCGATATAGTTGACCGTCGCCACTCCGTTGATATCGGTGATCGCAGACCCCGATCCGCTCAATTGCCCGCCGCTCGGATCCGTCACGATCTGGAAATTGACGAGCGCACCCTTGACCAGGTTATTGTTGGCGTCGCGCACGACCGCAGTGAGCGCGCTGAAGCTCGAGCTCTGTCCGCTGAGATTGACCGGAACGGTGGCCGGTGACGCTTGCAAGCTCACGTTCGAAGCGGTCGTTGTGATGTAGATGAGGTTGATCGTTGCCGTGGGCACGCCGACGCCGCCGGTGCCGGTCGCTGTAATCGTCGCCAGGCCAGTCGAGGGCGACGTGATCTTCACGCTCGCGTTGCCGCTCCCGTTGGTATTGACCGCCCCTGCAAGGGGGAGGAGCGTGACCGCGTCCAAAAGCGTGCCGCGGGTCGCCGAGAACAGGATCGGCTGACCGATGACGTCGGTGGGGTTACCCCAATGCACCGTCAGAATCGTCGACGTGGTGTTGATGACAATGTTTGTATTGGGGGGCAACGGCGCCGTGAAGCTGAAGGCCGAGGCGTTGACATTGATCGGCAGGACCTGCGTGGCGCCCATCCCGGATATCGTGATGGTGTCGGCGCCGGCATGGGTGCCCGTCACCGTGAACGCTAGCTGCCCGGTGAGATCGGTGTTTGGAGGCGCACTGATCGGGTTGAGCGCGGATGAAGTGATGGTCAGGGGCTTGCCGGAAATCGGCGTGCCGGCCGAATCCTTGAGTTGCGCGGTCAGCGCCAGGTTCGCGTTGAGCACAACCGAATTCAGGCCGCTGATCGTAATCGACGTGCCCGCGATCGCGACGTCCACGAACGCGGTGATGGTCGCGTCGACGGTAATCGTGACCCTCACGGAACGATTCGACTTGTCCGCGCCGACATTGAGTTTCGCGGTCACCAAGCCGTTGGCGTCGGTGGAGCCGCCGCCGCTCTTGTTGTTGATGAAAGCTTGTCCCATGGCGACGGGGACAGTGTCCGCAACCGCGAAGGTGACGGGCTTGCCGGCCATGGCGTTGTTGTTCGCATCGAGCACGATGGCTGTGAGATCGACCTGGCCAATTCCTGCAGACGGCAGGGTCGGGCTGCTCACCAGCAACTGGACCGATCGCGCAATTGGTGAACCGGCATTCGTCACGGCTACCGTCGCGGAGGTACTGACCGAATCGACGCTGACGGTGACGGTGAGGTTGCGCGGCGTTTTGTTGGCGCCGATGTTGAGATTGGCCGTGACCAATCCATTGGCGTCGCTGACGCCGCTGGTGCTGATGCTGTTGATGAACGCGGGTCCAAATACAGGTCCAGGGTCAGGGTCCGTGACCGTAAAGCTGATGTTCTTGCCGGCGAGACCGATACTCTTGGTGGCGTCGAGGACGACCGCCGTGAGGACGAGCGGCGTCGCACTCGAAGCCGGCAGGGACCCACTGCTCAGCAGCAATTGGATCGATCCCGCGGGTGCCGCAGCGCTCGCCGCCACAGTTACCGTCGTGGTGCCGATGACGGTCGTATCGACGGTGACCCTGACGATGATGCTTCGATTCGATGTATTCGCGCCGAGGTTGAGCCGGGCCGTGGCCTGGCCAGCGTTGTCGGTGACGCCGCCCGCGGCGATATTGGTGACGAACGCGGGATTCGCCACATTGTCGATGACCGCAAAGCTGACCACCTTGCCGGGGATCCCATTGTTGTTGATGTCGAGCACGGTCGCCGTGAGGGCGACCGGTGTAGCACCCGAAGACAGCAGGGTTCCACTACTCGGCACCACCTGGATCGAATGCGCCGCCGCTGAAGTGGGTGTACTCGACGCGGCGACCGTCACCGGCTGGATGGGGCTCGTGATGCCATCGACGGTGGCGGTGACGGTCAGGGTCCGAATCGTCGTGTTGTTGCCGAGATTGAGCTTGGCCGTGACCTGTCCGTTGACGTCGCTGACGCCAGTCGCGGGCGTGACGTTATTGAGGAATGCAGGTTGCCCAACGCTGTCCACCACGGCAAAAGTGACGGTCCTGCCGGAAAGCCCGTGGTTGTTTGCGTCGAGGATAATCGCGGTCACGTCGATCGGTGCCACGGGCGAGGTGGCCAGCGTCGAGCTGCTCAACATGACCTGGATCGAGTTTGCGGGCGTGCCCGTGGTTCCGGTATCCGTCGTGCCTGCCTTTGGGTTGCCACCACCGCAGCCGGCGAGAACCGCGGCGGCCAGCAGCGCTAGAATGGTCGGAACTAGGGTGGCGAATCGGTTACTGGCGAGGGCGTCTGGGCGCAATTTGATCCCCTTCTGTGGTCGCGGCATCACACCGCGAAAATACTCCAATATGCCCGAAATGGTCTTGAAATGTACCACACGGCACTCTCGCGCAACTATAAACAACAATTCAGGACGCAGCAAGTAGGAGATGTGACTTTTTTAAACAGACTTTTTTCAAGAGTTACGGCACCATGCGGAATTTTAGTTGTGCAAATTCTAGAAATACATAATAACTAATTGAAAAAACATAAGAAACACAAATTCACGTCTGCCGTTAATGCGTCCTCTCCCGTGACCAGACGACAGCAGGTCGAAAATTCTCGTCCGGCGGTCGGACGCCTGCAGATCATCGACGCGATGCGTGGTGTTGCGATCGTTCTGATGATCGCTTATCACTTCTCGTTCGATCTCAATTTCTTCGGTGCGCTGCGTGCCGATTTCAACAACGATCCGTTCTGGCTGGGTTCGCGCGCCTTCATCGTTTCCATGTTTCTCACTCTCGTCGGCGTGAGTCTTGCGCTTTCGGTTGAGCGCCATGCGGGGCACGCGGCATTCTGGAAAAGACAGGCGCGGATCGGCGTGTGCGCGCTGCTGGTGAGCATGGCGAGCTGGTGGATGTTCCCTAGGACCTTCATCTTCTTCGGCATCCTGCACTTCATTTTCGTCGCCAGTATCGCCGGTGGCGCACTGCTCCGTGTCGCAACCCCGTCCGCCGCATTTGCCGTGCTCGGCGCAGTTGCACTGTCGGGCGGGATGCTTTTCTCGTCGCCGCTGTTCGACGCCGCGCCGATGCAGTGGATCGGCTTCATGACGCGAAAGCCGCCGACAGAAGACTATGTTCCGCTGTTTCCCTGGATCGGCGTCGTGTTTCTCGGCATCGCCGCAGGGCAGGTGGCGAGCCGCTCGCGCGCTTTATCTGCCTGGCTCGCGTCGAAGAACGGTCTCGCGTTTCCGCCTTCCGCCTGGATGGGCCGGCACAGTCTCGCCATCTACATGCTGCATCAGCCGGTGCTGCTCGGGCTCCTGTTTCTTTTTCTTGGAAAATGACGGTCTTCACGGATACCGGGTTCAATCTCGCGCAGTTGCTGCTGCGCTCGGCCCGCGCATTTCCCGGCGCACCGGCACTGGCGCTGGGCGGGCAACTTGTCGCGAGCTACGCCGAGCTTGCGGAACGTACGGCCCGGCTTGCAGGCGGCCTCGCCGGTTCTCTGGGCCTGCGCCGCGGGGAACGCGTGGCGCTGGTGATGCGAAACTGCCCGCAATACGTCGAACTGCTGTTTGCCTGCTGGCAGGCCGGGCTCATCGCGGTGCCGGTCAACGCGAAGCTGCATCCGAAGGAACTCGAATACATTCTCACGCACAGCGGATCGCGCGTGTGCTTTACGAGCGCCGATCACGGCGCTTCGGTCGCGGCAAGCGGAACCCGCGCGACCATCGTCGAGGTGGACTCGGCCGACTGGAAGAAACTCCACGACAACGATGCGCTTCCGGTTTGCGGGACCAACGGCGGCGACGCAGCCTGGCTTTTCTACACCAGCGGCACCACCGGCAGGCCGAAGGGCGTGACGCTCAGCCATCGCAACTTGCTCGTCATGACGTCGTGCTATTTTACCGACGTCGACGCCATTGCAACCGGCGACAGCATCGTGCACGCGGCGCCGATGTCGCATGGCTCCGGCCTCTATATCCTGCCGCATATAGCGCGCGGCGCGGTGCAAATCGCACCGGAGTCCGGCGGCTTCGAGCCGGAAGAGATCGTCGGGTTGTGGAAAAGCTGGCCGCGGGCGACGCTGTTCGCAGCGCCGACCATGTTGAAACGCCTCACCAAACATGCGAGGGCCTGCGCGGCGCCCGGCGCCGGCCTGAAAACCATCGTCTACGGCGGCGGACCGATGTATCTCGCCGACTGCCAGGACGCGCTGGCGTGCTTCGGCGGCAAGCTGGTGCAGATTTACGGGCAGGGCGAGAGCCCGATGACGATTACCGCATTGTCCCGCGCGGCGCATGCCGATACCTCGCATCCGCGCTATTTCGAAAGGCTGGGGTCCGTCGGCATCGCCCAGACCGCGGTCGAGGTGCGGATCGCGGACCGCGATGACCATCCGCTGCCGCCGGGCGAAACCGGGGAAGTGCTGGTGCGCGGCGATGTCGTCATGCGAGGCTACTGGGAGAACCCGGCAGCGAGCGCGGAAACCCTGCGCAACGGCTGGCTGCATACGGGTGATCTCGGGTGCCTGGACGCCGATGGCTTCCTCACCCTCAGGGATCGCAGCAAGGACGTCATCATCAGCGGCGGCTCCAACATCTATCCCCGCGAAGTCGAGGAGGTGCTGCTGCGGCACCCGCTGATCTCCGAGGCATCCGTCGTCGGCAGGTCCGACGACGAGTGGGGCGAATCGGTCGTCGCATTCGTCGTCGGGCGCAACGCCAGAGGTAAGGATGAGCCCGCAGCGGGGAATGCGGACGAAGCCGCGGCCGGGAATGCGGACCAGGCCGCATTGCGGGAAGAACTCGACCGGCTATGCCTTGCCAACATCGCCCGCTTCAAGCGCCCGCGGGAATATCTGTTCGTTCCGGAGCTGCCGAAGAACAGCGCGGGTAAGGTGCTGAAGAGCGAATTGCGCAAGCTGTTATAGGGTAGTCGGAAGCGCAGGAATTTCCTCTATACTCAGCGGTTCGGAGCTCCCCGAACAGAGGGACGCCACAATTGACGTTTACGTAAACGTCAGATAAAGTTTCTAATCGGTTTCCAATCGCGGGATGCGACGACCCAGGCAATGCGCCGCCACGGCGATTCGGGGGTGCAAATCGTGCAGCGAATCGGAACCGTAACGCGGAGCAGGAACGTCAATCGAGGCAGCGATGACCGATCTCAGCGTAGGCCAGAATCTGAGTGACGACCGCCCGGCGCAGTCCGCGCGCCGGCTGCGCTTCGTCACCGCCGCGTCGCTGTTCGACGGCCACGACGCGTCGATCAATATCATGCGCCGCATCCTGCAGTCCGCTGGCTGCGAGGTCATCCATCTCGGACACAACCGTGCGGTGGAGGAGATCGTGACCGCCGCCCTGCACGAAGACGCACAGGGGATCGCCGTGAGTTCCTACCAGGGCGGGCACGTCGAGTTTTTCAAGTACATGATCGATCTCCTGCGCGCGCGCGGCGGCGAGAACATCAAGGTCTTCGGCGGCGGGGGCGGGGTGATCGTTGCCGAGGAGATCCGCGAGCTGCAGGCCTACGGGGTCGAGCGCATCTACTCGCCGGAGGACGGCCAGAAACTCGGCCTCACCGGCATGATCGACGACATGCTGCGGCGTTGCGCCGGCGATGTGCCGCCGCCCATCGGCGATCTGAAGGCGCTCAAGGCCGGACCACGCGGGGCGCGGTTGCGATACCTGGCGAGGCTCATCTCCGCGCTGGAAAACGGCACGCTCGATTCCGCACTCAGGAAGGAAATCGCCGAGCGCGCTGCCAGGCTCGTGGTGCCGACGCTCGGCGTCACCGGCACCGGCGGCTCCGGCAAGTCCTCGCTCACCGACGAACTCATCCGGCGCTTCCGGCTCGACCAGGACGATCGCCTGAATCTCGCGGTGATCGCGGTCGACCCGTCGCGCCGCAAGTCGGGCGGCGCCCTGCTCGGCGACCGCATCCGCATGAACGCCATCGACGGCGAGCACATTTTCATGCGATCGCTCGCGACACGCGATACCGGCAAGGAAATTTCGGCGGCATTGCCCGAGGTGGTCGCGGCGTGCAAGCTCGCCGGATTCGATCTCATCGTCATCGAGACCTCCGGGATCGGGCAGGGCGACGCCGCGATCGTGCCGCACGTCGACACCTCGGTCTATGTGATGACGCCGGAATTCGGGGCGGCGAGCCAGCTCGAAAAAATCGACATGCTGGATTTTGCCGATTTCGTCGCCATCAACAAGTTCGACCGCAAGGGCGCGCAGGACGCGCTGCGGGACGTGAGGAAGCAGGTCCAGCGCAACCGCGGAGCGTTCCGCACTCCCGTCGAGGAGATGCCGGTTTTCGGCACCACCGCGGCGCGATTCAACGACGACGGCGTCACCGCGCTGTACCACGCGCTGGCCGGGAAACTTGCGACGCAAGGGCTGAAGCTCAAGACCGGCCGCCTGCCGGAAGTCGCCGGGCGCGCGTCATCGGGGCAAAACGTCATCGTGCCGGTGTCGCGTGCGCGCTATCTCGCGGAGATCGCCGAGACGGCGCGCGGCTACCGGCTCCATGCGGAGCGCCAGGCGAAAATCGCGCGCGAGCGCCAGCAGCTCAGTGCGGCGAAGGCGATGCTCGAGGCATGCCGCGAAAATACGGCGGCGCTCGAACCGCTGATCCGTGAGCGCGACGCGCAGCTCGATGCCCGCTCGAAAAAGCTGCTCGAAATGTGGCCGCGGATGAAGGACGCTTATGCGGGCGAGGAATACGTGGTGAAAATCCGCGACCGCGAAATCCGCACCGCGCTCACGCACACCACGCTGTCCGGCACCAGCGTGCGCAAGGTGGCGTTGCCGCGTTATGAGGATCACGGCGAAATCCTGCGCTGGCTGCTGCTGGAAAACGTTCCCGGGAGCTTTCCGTTCACCGCCGGCGTGTTCGCTTTCAAGCGCGAAAACGAGGACCCGACGCGCATGTTCGCCGGCGAGGGCGACCCGTTCCGCACCAACAAACGCTTCCATTATCTTTCCAAGGACTCGCCTGCCAAGCGACTCTCGACCGCGTTCGATTCGGTGACACTGTATGGCTTCGACCCGGACGAACGACCGGACATCTACGGCAAGGTCGGCAACTCGGGCGTGTCGATTGCGACGCTCGACGATCTCAAGGTGCTGTATTCGGGCTTCGACGTTTGCAGCCCGTCCACCTCGGTATCGATGACCATCAACGGGCCGGCGCCGACGATCCTCGCGATGTTCCTCAACAACGCGATCGACCAGCAGCTCGACAAGTTCAGGACAGACAACGGCCGCGAGCCGACCGAGGACGAGGCGGAGAAAATCCGCGCCTGGGTGCTCGCCAATGTGCGCGGCACCGTGCAGGCCGACATCCTCAAGGAGGACCAGGGGCAGAACACCTGCATCTTCTCGACCGAGTTCTCGCTGAAGGTGATGGGCGACATCCAGCAGTACTTCGTCCACAACCACGTGCGCAATTTCTATTCCGTGTCGATCTCGGGATACCACATTGCGGAAGCCGGCGCGAACCCGATCTCGCAACTCGCCTTCACGCTCGCCAACGGTTTCACCTATCTCGAGGCGTACCTGGCGCGCGGCATGCACATCGACGATTTCGCGCCCAACCTGTCCTTCTTCTTCTCCAACGGCATGGATCCCGAATACACCGTGCTCGGCCGCGTCGCGCGGCGCATCTGGTCCACCGCGCTCAGGAACAAGTACGGCGCCAACGAGCGCTCGCAGAAGCTCAAGTATCACATCCAGACCTCGGGCCGCTCGCTGCACGCGCAGGAAATCGCGTTCAACGACATCCGCACCACGCTGCAGGCGCTGATCGCGGTTTATGACAACTGCAACTCGCTGCATACCAACGCCTATGACGAGGCGATCACCACGCCGACCGAGGAATCGGTGCGCCGCGCGATGGCGATCCAGATCATCATCAACCGCGAATGGGGCCTGGCAATGAACGAAAATCCGAACCAGGGCGCGTTCATCATCGACGAGCTCACCGACCTGGTCGAAGAAGCGGTACTGAAGCAATTCGAGGCGATCTCCGAGCGCGGCGGCGTGCTGGGCGCGATGGAGACCGGCTACCAGCGCGGCCGCATCCAGGAAGAGTCGATGGTTTACGAGCACAAGAAGCATGACGGCTCGTTGCCGATTGTGGGTGTCAACATGTTCCGCAATCCGCAGGCGGATGCGGGCAGGACCACGGTGCAGCTCATCCGCTCCACCGGGGAGGAGAAGCAAAGCCAGTTGCAGCGTCTGCGCGATTTCCAGACCCGCCATCGCGGC
>Ga0315281_10014415_pt1 | contig 10663 bp, 7 predicted proteins | sample YL17G07_0_MG_FD_204540 | JGI IMG/M metagenome (GOLD analysis project Ga0315281, IMG submission 204540) | Sediment microbial communities from Yellowstone Lake, YNP, Wyoming, USA - YL17G07_0 | ecosystem: Environmental > Aquatic > Freshwater > Lake > Sediment | place: USA: Wyoming | collected... | reverse complement strand
AAACCCATGCCACCAGCCAGCGATGGTTTCTCGCGCAGGCCTTGCACCTCTTCGTAACGCCCGGCAATGATTGCGCCGGAGGGGTAAACGCTATTCAGATCGAGGTCAGTGCGGCGCTTGTGTATCGAGGGTGCGGGTTGGCGCGGGCGTTCATTAGGCGAGGTGCGCGTGACTTGTTCCGGCGGTGTATCGGGCGCGGTGCGCGTGGACTCAGCCGGAGGCGGGAGGGGAGCCTGGCTATTGAGCCGTCCAAACCTCACAGGTCTTTAAGACCTGTGAGGTTTAAGTCCGTTTCCAATTGACGCTTCCGCTATTTAGATTTATTATACGTTCAATCAACCCCCAACAATAAGGTCGCCAAGTGTGGTGGTCTTCCTCTACGAGGATAGTTGGGGGTGTTTTATTTCTGGCGCGGCGGCAATTCCCATAAATCTACTACCTTGTTGACAAACATCTGGTAACAGCGCGAGTCCTCCCTTCTAGGCCAACTCGACCCTGAGCTTTTTCCCCAACACCGACGCGGCCCGCTCAAGCGTGAATAGCGTGACCGACGGATTTTCCGGGTCGAGCAGTCGTTCCAGCGCGGCGCGGCTGGTCTTCATCATGGTCGCCATTTTGCTCTTGGTCAGTTTGCGCCGCTTCATTTCCTGAGCGATTTGATAGGCAATCACGCGCTTTACTGCTCACCGCCCCGCCCGCCGATTGAAATCGGCGGCTGAAATTGAGAAACCTGCTAAAGCAGGTTGGACCGCGCTAACAGTGCGTTTCAACGCACTTCCCTATTTTCAGCCGCGAAATTCATTTCGCGGGCAGGCGGCCGTGAGCAGTTACAAGTCAACGTACATCTTCCATCTCCTCATTCTCACACGGCTTCCGCCCAACCTTTGCCATGTCGCGCCATTCGCCGTCCACTTTCACGCGCACCACGTCGGCGGTGAAGTCGGTCACGGTGTCGCCATGATTGTCGAAGAGCGATGAGCCGACGGCGTAGATGTCCACCGGCACGGCCAGTTTCTCAAAGCGTTTTATTTTTTCAGGATTGAAGCCGCCGGAGACGACAATCTTCACGTCGCGGCAATACGCGCGGGCGCGCTCGGCCCACGCGGGCGGGAGGTCGCTCCACCGTTCCCACGCGGCATCCAGCGCCCGGCGCACGTTAAACACCAAACGCGGGTTCACCCCCAAGTCGAGACTCGCTTCCCCTAACGGCGGCACCGACACATCGCGCACACTGCCGCTCGTATCCAAACGCACGCCATACAAAATATATTTCTTCGCTTCGGTCTCGTCGCCCGCGTCCATGGCCTCGTGATAGCGCGCGAACATTGCGTCGAGCGTGGCGAGTGAATCGCCCACCGAGTCGTTGTTGAAATCCACGAGCGCGATGCGCGGAATGTTCGGCGGGCGCGTCGCGCAAAAGGCGAGCATCGCCTCCGCCGTGTCGCCGAAGAAACACGCAATCGCCGCGTGCGCCACCGTGCCGCCGCCCGCGCCGCCCCACCAGTCGCCCTGCGCGTCGGTGGAGACGAAGGGCCGTACGGGCGAAGTATGCTTCGCCCCTACCGGATAATCGTGATTGAACCGTTGAATCGCAATGTTGTAAGCGTAACCGTCGGCGGCCTGCACCTCGTGCAAGTCAAACCGCGCGGGGAAGAACAGCACCGGCTTGCCGCGCGCCGCGACGAGCGTGTGATAAACATTCGTCGCCACGCGCGAGGCGCGGGTGAGGATGCCGAGCGTCGGTGTTTCAAGCAAAGCAAAATCGCGGTAGCGCCCGCGCGCGCGCAGAACCGGCTGGACTTGCGTCGGGTCGCCGTTGTATTTCACGACCGCGCCATCGTGGACGGCTTCGACGGCGAGTTGCTCCCAGGTGTTGACGAAGCGCTCGCCCTCGAAGTAACCCGTGCAGTGCCGGAGCATTTCGATGGATTTGTCCACCCCGACGACAATCGTGCTCCCGGGCCGGCGCGTGAACCATTGCATTTCGACGTGCATCTCGCCGATGGCCGCGCCCATTGGGTCGCCCGCGTGGAGGCGGGGTGCGCGGCCCGCGTAGCGGTAGCCGCCGGGGCCGAGGGCCGCGAGTTCGCGCAACATCGCGCCGATGTTCTCGAAGTATTTATCGGAATACCACCCGCGCCGCATCCGCTCGATGTCGAGTTTGAAAGTGGCATTGGTGAGGCGTTGCTGGTTGAAAACGGTCATGGATTAACTCCAAACTTCAAAACTCAAAATTCCAAATCCCAAACATCCGTTCACGCGAAGCGGTTGACAAGATTCCCGACCACTTCCCCATCGGCTCGGTGGAGCGCACGACGTGCATTCCCGCTTCGGCGAACTTGCGGAAGGCGGCCTCGGCTTCGTCGGTGTAATCAATTACGCCGGGGATGACGACCGGCGAAGTGCAATCTTCGAGCAAATACACCTTCTGCGCCAGGCCGTTATCTTTGTCCACGATACTGTTGAGCAAGTCTTGAATGGTCCACGCCACGCAATGGCTCTTGGCCTGCCCGGCAATAATGACGGCGTCGAAGCCGAGCAAAGTGTCAATCAGCGCGAAGTTCTTGTCTACCAGTAACTCGCCCTCCGGCCCTTGCTTCACTTCCGGGCCAAGCACCGAATAATTCTCGGTGAGCGGATGATTGCCCTTGATTTGGAAATTCACTTGCGCCGAGCGGGCGATGCTGTGAAAGAAGATGGCTTCTTCGACCGCCGAGACGAGCGCATGCCCGATGCCGCCGAGCATGGCATGATACGGCCAGATGGTGAGCGCATATTTGCCGCTTTGAGCGACCGCGCGGGCATAATGGCGCAAGTGTTCATTAGCGTATTCGACTTTCAAACCCAGACTCCCGGCCAGCGCCGGGTTAAATTTCCACACCCCTTTTTCAATCTCTTCGGTGGAGATGAGCGAGTAGGGGGCGGGGTGCTCGCCCGCGTCGTTGACGAGGAAGAGCGCGTGGAAAATCTGCGCGGCTTGATGGGTGTCCAGCGTCGGGCAGATTTGAGTCAGCGCACCGAGATTGCGATAGATGAACTCGCACAGGCGGCGGTTGTCATCTATCGCGCCAGTGCCGGAGCGTCCGCCGACATATAGCTCAAAATCGGGCAGGCAAAAAGTATTTTGCGCGTCCACGGCGACGAGACAAATTTTGAGCGAGTCGGTAGCCGCCGGGCGCAGGCGGTGTTGCCGCGCCCACGCGGCGGCTTCGGCGGCGCGCTGTTGATACGGGACGCGCCAGAGCATACCCACGCGGGCCGGGTCAAAATGCGGGGGGAGGGGGAGGTCGGTAGACATGGCTAGTGCTCCTAAATTTTCTTATCCACAGATTACACAGATTGCCACCGATTTTTTGTGACGATTATCTGCGTTCATCTGCACGCTTCGCAGTCTGCGGATTGGTTTTAGGGAAATAACCGCCGCGCCTTCACTTCGGTGACGGCGTTTTTCTTGTAGCGATAGAGTTGCGCCGGGCGGCCCCGGCCTTCGTCTGACCCCGGGCGGAATTTGCTGGTCTCGACCAGAATCCCGGCCTCGAGCAGGCGGCGGCGGAAGTTGCGCTTGTCCAGTGTCTCGCCCAGCACGATTTCGTAGGCGGTTTGCAGTTCGGTGAGGGTGAACTCATTGGGCAACAGTTCAAAGCCGACGGCGGTGTATTCGAGTTTATAGCGCAGGCGTTGGAGGGCGTATTTCAGAATCTCGGCGTGGTCAAAAGCCAGTTCGGGCAGAGCGTTTACTGAATACCAGGCGGCTTCGGCGGCGTCGGTTCCGGCGCGCGGGGCTAGGGCGCGCGTCACGAGGGCAAAGTAGGCCACGGTAATCACGCGCCCGCGCGGGTCGCGTTTGGGTTCACCGAAGGTGTACAACTGTTCGAGATACACCTCGCCGACGTCGGTTTCTTCCTTCAGTTCGCGGCGGGCGGCGGTGGCGAGTGATTCGTTCGAGTTCACAAACCCGCCGGGGATGGCCCACTTCCCTTTGTGGGGCGCGGCGGCGCGGCGGATGAGGAGGACGTTTAGAGCGGTCTGGTGCAGGCTGAAGATGACGATGTCTACGGTGACGGAGTATTTGGCGAATTCCATAGTCGCTGACCTATAGTGTTGAATTCACACTAAAATAGCACGGGAAACTCAAAAGTCAATAGCGCGGGCGGACTGTCAGGGAATCAGGGGCGGGGCCAGGGAAACAGGCGGGGCACGCGGGCTTGATGAGCGCGGTAGACGTCGCCAAATTCCCGCGCGAGTTTGCGCTCTTCGTAAATAGAGCCAATCCAGAAGTAAAGGGTGAGGCCGAGATTGAGCGCAAGGAAGTTGGGCGTCATCCGCGGCAGGAGCCAGATGACGACCAGGCTGAAGAAATAGAGCGGGTGGCGCACCCAAGCGTGAACGCCATCGGTGCGGAGGACGGGCGGGTCGCGCGGGTCAAGCTGGCCGTCTATGAGTCGCAGAAATTGGCGAAGGCCGGTGAAGCGGGGGAGATCTACCCGCCAGAGGCTAACCGTCATCCCGACAAGCGCGGCCAATTGGAGCGGGAGGGTGATGAAAAGCAGTGGGGCGGGGAAGTGCCACAGGCTTGGGCCATCGGGTAATAAAATCGTTAGCGCGAAGGACGGCAGGCCGGTAAGCGTGGCGACAAGGTTGTAGAGCAGACGATAGAGGCCGTCGGCGATTCTTGGCCCCAGCCATTTTTGGGCCTGGGCTTTAGCGGTCAACGAGGCGAGCAGAGAATGGGCCAAGCCGAAGGCGGCCACGGAGAGGAAAACCCACAGCGCATTCATGCGGGAGAGTATAACAAATTTGCGCTTCCCCTTGCCGGTGTTCGCCCGGAGCGATTACAATCATCCCTTCCACACTCCAGACTCTCTCACTCTTTCGGAGATTCCCGTGCTCAAATCTTTCGCTGACCGTTTGGCTAATTCAACCCGGCAACGCCAGTTGTTGTTTCTCATCGCCGCTCTCTTCACCATCGCTTTTATCGGCTATCACTTTGGGACGTTTGACCAGGCCATTCATATCCCCTTTCTCAAAAAGTACGCCGACCCCTCGTTATTTCCTAATGATCAGTTTTTCAATCTGCGCTACCAGCATTATTCCTTCTTCTGGTTTTTTTTCATCCCCTTCTATCGGCTCGGTATTCTGGAGCCGGTCATGTTCGTCGCCTACGTCTTCGCCGTGTATTTCACGTTTTGGGCGTTGTGGACGCTCGCGGAACAACTCTTTCATAATTCCCTCACCTCGCTGTTGACCGTCGTCGCGTTCTGCCTCCCGCATATTGGTTTTGCCGGGTTCCCGGTTTTTGAATTCAGCCTGCTCAATCGCACTTTCGTCCTGCCGTTTTTGTTGTGGGCCATCATCTTATTTTTGCGGCGGCGCTACCGGTTGGCTTTTGCGCTCATCGGCGTCATGTACAACTTGCACGTCGTGTCGGTGAACTTCGTCATTGCCATGTTTCTGTTCGATTGCGTGCTGGAGTTCCGCCGGGTAGGCTGGCGCAATGTGGTGTTCGGGCTAATGTTGTTTGTCGTGTGCGCTCTGCCCGTACTGATGTGGAAATTTGGCACTTCTCACGCCGACTTGACGGCGCGCCGCGAATGGTTCGAGATCATCGCGCGGGGGACGCTCTACAACTTGTTCTTCCTCATCGCGCCTTATCCGCACATTTTGTTCATCACGGCCAGCGGTTTGAGCGCCCTGGCGTTGTTTTTCATCGCGCGTCAGCGTCAGCCCTCCCCGGAACACGACCGCACGCTGACGAATTTTGTTTATGCCGCACTCATCATCCTCGGCGTGCAAGTCATTACGGCGCAATGGTATCCCGCCACGCTCATCGTTCAGTCGCAAATCATCCGGGCGGGCGTGTTCATCCTTATCTTCGCCTACATCTATTTCGCGCATTACATTGTTTCCCGGTATCAAACAGGTGAGACCGGCTCGCAGGATTCGGGCGTGCTCGCGGCGGCTTTTGTGCTGTCGCCTCTCCCGCCGATTGCCCTCGTCGTGTGGGGCATCGGCAAATTCGTTGGGTCGCTGAAATGGCGGATGGCGCTGGCCGCCGGGAGCCTCGCCGTGCTCTTCATCGGGAGCGTCGCGCTGGTGGTGCAATATCGCATCTGGTATCCGGGCATTTACGTGTGGGCGCACAAAACCGCGTGGTACGACGCGCAAATCTGGGCCCGCGACAACACCGCGCGGGATGCCGTCTTCATCACCCCTCCGCAAATCTGGTGGTTGTACGAGTCCGATTGGCGCGTCTTCTCGGAGCGGTCCACCGTCGGCACTTTATCGGAACTGCTCGAGGCCGCTTTCGCGCCGGAGTACGTGGATTACTGGAAACCGCGCTTTGAGGCCGTCGCCCCCGGCGCGTTGGCGCGGTTTCAGGGCAACTTTTTCGAGAATCTTGACCTCACCGCGCAGGCGTATTACAGCCTATCGTCCGCTGATCTTCTGCGAGTGGCGCACACTTACACCGCTTCGTATCTGGTCGTCGAGAAACCGCATTGGCATGAATTCCCCGTGGTCTACGAAAACGCCGAGTTCATCATCTACGATTTGCGCTCCTTCAAGTAAGAGAACCGTTAGGGGAATTGGTCAATTATGTTCGGCAAAAACTGGTAGTTGACGAATCAAAAAATCGCTTTATAATAACCCTTCCTAATCACCCCGTAACACATAATCGCAACTTGGTAGTCGGCCAAGCGGGGCGACGTTTTTTTGTTGCCCGAGGCCGGGAGAGTGAGCATAATGGCAAACACTTTGGGTCGTAAATCGTATGCGCGCATTGCTGATGTCCTTACACTCCCTTCACTAATCGAAGTCCAGCTCGAATCCTTCGAATGGTTTCGGAAGGAAGGGTTGGCTGAACTCTTCGACGAAGTTTCCCCCATCGAATCTTTCAACGGCGGGATGCAACTCTGGTTCCCGTGCAAACGCGCGCGGGACATGGGGTTTCATGATCTCGGCTACCGCTTTGAGGAACCGAAGCACAATATTGATGAGTGCGTCGAACGCGACATGACCTTCTCGGCGCCGCTCTACGTCTCCGTCCTGCTGACCGGCAGTGAAGTCTCCTCGCCAGTGGTGAACGAAATTTTCCTCGGCGATTTTCCCTTGATGACCGAAAACGGCACGTTCATCATCAACGGGACTGAGCGCGTCGTCGTCTCCCAGTTGATTCGCTCCCCCGGCGTTTATTTTGAAGCCGAGGAAGACCGCACCTCGGGCCGCCGCCTCGCCTCGGCGAAGCTGATCCCCGACCGGGGCGCGTGGATGGAATTTGAAACGCGCAAGAGTGATTACCTCACTCTTAAATTCAACCGCAAACGCACCGTCCCGGTGACGATCCTGCTCCGCGCCCTCGCCGCCATCAGTGATGGCCTCGGCGGCGACACGCCGATCAAGACCGGCACCGACGAAGAAATCCTCGCCCTGTTTCAGGACGTGGACAACAATCCCGACCATCTCTACATCCCCGCCACGCTCCGCCAGGAGCCAACGTGGGAGCCGAAAGACAAACGCACGGTCGCGCAAGAGGCGCTGGTCGAGTTTTACAAGCGGATGCGCCCCGGCGACCCGCCCACGCTCGACAACGCCCGCGAGTTTATGGAGCAACAGCTCTTCGATCAGCGGCGCTATGACCTCGAGCGGGTAGGGCGCTATAAGCTGAATCAAAAGTTGAACCTGCAAGAAGTCGTCCCGCTCGCGCACCGCACGGTGACCAAGCACGACATTATCAACCTCCTGCGGCGGATGATCCTCATCAACAACAGCGTCGAAGACAAGGACGACATTGACCACCTCGGCAACCGGCGTGTGAAGACGGTCGGTGAGTTGATTCAGAACAAGATGCGCATCGGCATCCGCCGCACTGAGCGGGTGATTAAAGAGCGTATGTCCATCCGCGAGCAAGATAACGTCACTCCGCTGACGCTCATCAACATCCGCCCCATCGTCGCCGCCATTCGCGAGTTCTTTGGCTCCTCGCAACTCTCGCAGTTCATGGATCAAACGAACCCGCTGGCGGAATTGACGCACAAACGCACCCTCTCGGCCCTCGGCCCCGGCGGCCTCCGCCGTGAACGCGCGGGTTTCGACGTGCGCGACGTGCACCACTCGCACTACGGGCGCATCTGCCCGATTGAAACACCCGAAGGCCCGAACATCGGCCTCATTGGCCGCCTCGGCTCGTACGCTAAAGTCAATCCGTTTGGGTTTATCGAGACGCCTTATCGCAAAGTCCTCCGCGCCCTCAAGTCGGATGATAAGCGGCTCGTCGGGCGGCGGCTCCGCGAGGATGTCACCCACCCCAAGACGGGCGAGGTGCTCGGCAAAGCCGAAGAAGAAATCACTAAAGAGTTGGCGAAGAACCTGACCAAAATCGAGGGCGATATTCCCGTCGTCCCCTTCGTCTCGGACGAGATTTTGTACCTCTCCGCCGATACTGAAGACCGTTACACCATCGCGCAAGCGACCACGCCGTTGAACGAGCGGTTGGAATTCATCCGCGCGCGCCCGTCGTGCCGCCATGCCTCGAAGTTCCTCTTCGCCGCGCCGGATCAGATTGACTATATGGACGTGGCCCCGCGGCAGATCGTCGGCATCAGCGCCGCGCTCATCCCGTTCCTCGAGCACGACGACGCGAACCGCGCCCTCATGGGTTCGAATATGCAACGGCAAGCCGTGCCGCTTCTTCGCCCCGAAGTGCCGATTGTCGCCACGGGCATGGAACGCCAGGCCGCGCTGGATTCCGGACAAGTCATCGTCGCTGAAGAAGATGGCGAAGTCATCTCGGTGACAGGCAAAGAAGTTATCGTCCAGAGTGGAAACAAGAAGCACGTCTACCGTCTGCGCAAGTATCAACGCTCGAACCAGAGCACCTGTATTGACCAGCGCCCCGCCGTGTTCAAGGGTCAGCGCATCAAAATAGGCGACGTGATCGCCGACTCGTCCTCGACCGATCAGGGCGAGATCGCGCTCGGCCACAACGTGCTGGCCGCGTTCATGTCGTGGGAGGGCGGTAACTACGAAGACGCCATCCTCATCTCTGAGCGCCTCGTCCGTGAGGACAAATTCACGTCCATACACATCGAGAAGCACGAAGTCGAAGCTCGTGACACCCGTCTCGGCCCCGAAGAGATCACTTATGACATCCCCAACGTGGGTGAGGACGCGCTGAAAGACCTTGACGAGCACGGCATCATCCGCGTGGGCGCGGAAGTCGGGCCGAACGATATTCTCGTGGGCAAGATCACGCCTAAAGGCGAGAAAGAACTCACGCCCGAAGAGAAACTGCTCCGCGCCATCTTCGGCGAGAAAGCCCGCGAGGTGAAAGACTCATCGCTCCGCCTGCCGCATGGCGAAAAGGGCAAAGTCGTGGACGTCAAGATCTTCACCCGCGACGAACACCGCGACCTCCCGGCGGGCGTCGAGAAGATGGTGCGCGTCTCGGTGGCGCAGAAACGCAAGCTGACCGAAGGTGACAAGATGGCCGGTCGCCACGGCAACAAAGGCGTCATCTCGAAAGTCGTGCCCATCGCCGATATGCCGTTCCTCGAGGATGGCACGCCGATTGACATCATCCTCAACCCGTTGGGCGTGCCGGGCCGCATGAACATCGGCCAGATTTTGGAAACGCACCTCGGCTGGGCGGCGGACCAACTGGGTTTCCGCGCCGTAACCCCGGTGTTTGACGGCGCTTCCGAAGAAGAGATTGAAGCCGAACTCGCCCGCGCCTGGTTGGTGAACCACGCCTGGGCCGACATCACCGCCCGAGCGTGGACGTGGTTGCTCGAGCAGGATTATGACCCGGAGAGCATCGAAGACGACGCCGAGGCGCGTCGCCTGTATCTATCGCAGTGGCTCAAGGGTGCTTCGCGAAAATACAGTCAGGATTTGCTGGCGACCGAAGAGCAATATGCCAAGCGCGCGGCGGCGCGCGAGTGGTTGCGCGAGAAAGAATATAACCCCGACGATGTCTTGCTCTTCGAGGATAGTCCGGTGCTCGTGAGCCAGCGCCAGCCCATTGACGATAATGCGATTGATGTTTGCCTGCGGATCTGGATGGAAGATCACGGTCACAAGGGCAACCGCTGGGAAGGCGAAGATCTCCGCCGGCGCGCCGACGCGCTCTCTCTGGAATTCAACGAGCCGTTGCCGATTCTCGGCAAGCAAGTTCTCTACGACGGCAAGAACGGCCAGCGCTTCGACCAGCCGGTCACTGTCGGTGTGATTCATATGCTGAAGCTCGCCCACCTGGTCGAAGATAAAGTTCACGCGCGTTCAACCGGCCCGTACTCCCTCGTGACGCAACAGCCGTTGGGCGGCAAGGCGCAGTTCGGCGGCCAGCGCTTTGGCGAAATGGAAGTGTGGGCGCTCGAAGCCTACGGCGCGGCGCATACGCTCCAAGAGATGCTCACCGTCAAATCCGACGATGTGCAAGGTCGCGTGAAAACGTACGAGGCCATCATCAAAGGCGAGCCGATTGAAGAACCGGGCATTCCGGCGTCGTTCCGTGTGCTGGTGAAGGAATTGCAGAGTCTCGGGTTAGTGGTCGAGGCGGTAGTCGAAAACAACGAAGTCATCCGCTTTGGCAAAGACGAAGAAAAAGGCCGCACGCCGCGGCCGGGGGTAGGTTTGCTGAGTCATATTGACGATATGTGATGAGTGA
>Ga0315281_10014414_pt1 | contig 10663 bp, 11 predicted proteins | sample YL17G07_0_MG_FD_204540 | JGI IMG/M metagenome (GOLD analysis project Ga0315281, IMG submission 204540) | Sediment microbial communities from Yellowstone Lake, YNP, Wyoming, USA - YL17G07_0 | ecosystem: Environmental > Aquatic > Freshwater > Lake > Sediment | place: USA: Wyoming | collected... | reverse complement strand
TTGGAAATTGATTTTGGAGACATTCACAATATTAAATAATGTTGATTTCACCTTTGCTAAAGCTATGGTGGACAAGTTTCAGAAGAAGTTGATAAAACTTTTAGGTTACGACCCAGAAGAAATGAAAGACTTGACAGATATTTATTGATTTGCTATCATATGATTGTTCTTTTGGCAACAAAAGAACCCCAAGGCCAAGGGAAGCGGCCAAAAAATCGGACAATGTAAAGCGTCCGAAGGAGGTTCAGATGAGTTTTTTAGACATTTTGAAGGGTTTGGAGATTGGGCAAATCGCTGGAATTCTTCAGCGAGTTTCTGGCGGCGACCAGCAGAAACTTAAAGCGCTTTTGTGCGACGAGTTAGAAGTGCAGTTGATTGAAAGAGTTCTTAAACTCTTCGACAAAACCGGTCGACGGATTTCGCCAAAAGGTCTGCAAAACGCGGTCTGCGATCCGGACAAGAATTTCCGACTGATTCAGCCGGAATTCAAGACAATGTACGACTATGAGCAACGTCTGATTCGGTTTCGGCGAATGTTTTCCGGGCCCCTGTCCGAGGCGTATTTCGAAGATAGGATAAAAAAGTTGATTATCGAGATCAAGAGTAACAGATTTCTCGTCAACTTGCTCAATGGCGTCTATCTTCCGATTCTTATGCCCAAAATCGAAACCAAGGACTTCGATTATGGTACGACCCTGGAACAGATTTTTCTGCCCGCGGTCGAAAAGGCCTACAAGAAGCAGTTTCCGAACAGAAGTTTTTACAACTACCGCAAGGGCCAACTGGCCAACCAGGTCAGTATTATCCAATGCTCGCGTCACGAGATTCTCGTGGAGAAAATGAAGCAGGGAATCGTTTATGGGATTTATTTCCCGAATCCGCTTCAAGGTTTCTCGGTTCTCGCGGCTTGCGAACAGATGTCTACGCTTCCCGAATCCCTGATTCTGTCCGGAGGATTCGATTCCTCCGTGGCCCAGGTCATGTACCCGGACATTCTCGCGAGAGATTTGAAGACTCTGGGTTACGACTTGTCGGCCCTTTGTTGGCGGTCCTCGGGTTGCTCGCTCTTTTTTCGGGCCTGCGTTGACAGGCTCGGCTTCTGCAGCGGGGCGTTTCTGGGCGTTGCGGGCGGCGGCTCTTCCTCCGGTCTTCTCTTTTTGGGAGTGTGATTCTCTGTCCTTTGTTTTCTGACTCTGTGTGAGGGTTAACGCGAAAACGTTAACCCTCCTTTTTATTTTATTTTATTTTAGTTTCTGTTATAATATAAATATGGATAATCAGTTTCAATTTAAACAAACAAATACTCAAATAAACCCTGCAATGCAACCGGAAATTAAACCAAAAGAAAATTGGTTTAAGAAATTTTTTGATAAAAGAAATTTGCCAAAAACATCGGCAATTATTATTGTTGCTGGTCTAATAATTATTGCCTTGGCAGTTATCTGGGGCAAAGGATCTTTTAATCCCTCAAAAGTTGGTTTGGAAATTAAGGTTCCGGATAATATTTCTTCGGGCAATGAAATTACTTTGACCATTAATTACAATAATGATAACCGTGTAGCATTAAATGATGCGCATTTAATTATTACTTATCCGCAGGGAACATTCTCTTCGGATGGAAAAGAAGTTTTTCAGGACTCAAAAACTTTGGGCACAATCGGTAAAAAATCACAGGGAGAAGAAACTTTTACAGTAAGATTTCTTGGCGAAAAAGGAGACAGCAAAAATATTTCTGCAAAAATTGATTATAAGCCAGAAAATATTAATTCTCGATTTGAAAGTTCAATAAATTCTAAAATAGAAATTAATTCGGTTTCAATTGGCATTCACATTGAAGGTTCGGAAAAAGCTGTGGCTGGCCAAGATGCTGCTTATGCTATTGAGTACGAAAATCAAACAGATCAAATAGTGGATAATTTGATAATCACATTAGATTATCCTGATGATTTTAGTTTCAAAAGTGCGGATATTCAGCCGAAATCAAATATTGAAAATAACGTCTGGGAAGTTGGCCCCTTAAAGCCAAATGAAAAGAAAACCATTAACTTAACTGGAGTTTTAAATGGCCAAGAAATGGAGAATAAAATTATGCGTGGCACAATTGGCAAGCAAGATGGTGATAATCTTATAGAATACAGTCAATCAGAATTTGTAACACAGATTTCACCAGCACCGATTGTTTTGTCGGTTAATATTGAGGGTATAAATAATGACTGCATAATTGATTCGGGTCAAACATTGAGATATAAAGTAAATTTTAAAAATAATACCGATATTGCTTTAAAAGAATTAATTTTGAAAGTATATTTAAAAGATAGTGTTTTTGATATGACGAGCATTGATTTAAATGATCAAGGATTTTTTGACAGCAGAACCAATGCAATTACTTGGAGCGGAGCAGATATTTCGGCATTAAATCTGTTGGACACAAATCAGTCTGGAGAAGTCGGGTTTTCCATAAAAACCAAAAATAACTTGCCAATTTATAATTTTAATGATAAGAATTTTAAAGCGGACATAATTGCTGAAATTCAAACCTTAACCGTTCCAGCAAAATTTGCAGGCACAGAATTAAAATTTGAAAAAGAATTAAGTTGTAAAATTAACACGCAATTGACCCTAAATACAAAAGTTTATTATTATGAACTGTCGCAAGGAATTTATAACACTGGTCCAATTCCGCCAAAAGTAGACAATTTGACTAACTATACCGTGCATTGGCAGATTATAAATACTGGAAATGATTTGGATGGAGTTATAGTCAGGTCAGTTTTACCGCAAGGAATTATTTGGTCTAATTATCAGATTAATAAGTCCAATAAAGGCCAGGTTTCTTATAATGATAGAACCAATGAAGTAATTTGGAACATTGGCAGGATTTCTGCTGGGGCAGGCGTAACTATGCCAATGTATGAATTGATTTTTCAGATTGGATTAAGGCCGTCAATAAATCAAGTTGGTTTAGCTCCGGTTTTAATTAACGAATCCCAGATACAGGGAAATGATTTATTTACCGGCATTAATATAACAAAAACAAGTCCCGCTGTTGATATTTCTGTTCCGGATGATTCAAGCGTGGGAAGTTTTGGAAAAAGAGTAGTACAATAATATGGAAAATTTAATGGAAAAAATAGTAAGTTTATGCAAAAGACGAGGATTTGTGTATCCTGGATCTGAAATTTATGGCGGGTTTCAGGGTTTTTATGATTTTGGACCATTGGGCGTAGAAATGAAAAATAATTTAAAACAATTATGGTGGAAATGGATGACCAAAGAGCATGATAATATCGTAGGAATTGATGGAGCAATTATTACCAATCCAAAAGTTTGGGAAGCGTCTGGTCATGTAAAAAGTTTTGTTGACCCACTTTCAGAATGCAAAAAATGTCATCATCGCTTTAAGACCGATGACTTGGGAGACAAAAATAAGTGTCCTGATTGTGGCGGCGCGTTAACCGAACCAAAACAATTTAATATTTTAGTCCCAACGCAATTAGGAGTTATTGAGGGAGAAAAAACTAATGCATATTTGCGCGGGGAAGCATGCCAAACAATTTATCTTGATTATAAAAACGTATTAAATACAACAAGATTAAAAATTCCTTTTGGAATTTGCCAAATTGGAAAGGCGTTTCGAAACGAAGTAACTCCGGGCAATTTTCTTTTTAGGCAGCGCGAATTTGAACAATGGGATTTACAATGGTTCTGCCATTCGAAAGATACGGAGAAATGGTTTGAATTTTGGAAAAAAGAAAGAATGAATTGGTATAAAAGCATTTTTACTAATCCCAAAAATTTAGGATTTTATAAACACGAAAAATTAGCTCATTATGCCAAAATGGCTTTTGATATTATTTATGAAAAATCCCCGTGTGAAATTAAAGAAATTGAAGGAATTCATTGGCGCGGAGATTGGGATTTATCTGGACATAGTAAATTCTCTGGACAAGATTTAAGTTATATTGATCCCGAAACAAATGAGAAATTTATACCGCAAATCGTAGAAACTTCTGGTGGCGTGGATAGAACATTTTTATTTTTGTTAATTGATGCCTATACCGAAGAAAAAGACCCCGCAGGAGACGGGGCAAGCCGCATTGTTTTAAAATTGCATCCAAAAATCGCGCCATATCAAGTGGCAGTATTTCCATTATTAAAAAATAAACCTGAACTTATAAAAAAAGCGCAAAAAATTTATCAGGATTTAAGAAAAGAATTTAATGTTGCCTGGGATGACAGAGGAAATATTGGCAAACGTTATTTTGCCCAAGATGAAATTGGTACGCCGTTTTGCATTACAATTGATTTCGAAACATTAGAAAAAGAAACAGTTACGGTTAGGGACAGAGATACAATGAAGCAGGAAAGAATAAAGATAAAAGAATTAGAAAATTATTTGAAAGAAAAATTAAATGAATAAACCTTACCAAAAATTTACATTTAAAAATGGACTAAGATTGGTCACTGTACCGATGAAAAATACTCAGGCAGTGACTGTTTTAGTTTTGGTCGGTACCGGTTCGAAATACGAGACAAAAGATGTTAATGGTATTTCTCATTTTTTAGAACATATGTTTTTTAAGGGAACAAAAAAAAGACCAAATCCATTGGCCATATCTTTGGACTTAGATAAAATTGGTGGAGAATATAATGCTTTTACTGGTCAAGAGCAAACAGGATATTATGCAAAAGTTGATGCGAAACATATAGATGTTGCTATTGATTGGGTTTCTGATATATTTTTAAATTCTAAAATAGATGCGAAAGAAATTGAAAAAGAAAAAGGCGTGATTATTGAAGAAATTAATATGTATCTAGATGAACCACGTAGATACGTAGGCACGCTATGGGATAAACTATTGTATAGTAATCAGCCAGCTGGCTGGGATGTTATCGGAACGAAAGAAACAGTAAAAAGCATTAAAAAAAATGATTTTATAAAATATTTAAAAGAGCATTATTTATCATTGAATACGGTTGTGGTTGTTGCGGGGAAGATAAACAATATTAATAAATTAAAGAATGACATTAAAAATAAGTTTAGCGTAATAAATAATCAAAAACCACAAAATAGATCAAAAGTTGTTTATTTGCAAAATGAACCAAAGACGCTAATTCACCACAAAAAGACCGATCAAACACATTTATGTTTGGGCGTTCGTTCTTATAACATTTTTCATAAAGATATATATGTGTTAAATGTTCTGGCAAGTGTTTTGAGTGGAGGATTTAGTTCAAGAATGTGGATCAATATACGTGAAAAAAGGGGCTTAGCGTATTATGTTAGAGCTTCTAATTATTCTGATTTAGACGAAGGATGTTTCGTAACGCGTGCTGGAGTGAATAATTCTAAGGCGGATGAAGCAGTAACAGAAATTTTAAAACAATATAAAATAATTAAAAATAAAAAGATTTCTACGCAAGAACTAAAAAAGGCCAAGGATTATATTAAGGGGAGGGCTATTTTAGGGATGGAGTTGTCTGATGATCTGGCCTCTTTCTACGGCGATCAAGAATTATTTGAAAATAAAATTTTGACTTTAGAAGAAAAACTTGCTAAAATAGAAGCAGTAACAGCAGACGACATTCAGAGAGTGGCTAAAGACATTTTTAAGCCAGAGAAATTAAATTTAGCATTAATTGGTCCGTTTAAAGATAAAGAAAAATTTAAAAAATTGTTAAAATTATGAACGAAACAAAAACAATCAATGTTTCTACTAGCACCATATTGAGAGTTATTTTTATAATTCTTCTTTTGGGTCTTCTTTTTTTAATTAAAGATGTTATTATTTTATTTATTTTTGCTTTAATCATTGCTTCGGCAGTAGCTCCTGCGGTTAATTTTTTAGAAAAAATAAAAATACCCCGAGTTATCGGAACGTTGATTATTTATGTTATAGCCATTGGAGTAATTGGATTTCTGATTTCATTAATTGTCCCAACGTTTGCAAGAGATGTTAAAGATTTTGCATCAAATCTTCCAAATTACATTGAAAGTTTGTCAGAAAAATTTAAATCGATTCAAAGCGCTTCCTCAAAATATGGGTTCATTATAAATAAATTTCAAGATTTTTTAAGTAACATAGGAGATACATTGCGTCAAATAAGTTCCAATGTTTTGTCAGTGGCAATTGGAGTTTTTGGCGGAGTATTTTCATTTTTATTGATTTTAATAATGTCATTTTATATTTCAGCCCAAAAGAAGGGCGTACAGCGGGTCTTGACTGCAATATTACCAATAAATTATCGTGACTATGTTCTGAATTTATGGGAAAGAGCGCAAAAAAAACTGGGTCGATGGCTCCAGGGTCAATTGTTTTTAGGATTTATTATTGGCGCATTAATCTATGTTGGTCTTTCTGCGCTTAATGTTAAATTCGCGCTTTTGCTTGCTGTAATTGCAGGAATTTTAGAGATTTTTCCGTATATTGGATCATTTATATCAGGCGCTTTAGCTGTGACTATTGGAGTTTTACAGGCGCCAATTTTGGGTTTGTGGGTTTTAATTTTATACCTTGTGGTTTATCAGATTGAGGCCTATTTTATTACTCCAATGGTGATTGGTAAGGTTGTTGGTCTTAATCCAATAGTGGTTATTTTGGCATTATTAATTGGTGGAAAATTAGGCGGGGTATTTGGTATGATTCTTTCGGTTCCGTTGGTCGCGGTTTTTGCAGAACTTTTGAGAGATATGATCAAGAAAAGAAAAGAAGCAGAGAAATAGCTATAATCACAATTTGCGAAAATAGGCCAAGGAAGGTAATTTTACCCTCCTTTTCTTTTTCTTGTTTAAACTGTAAATATTTTTTATGAAAAGCAAAATATTTTTGCGAAAATGAATATTTTTTAAATAAAATAGAAATTCCTAAAATTATATCTGGTAAAATCGCGAATACAGCTCCTACTAAAATGTATTTTAGTGAATCGGATGGCAGAGTACGATTTAAGAACATAATAATTACAATTATAAAACCGAAAACGAAATCAATAGAAACTTTTAAAATAAAAATAATTAGATATTTAAATTCGTTCGTTGCCAGAAATTTTTTCATTCCTTGGATATAATCCCAATGAGGAATTTTATCTAAAATAAAATGGCTTAATAAGCTTAAAATTGCAACTAACCATATGTTGTGCAATTTTGATCCAATTGTTGCGCCAACTATAATATGTGGAATTAGAATCATAATATCTTTATTATAGCTTGAATCTTAACAAAAAAGCAATTTACTGATAAGCTTAAAGCATGAGCAAATTATACATTATAGCAACTCCAATCGGGAATTTAAATGATATTACCTTACGGGCATTGGAAGCATTAAAAAGCGTTGATTTGATTTTATGCGAAGATATGCGGGTTGCGCAAAAATTATTAAATCATTTTGAAATTAAAAAACCTTTGCAGAGTTATCATCAACACAGCGATTTAAGAAAAATAGATTATATTGTGGGGATTTTAAAAGAAGGCAAGGATATTGCTTTAATTTCTGATTCAGGGACTCCAGGCATTTCTGACCCAGGCAATCAATTGATTCAATTTCTAATTACAAAATACAAATTACAAACTACTATTATTCCGGTTCCTGGGCCAAGCGCTATAACCGCAATTGCGAGTATTGCCGGAATTTCAATGGATAAATTTTTATTTTTGGGATTTCCACCGCACAAAAAAGGACGACAAACAACGTTTAAAGAAATTTCAGAGTCCAAATATCCGGTTATAATTTATGAGTCAGTGCATAGAATCATTAAAACCCTAAAGGAGTTGCAAGCATTATATGATTTTGATATAGTTGTAGGACGTGAATTAACTAAAAAATTCGAAACAATCTATCGTGGTAAAATCTCAGAAGTTATTAATCAAATTGAACCACGAGGAGAATTTGTAATAATAATCCCGCCTTTGGCGGGACAAGTCAAAAAACATGAAAAATAAATTTTATATTACAACTACATTACCGTATGTAAATTCCGCGCCACATGTGGGGTTTGCCTTAGAAATTGTGCAAGCAGATATTATTGCCAGATACCATACCATTTTAGGGGATGAGGTATTTTTTAATACAGGAACAGATGAGCACGGACTTAAAATTTATCAAAAAGCAATTGAAGCAAAAAGAGACCCGCAAGAATATTGCGACGAATATGCAGCGAAATTCGATTTACTGAAAGAAAAATTGAATTTATCTTACAATAATTTTATTCGCACCACAGACCCGCATCACATTGAAGCTTGCCAGGAATTTTGGAAACGCTGTGAAAAAAATAACGATATTTATAAAAAGAACTACAAAACTAAATATTGCGTGGGTTGCGAATTGGAAAAAACTGATTCAGAATTAGTAGATGGCAAATGCTCAATTCATCCTGATCGAGAGATAGAAATTATTGAAGAAGAAAATTATTTTTTCAGATTTTCCAAATATCAAAAACCGCTTTTGGATTTTTATGATAAAAACAAAAACTTTGTTGTTCCAACTCATCGCCAAAAAGAAATTTATAATTTTGTAAAAAATGGTTTGCAGGATTTTAGTGTTTCACGGCTTAAAACAAAAATGCCATGGGGCGTTTCTGTGCCAGGGGATAATGATCATATAATGTATGTTTGGTTTGATGCTTTAATTAATTATATTTCTTGCCTCGGCTGGCCAGCCTCTGGCCCTACGGGGTCAACGGCCCGGAGGGAAGACGAAAAGAAATTTAAAGAATTTTGGGGAACAGACAAAAAGCCGAATGCAATTCAAGTTGCAGGCAAGGATAATTTAAGGCAACAAACCGCAATGTGGCAAGCAATGCTTTTGTCCGCAGGGCTTCCGACTTCAAAACAAGTATTTATTCACGGATTTATTAATTTAGAGGGCCAAAAAGTAAGCAAGTCATCGGGCTTAACCCTGCCCAGTCCTATTGAATTGGTTGATAAATATGGCATTGATGCTGTTAGATATTATTTGTTGAGAGAAATCCCGTCTTATGAAGATGGGGATTTTTCCATTCAAAGATTCGAAGAACGTTATAATGCGGATTTAGCAAATGGATTAGGAAATTTAGTTGCTCGAGTGTTGACACTCGCAATAAAAAACAATATTCGGTCAGGCGAACCAGAAAAAGAAATTTCAAAATTAATCGATAAAACGAAAAAAGATTGCGCAAAAGCAATTGAAGAATTTGAATTTAATCAAGCATTGGAAATAATTTGGAAATTGATCAGTTTTTGTAATGGTTATATAGATAAGGAAAAACCTTGGAATAATCCCGAACCAAAATCAATAATAACTAATCTTTTATATTGTCTTTCAGAAATTTCTGATTTAATTGCGCCATTTTTGCCCGAAACCAGCGAAAAAATAAAACACCAATTAAAAACCGGAAAATCGGAAATTTTGTTTCCGAGGTTGACAAAGTAAATTATATTTGGTAAGATATGGACGAGGAGGACGAAATGAACATTTTTAAAAAAGTGCGTGCCACAAGACGGAAAAAACAGGAAAGAGAAGAGGAGCTCAAAAGGGCTCACGAGGTGGCCTTAATGGCCTGTTCGGGAAAATGGTTCCTTAATCATCATGATCGAGCGTGTATTCTTATGGAACTCGATCAAATTGGAATTGGATTGCCAGGGGTTGACCTTTAAGGTCAATCCCTTTTTTATTTCACAAAATAATGCTATATTCTAAAATATGTTAATTGATACTCATGCGCATTTGAATTTTAAGGATTTTGATGATGACCGAGATGAAATTATTAATCGTTGTTTAAAAAACGATATTTTTGTTATTAATATTGGTACTGATTTGGAAAGTTGTAAAAAAGCAATAGAGATTGCGGAAAAATATGAAAGAGGAGTGTATGCAACCGTAGCAATGCATCCACACAATATAGAATTAGGACCCGACAAAAGCTTCGCATTTAGACGGGTGGCAGATTTAGCTAAATCTGCCAAAGTGGTTGCTATTGGTGAGTGTGGATTAGATTATGAATTTTGTGAAAATGATATAGAAGCGCAGAAAAAACAGCAAGAAGTTTTTATTCAACATTTAAAATTAGCGCAAGAAGTAAATAAGCCAATAATTATTCATTCTCGTCGTTTATTTCCGGAAATTCTTCAAATTATCCAAACTACAAACTACAAATTACAAAATACTGCACCAGGGGTGCTTCATTGTTATATGGGTCGTTGGTCTTATGCTGAAGAATATTTAAAATTAGGATTTTATTTGAGTTTTACGGGTCTCATAACCTATGCGCGGGATTATGATAAAGTTATAAAAAATTGTCCGCTCGATAGAATTTTAATTGAAACAGATTCGCCATATATGATTCCAAAACCTTTTCGTAAAAAAGATGAAATAATCAGAAATACTCCTTTAAATATTGAGTTTGTCGCCAAAAAAATTGCAGAAATTAAAGAACTTAGTTTTGAAGAAGTTGCAGAACAAACAACAAAAAATGCACAAGAGTTGTTTAATTTAGTGATATAATATAAATGTATGGAACAATATAATCCACAAGAAATAGAAAAAAAGTGGTCCCGCCGGGGCGGGATTTCGGCTGCGCCTCAACAAAATAGGTATTATGAATAACTATAACCCACAAAAGATAGAGCCTAAGTGGCAAAAATATTGGGAGAAACTTGGCTTATATGAGGCCAAGGATTTTGATAAAAAAC
>Ga0315281_10014413_pt1 | contig 10663 bp, 11 predicted proteins | sample YL17G07_0_MG_FD_204540 | JGI IMG/M metagenome (GOLD analysis project Ga0315281, IMG submission 204540) | Sediment microbial communities from Yellowstone Lake, YNP, Wyoming, USA - YL17G07_0 | ecosystem: Environmental > Aquatic > Freshwater > Lake > Sediment | place: USA: Wyoming | collected... | reverse complement strand
GCATTACGACACAGTGACGGGCATCTCGTCGGTGAATGCTTCGGACTACAGTGAGGTGTTGTGGCGGCCGATCAACGCGTCGATCGCCGTCACCCGTTACGCCAGCGCGGCCAGCGGACGCAGCCACCAGCTCAAGGCCGGATTCGAGTACGAATACGATCGACTGCGAGACGAAAGCGGATACCCCGGGGGGATGATCTTCTACGACGCCAACGGTCGGCCGGATACAGTCAGCATCTCGGCCCCGCAAATCTACCGGCCTGACCATCAGCGGGAAACGCTTTACGCGCAGGACACGTGGAGCGCGACCGAGCGACTCACCATCAACGGAGGCGTCCGCGTCGGTTTCTATCAAGGCGCGATCACTGGTTACTCCAGGCAGTTCTCTGCCAGCTCGCTCGCGCCGCGAATCGGCGTTGCGTGGGACGTCCTGCCGCAGCACACCCTGGCCGTGCGCGGACATTACGGCCGGTATCACGAGGCGATGGTCACCAGCTTTTACGACTTCCTCGATCCGCTCAGCCAGCCGATCTCCATCGATGCTCTTGTCGTTGGGCCGAATCAGTTCACCGAGATTTCCCGATACGATCCGACGAACGGCTACTCAATCGACCCAGCGATCACATACCCATACGCCGATGAATGGCTGGCTGGGTTCGACCGGGCGCTGCCGCATCACGTGTCGCTGACAGCCCAGTACATAGGCCGCCGCTACGGCTCAATCGTCGGATTCACCGGATCGATGGCCGATTGGACGCCCGTTCAGCGCCAGGATCCAGGGGCCGACGGCGTTCTGGGCACTGCCGACGACGGCGGACCGACGACGATTTATCTCAATCCGGGTACGAACGGATTCAGCGCAGTCCTCACGAATCCGGACGGCGCCTATAAGCGGTACAACGGCCTCCAGTTGATCGCCACGCGCCGTGCTAATGACGTGTGGGAGGCACAGGCGTCGTACACGTGGTCGCGTACCCGCGCGAGCTTCGACAACGCATTCTCCAGCAACGCAGCCAACAGCGACCTGAGCACCAACGGCGTCTACGTCAACCCGAATCGCGCACTGTTCAGCGACGGCCGACCTGCGGCTGATTTCACGCACGAGATCAAAGTCCTCGGCACGCTGCGGCTGCCCTGGTGGGGCGGCACGAGGTTGAGCGGCGTGTACCGGTACCAGAGCGGGCGCGCTTGGGCGCGTCTCGTGAGGTTTGCCGGTCCGACACAGCTCTCTGCCGAAGCCGTCGAGCCGAGAGGAACGCGCGAAACGCCGGCGACGAATGTGTGCGATCTCCGCGTCGAGAAAATATTCAGCGTCGCTCGCTCGAAGGTTGGGGCGTACGTCGACGTGTTCAACATCACGAATCAAGGCATCGCGAACCGGTACAACCCCATCTCTGGCCCAAATTTCGGCACGCCCTCGTCGTGGAGCGATCCACGCATCCTGCGCGCCGGTCTGCGTGTCACTTATTGAGCGAAAGCCTGCGCCACCGAATCCAGCGGGAGCTCCGGCAACTGCTCGTGGTCGCCGACCCCGATTTCGGTTTGGCTGCGCGAGCTGAAGTGGCGCGAGGCTTCAGCCGAGCGAGGCGCGTCGCGCTTCTTCGATCGTCGCGACGTGAATCGCGACGGTATCCTCGACACGTCGCGCGTAGCCACCGGCGAGCGTGACGACGAGCGGCACGCCCGCCGCGCGAACGGTCCCGATCACCAGGCGATCGCGCTGACTCATGAACGAATCGGCGGTTCAAGCGCCCGGAAGACGGCCGCACGATAGAGTTCATGAGCGCGTTGCCGCCAGATCTCCAGGAGGTGCTCGACGAGTTGCGCGAGAAGTTCAACCCGGCGCTGCACGAGACATGAAATACCATGAGATTGCAGATTGCAGAGGGCAGATTTCAGATTGATTGCAGATTGACTGCAGGATTGAATCTGCAATCTGAACTCTGCAATCTGCAATCTCCGTCCTACTAATATGTCCATCGTCTATAAAGGCCCCGTGTTTTCCGTCGAGGCGGAGCGGCGGCGGTTTCCGAACGGCACCGAACACGCCGTCGAGATCGTGCGGCACGCCAAGTCGGTCGTGCTGATTCCGTTCGAAGACGACGGCCGCGTGGTCATCGTCCAGCAGTACCGCGCGCCGCTGGATCGGCAGACGTGGGAGTTCCCGGCCGGCCGGCTCAACGAGGGGGAATCGGCCGAGGACGCCGCGCGCCGGGAATGCGAAGAGGAGATCGGCCGCGTCCCGCACCGGATCGAGCGCATCCGGGGTCTCTACGCCGCGCCGGGATTCTGCGACGAGGAGCTGATCTTCTTCCGCGCGTCGGACCTCCGCCCGCCAGCGCACGATTCGCCGCACAGGCCGGACGAGGACGAGGACATCACGACGCGGACGATCACGGTCGCCGACGCCCGTGCGATGGTCGCACGAGGAGAGATCGTCGACCTCAAGACGGCGTACGCGCTGACGCTCGCCGCAGACTTCTTCAACCAACCTGAATGATCTGATTGAGCCGTTCGCAGACCTGCACAAACAACGCGTTGGACAAAGCGCCGAGAGGGTGTGTCTTGGCTTTGCGCAAGCGCCAGTCGAACGACTTGGGTTGGTGGCACAGCACATAGCTGGTGTGTCCGGTCTTTCGTCCTGACGCCTTGCCCACGGCCACTGCAAAGGGGTTGTCCGAGTTGTATTCCGCTGTCGTCATCGGCAAGCCGATGACCAGCGACGTCTTCTCGTTGAAGATGCGCGGCGAGAGTACCAGAAACGGGTGCACATCGCGCATTTCGCGCCCGACCTGCGGATTGCAGTCGATCCAGATGACGTCCTGCCGATCCGGCACCCAACGCTTGCGTGTGCCCGACGCCGCCGTCCTGGTGGCTACCACTGTTCGGCTCCGAGCGTCTTCGTCGTGGCCATCCGCTCGCCGCCGTGGCGTTTTGGATCGTAGGCAGCCAGCCGTTGTGCCAGGGTCAACCGTGCGTGATCCACCGGCGCGATGACGACCTGATCGCCCTCGACCGATACGCGCACGCGCTGGTCGACACGAAGGCGCGCTTCCCGCGCCACCGCGGCTGGCAGGCGAACGCCCAGATTGTTACCCCACTGTTTGATATCCAGAACGGCTTCGGCCATGACGTCACCCCTGCACAAATGTTTAAACAATAGTCTATACATCTTGTGAGGGGCGGTCAATTCCAGGATCTCTCTCCGCCCGCGAACCCGGTCGCGCTGCGAAGCCTCGACTCGCTCGCGGAACTCCGCATCGACCGCGGCGAGCTCGAATCGGCGGAAGCACGGTTGAAGCGAACCGACAATGGTCAGCGGCGGATGTATCTTACGAGCGGCTCAACCGGATATTACTGGCTTTGCGCGCGCACATGGCTGCTGCGGATTGAGCGCCGGCTCGGCCACGCGGACCGCGCCGCGCAAATCGAGCAGGAGCTCCGGCAGTTGCTCGTCGTCTCCGACCCGGACTTCGTCCTGCTGAAAGAGCTCAAGTAGTCCGGCTAGAGCGATTTCCAATTGTACGTAGCGTCCGCCTTCAGGCGCCTTCAGGCGGACCTTCGGCGGGGTCCGGCTAAAGCCGGACACCACGTCTACAGAGTTGTGGAAAACGGCCTAAAGCCGGACGCCACGTTGATGCCGCGACGGTCCGCCTGAAGGCGGACACTACGTACGAAACGCTTCCTCCACGGTCGCGGCGTGGATCGCGACGGTGTCCTCGACTCGCCGCGCGTAGCCGCCGGCGAGGGTCACGACGAGCGGCACGCCCGCCGCGCGCACTGTCCCGACGACCAGCCGATCGCGCTGGCGCAGCCCCTCCTTCGTCAACCGCAGACCGCCCAGCTGATCGTCCTCGTACGGATCGGCGCCCGCGAGATAGAACACACACTGCGGCGCGTGCGCCATCACCGTAGGCAGCGCGCGCTCGAGCTCGCGCAGGTAGGTGGAGTCGTGCGCACCGTCCGGCAGGCCGATGTCCAGCGAGCCGCGCGGCTTCCACATCGGGTAGTTGTGCTGCTGGTGCATCGAGAAGGTGAAGACGCGCGGATCCGACTCGAACGTGAACGCGGTGCCATTGCCGTGGTGCACGTCAAGATCGACGATCGCGACGCGCTCAATCCCCAGCGTCTGCAGCACGCGCGCGGCAACGGCGACGTCGTTGAAGGGACAGAACCCTTCACCGTGGTTCGGAAAGGCGTGGTGCAGCCCGCCACCTATATGACATGAAATTCTGAATTCTGAATTCTGAATTCTGAATTCATCCAGGCCACAAGCGATAAGCGCGGCCTGGATCGTGCCGCCCGTCATGAGCCTGAACGCTTCGACCATCTCCGGCGACCACGGGATCTCCAGCTGCGCCACGTCCTCGGGCCGCATCGCACCGTCGCGCATCTTCGTGAGATATTCGTCGGTGTGGACGAGCGCGAGGTCGCTCCAGCTGGCGGTGTCTGGCTCCACGCAGTCGGAGGACTGGATCACGCCGGCCGCGAGCACACGGGCGTGCACCAGCGAGTATTTGGCGGTGGGAAAGACGTGCGGCCCGATATCGATGGTGTAGCGCGATGAATAAACGACGCGCATATTAAAATTCGGAACTTAAAACATAGAACCAAAAACCTAAACTTAGAAGTGGAAGGTGAAATCAAGTCCGCAGTCCGTACTCCGAATCCTGAGTTTCAGTTTCTACGTTTGAGTTTTTGGTTTTAAGTTTTAAGTTTTAAGTTTTAAGTTTAAGTTCCGCGCGCTACCGCGGCGGGGCAGCAACCTGTCCGGCGGGCCGCGCGGGTAGCCGGGCCGGACGGACGTCCGAGGCCACCGGCTGGAGCGCCAGCGCGAGGACCTCGTCGATCGTCGACACCAGGTGCACGATGAGACCCTCCCGCAACTCCGGCGTCAGGTCTTCGTTGATGTGCTTCGCGTTCTGCTTCGGCACGATCACCTCGTGGATTCCGAGCCGGCGCGCCGCGAGCACCTTCTCCTTGACGCCGCCGATCGGCAGCACGCGGCCCGAGAGCGTGATCTCGCCGGTCATCGCAATGTCGCCGCGGACCGGACGCCCGGTCAGCGCCGACGCCATCGCCGTCGCCATCGTCACGCCGGCCGACGGGCCGTCCTTCGGAATCGCACCGGCCGGCACGTGCACGTGCATCTCGGCCTTGGCGAAGAAGTCCGGGTCGATGGCGTAGGTCTTGGCGTGGGCACGCAGCCACGAGAGTGCGGCCCGGGCCGATTCCTTCATGACGTCGCCTAGCTGCCCCGTCAGTGTCAGCGATCCGCTGCCGGCCATCTTCGAGGCTTCGATGAAGAGCACTTCGCCGCCCGCCGCGGTCCACGCGAGGCCGATCGCCACGCCGGGATCCTTGGTGCGCTCCTCCATCTCCTCGTCGAGGAATTTCGGCGCGCCGAGCATCTCGACCACGACGTCGGGCGTGATCTCAACCGGCGTCTCGTCGCCCTCTGCGCGGCGCCGGGCCACCTTGCGGCAGAGGGCGCCGATTTCCCTTTCAAGATTACGGACGCCGGCCTCTCGCGTGTAGCCGCGAATCACCCGGCGCAGCGCGTCGGGCGTAAAGCGGATGCCCTCGGGGGTGAGACCGTTGTTCTTCACCTGCTTGTCCATGAGGTGATCGGTCGCGATCGCCAGCTTCTCTTCCTCTGTGTAGCCGGCGAGCTCGAGCACCTCCATGCGATCGCGCAGCGCCGCTGGAATCGGATCGAGCACGTTCGCCGTCGTGATGAAGAGGACTTCCGAGAGGTCGAAGGGCACGTCGAGATAGTGATCGCGGAACGTGTTGTTCTGTTCAGGGTCGAGCACCTCGAGCAGCGCCGATGAAGGATCGCCTCGAAAGTCGGAGCCGAGCTTGTCGATCTCGTCGAGGATGAACACCGGGTTCTTCGACTCGGCGCGCCTCAACCCCTGGATGACCTGCCCGGGCAGGGCGCCGATGTACGTCCGTCGGTGCCCGCGAATTTCGGCCTCGTCACGCATGCCGCCGAGCGAGACGCGCACGAACTTGCGTCCGAGCGACGAGGCGATCGAGCGCGCGAGGGACGTCTTGCCGACGCCCGGAGGGCCGACGAAGCACAGGATCGGCCCCTTCACGTCCGGGTTCAGTTTGCGGACGGCGAGGTATTCGATGATGCGATCCTTCGCCTTCTCGAGTCCCGAGTGATCGGCGTCCAGCACCTGCTTGGTTCTGGCCAGATCGATGACCTCGTCGGTCCGCTTGGCCCACGGCAGCATCACGAGCCAGTCGAGGTACGTGCGCGACACGGTGTACTCGGCCGCGGCAGCCGGCATCTTCGACAGGCGGTCGAGCTCGCGCAGCGCCTCTTTCTTCACCGCCTCGGGCATGCCGGCGGCTTCGATCTTCTCGGCGATCTCCTCGATCTCCTTGGTCTGGTCATCGCCCTCGCCAAGCTCCTTCTGGATCGCTTTCATCTGCTCGCGCAGGAAGTAGTCGCGCTGGTTCTTGCCGACCTCCGATTGCACCTGCGACTGGATTTTCGACCCGAGCTCGAGGACTTCGAGCTCCTTGATCAGGATCCGGTTCAGGTTGTCCATGCGCGCGCGGATGTCGAGCGTCTCGAGGACTTCCTGCTTCACCCCGGTGCTGATCGTCGACAGCGAGGACGCGATGAAGTCGGCGAGCCGGCCCGGCTCGGTGATGTTCAACGCCAGCGTCTGCAGATCGTCGGACAGCAGCGGTGAGAGCGACACGACCTGCTGGAAGTTCGTCTTGATGTTGCGCGCCAGCGCGTCGATTTCCAGCTGGTCGGCGTCGTTCGTGCCTTCCGTGGCGGCACTGACACGCGCCCGAAGGTACGGCTGCGCCGACACCACTTCGTCGAGCGTCAGCCGCTCCAGCCCCTGGACGATGAGGCGCAGGCTGCCGTCGGGCAGCTTGAACATCTTGTGGATGTGCGTCGCCGTGCCGACCGGGTACAAGTCGGCCTGCGTGGGCTCGTCGATCGCCGCGTCACGCTGGGTGAACACCGCGATCAGCTTGCCGTTCGCGATCGCATCGTCGATCAGCCGGACGGAGCTCTCGCGCGCCACGGCGAGGGGCATGAACGAATTCGGAAAAAGGACCGTGTCGCGAAGGGGCAGAATCGGCAGCTCGGACGGGATATTGAGCGGCCGATCGCCGATCGAGACGTCCTCGGTCTTGAGGTTCTCGAGTTGATCGCTCATCGCGACCTCACTTTATCTGGTTACGTGGTCATGTGGTCAAGGGATTGCGCCCCAACGAGCCAAATGTCCGGATGTCAGAAATGGAGTGCGCCGGTGGGGAGAGATGGGCTCCGCCACCGGCGGAGCCCCGAATCGCTGGGACGCCCGATGTTTACACGTCCATGAAGAGCGCGCTGGTGCCGCGCCGCACCGTCAGTTGACGCTCGCGCTGCTCGGCCGTCTCCCTGGCCTCTTCGCACTCCTTACAGCGGACCGCGAAGGGCAGCGCCCGCAGACGCTTTTCGCCGATTTCCTCGCCGCATTCGAAGCAGTTGCCGTAGTTCCCCTGATCGAGGCGCGACAGGGCGTCGTTCACCTTGTTCAGCGTCTCGGACTTCATCTGGACGAGGGCGAATTCCAGATCTTCCTGAATGTCGGCTTCCGCGCTCTCGACTACGTCGAGCACATCGTTCAGCTTTCCGCCCCACGAGCCCTCTACGCGCACACCCCGAATCTTGCCCTGGACTTCAGCCTGCAGCTCTCGACGCCGATCGACGAGCATCTGTTTCAGTTCGGAATAGCGGGACCCTATCTTCACCGGTGCCGCTTCTTTCTTTTTCGAGTTCCTCATGACCGCCGCTCCTTCCGACCCTGGCTAGCGGGTCGACACGCTTAAGATTGTCGAACTCTATGCAAATGAAGCGCCAAGACTATACTGAGCTAGAGTCCTTTGCAAGCCATCTTGGCGTTACCCTGCACAGACTGTCCATGGGAGACGATTCCGAGCCAGCAGAGCGACACCGTCGACCACGCTCTTTCTTGTTCATGGTCAAACAACAAATTATGTATCAGTAAGTTACGGGACAATGAGTGTCTGCGTCATACCGGTTGTTCAAAATCTAACGATCCCTTAGACGCCTGACCCGCTCGGACGGTTCTGGCCCTTCGCCACGAAGTCTGTCCGCGCAAGGAGACGCTGAGGTGTAGCAGAATCGCCAAGGGTGTGACGCTCCAGCGTCGGCAAAACACGCGCATCCGCCGGAATAGTCCGCACACGTGTAGACTCAGTGCCGCTGTGTTGTGTCCCCTGTGCGGCGCCAGGCGCGCCCGGCGCGGCTGCCCGGCCCTCGCCAAGCAGATCTGTGCCGTGTGCTGCGGCACGAAGCGACTGGTCCAGATCGCGTGTCCGACCGACTGCGCCTGGCTGGCGAGCGCCCGGGAGCATCCGCCGGCGACCCTGGTCCGGCAACAGCAGCACGACGTTGGCTTCCTCGTGCAGTTCATGCGCGACTTCAGCCAGCGCCAGTCACAGCTCTTCTTTCTGGTCACGACGTTTCTGGTCGGCTACGAGCCGCCCGCGCTCCACACACTGCTCGACGACGACGTCGCCGAGGCGGTGAGCGCACTGGCCTCGACCTTCGAGACCGCTTCCCGCGGTGTGATCTACGACCACCGCCCTGCGTCGGCTCTGGCCGAGCGGCTGACGATGTCGCTGAAGGCGGCGCTGGCAGAGGCGGGGCGGGGCCACGGATCGTCGTTCGAACGTGACGCGGCCGTGGTGCTCAGGCGGCTCGAGGACGCGATCCGCGGCGTCCGGGCCGTCGATCCGGCGAACCGGCAAGCGTTCCTGGATCTCCTGAAACGTGTCGTCACCAATACCGTGGCGAACGCACCGCACGCGGGCGGCGGCCCGGACGCGGACGCGCCGAACCGCCCGCGCTTGATCGTTCCCTAGACGGGCGGCTATACTTGACGTTTGTCCTTACCAGCTTTCAGCCCACAGCTATCAGCTTTCAGACTGAAAGCCGAAAGCTGAAAGCCGAGAGCTGCTCCGAAAGCTGAGAGCTGTCTTATGGCGAAGCGATGTGAATTGTGCGGGAAGGGTCCGGTCGTGGGTCGGCAGCATAGCCACGCGAACAACGTGAGCGCGCGGCGGTTCGAGCCGAATCTGCAGGCGGTCAAGGCCGTCATCAACGGCGGCAACAAACGCATCCGCGTCTGCACCCGCTGCCTCCGATCCAACAAGGTCGTCAAAGCCGCCTAGAACGCAAAGCGCGCAAAGCTCGCAAGCAAGAGTTTGGCGATGAAGCAAGCAGTCTCGAGTCCGGACGCTCCCAAGGCGATCGGTCCGTATTCGCAAGCGGTTCGCGCCGGACAGCTCCTGTTCGTGTCGGGGCAAGTGCCGCTCGATCCAGCCACCGGGCAGATCGTCGGAGGCGACATCGAGGCGCAGACGCGCCGCGTGTTTGCCAACCTCGCAGCGGTCCTGGCCGCCGGGGGCCGTTCGTTTGCCGACGTGGTCCGCACGACGGTGTTTCTGGCGGACATGAACGACTTCGCCGCGGTGAACGAGGTCTACGGGCAACATTTCTCCGAGCCGTATCCAGCCAGAGCGACCGTGCAGGTGTCGCGCCTGCCGAAAGACGCGCGCGTCGAAATCGATCTGATCGCAAGCTACGAGTAGGTCAGGTAGGTCAGAAAGGTCGGGTGGGTCAGGTAGGGCAGGTAGGCCAGGTAAGAGCCTTCACCACGCAACCCACCAGCCCTACCCGACCTACCCGACCTACCAGCCCCACATGCCCTACCCGACCCACCAGACCTACCCGACCTACCAGACCTATCCGGCTCGGCCCGCCCGTTCCACGCCGAGCACGCCCTCGACCCCCCTGAGCGACTTGATCACTTTCTCGAGGTGCTTGAGATCGCTGATCTCGATCGTGACGTCGATTCGTGCGTGCTGGTCCTCGCCGGTGCGGGCCTCCATGTTCTTGATGTTCGTGTTGATGCCGGCAATCTTGGCGCTGACCGCCGCCAGCAACCCCTTCCGGTCCTCAACCTCCATCGTCAACTTGACCGTGTAGCGCGCCACGGCGTCGCTCTTGTCCCACTCCACCTCGGTTCGCCGCTCCGGGTCGTACAGCAGATTGACGACGTTCGGGCACGTGGCCGAGTGGACGGACACACCCTTGCCGCGTGTCACGTAGCCGACGATCTTCTCGCCGCGGATCGGATTGCAGCAGCGCGCGCGGAACACCATCAGGTCGTCGAAGCCCTTGACCTTGATCTTCTCCTCGCCGGAGCCGAGCACGCGGCGGACGACGGAGGCGACGGCGCCGTCGGGCGCTTTCTCGCGCAGCGAGTCGGCCGGCACGAGCCGGACGAGCACGTGCTTCGGCTGCACCTTGCCGTAGCCGATCGCGGCGAAGAGATCGTCCGCCTTCGTCACCGCGAGGTCGGCGAGCGCCTTGGCGAACATCTCGCCATCCACGATGGTGCGCGGGTTCAAGTCGTAGCGGCGCGCTTCCTTTTCGAATAGCTTGCGCCCGAGCTCCACGGCGCGCGTTTTTTCTTCCGCATGAATCAGGTGCTTGATCTTGCCGCGGGCGCGCGACGTCGCGACGAAGGTCAGCCAGTCGCGGCTCGGCCGGTGGCCCGCCTGCCGCACGATCTCGATGATGTCGCCGTTCTTGAGGCGCGTGCGGAGCGGG
>Ga0315281_10014412_pt1 | contig 10663 bp, 7 predicted proteins | sample YL17G07_0_MG_FD_204540 | JGI IMG/M metagenome (GOLD analysis project Ga0315281, IMG submission 204540) | Sediment microbial communities from Yellowstone Lake, YNP, Wyoming, USA - YL17G07_0 | ecosystem: Environmental > Aquatic > Freshwater > Lake > Sediment | place: USA: Wyoming | collected... | reverse complement strand
CCGGTGAACCCCTCGGCCAGCATGACCGCGTACATCGTGGCCAGGGTTCCCGAGGTCGTGAAACGGACCATCTCGCCTTGATACCCGAGCTGACGGAGGATGAGCTCGGCCAGTTCGATCTGATGGCCGGCCTCGAAGCCCGTGTGGAGCGCCCCGCGTTCCAGGCAGGCCGCGATCTCGCGGCGGATAAGGCGCGGGTTATGACCGAGGACGTTGGCGTAATGGCCCTGCCAGTAGTCGATATAGCTTCGCCCGTCCACGTCGCGGACGAAAGGCCCCTCGGCCCGGGTGGCGAAAAACGGATAGGGGCGCCATAGCCGGATGGTGTGGCTGCCGCCGGCGATCATGACCTTTTGGGCCCGGCGGAAAACCGCGCGGCTCTTTCTTGTTTTCTTCTGATATTCCCGGACCAGGTGGTCCCGGAGCTTGTCCATTCCGTTCATGTGTCCTCGCAGGATGCCCTTCATTTAACAACCTCGGCCGCGGATTGTCAAATTCCGTGGCGCGTTGATACCCCCCGCCATTCGGGGTAGAATGAGGATGTGTTTTTGAAATGACCATCTTCAAGCCGAGAAAAAAGAATCGCGTCTGCGTCGTCGGCCTCGACGGCGTCCCGTACGGCATGGTGATCGACCTGGCCGGGCGCGGGATCATGCCCGCCATGGCCGGGATGCTGGCTTCGGGGCGCCTTCACAGGATGAAGGCCAGCCTGCCCGAAATCTCGGCCGTCTCTTGGACCGATTTCATGACCGGGAGGAACGCGGGGACCCACGCCATTTTCGGCTTTACCGACTTCAAGCCCGGCTCCTATGAGATCCGGTTCCCCAATTTCCTGGACATGAAGGCCCCGACAATCTGGCAGACGCTTGCCGACAAAGGCAAAAGAAGCGTCATCATCAATCAGCCTTCCACCTATCCCGCCCGGCCGGTGAACGGCGTCCTCGTCTCCGGCTTCGTGGCCGTCGAGCTGGCCAAGGCCGTGTATCCGCTAAGCCGCCTCGCGGCGCTGGAAAAAATGGGCTACCGAACCGACATCGACACCCTGAAATCGCGGCACGATCCCGATTTCCTCTGGCGGGAGCTCACGAAGACGCTGGCCGGCCACGAAAAGGCGCTGGACGCGTTCTGGGCCGAACCCTGGGACTATTTCGAGTTCGTCGTTACCGGGACGGACCGGCTCCACCATTTCCTTTGGGACGCCTATCCCGATTCCGCGCATCCTTTCCACGAGCGCTTTCTGGCCTACTACCGCGAGGTCGACCGGGTCGTCGGAAAGATCGCCGCATCCTTCCGCGAGTCCGCCGGGAGCGAGAAGGGGCTCTATATCCTGTCCGACCACGGCTTCACCGGCATCGTCCAGGAGGTCTATCTCAACGCCTGGCTCGAGCGGAACGGATACCTGAGTTTCGAAGCGCCCGAACCCCGCGGGCTTGAAGATATCCAGCCCTCGTCCAGGGCGTTCGCCCTCGATCCGAACAGGATTTACCTGAACCTCAAGGGAAGATTTCCCAAGGGCGCGGTCGACGCTTCGGAGAGACAAGGCCTCAAGGAGGAGATCGCCCGCAAGATCGAAACTCTCGAATACGAAGGGCGCCGGGTCGTCCGGCGGGTCTTCTTTTCCGAAGCTGTCTATTCCGGCCCGCACGCCGCCGGCGGCCCGGACCTCATCGTTCTCGGCGAGCCGGGCTTCGATATGAAAGGGTCGGTCAAGAAAAAAGAGGTTTTCGGCCGGACGGACCTCCAGGGCATGCACACGTGGGACGACGCTTTTTTCTGGGCCGCCGACGACCGAGGCCCGGATCTGGCCATCCAAAACATCGCGGGAATCATCCTGGAAAACTACGCATGAGAGCCAAAGAGCGCAAGACCGGACGCCTCCTCGTCGCCGCCGCCGTCCTGGCCCTTCTTCTTTCCGCGCCCCTCGGGGCCTACGTCGGCCCGGGCGCGGGGTTCGCATTCCTCTCCTCCTTCCTCGTCCTTTTCCTGACATTCTTCCTGGCCGTCTTTTCGTTCGTCGCCTGGCCCTTCCGATTCCTCTGGCGGGTGTTGAGGGGCCAGAGGGCCTACAAAGACAGCAAGATCAACCGGCTGGTCATTCTCGGACTTGACGGTCTCGAACCCACCCTGGCCGAGAGGTTCATGGCCGAGGGGAAGCTGCCGAACATGGCCCGGCTCAAAAAAGAGGGAACGTACGCCCGCCTGAAAACCACGACGCCGGCCATCTCGCCCGTGGCCTGGTCGTCCTTCATGACCGGGTCGGAGCCGTCCAAGCATAATATCTTCGATTTCCTGAGCCGGGACCCGAGGACATACCTTCCCGACCTTTCGTCGGCCCGGATCGGCAGGCCGCGGCGCGTCTTATCGCTCGGGAAATACCGCGTCCCGCTCTCCAAGCCCGAGATCCGCGGGCTCAGGAAGAGCGTTCCGTTCTGGAAGATCCTGGGCGAAAAGGGCATCTTCAGCACAGTCCTCAGGGTCCCGATCACCTTCCCGCCCGAGAAGTTCAAGGGCCACCTCCTTTCGGGGATGTGCACGCCCGACCTCAAAGGCAGCCAGGGGACCTTCACGTTTTACACGACGGATGAAGAAAAGGTCCAAAAGCACGAGGGCGGCGTAGCGATCGCGGTTAACTACGAAGGGGACAAGATCCGGACCTATCTTTCGGGCCCCGAAAACACCATGCTCAAGACGCCCCAGGAAATCCGACTCCCGCTGACGCTTACGGTCGACAAAGCGAAGGGCGGCGCGTGGGTGGAAGTCCCGGGCCAGCGGTTTTTTATCAAGGAAAAAACCTTCAGCCCCTGGGTCGCGGTCGCCTTCAAGCCGGGGCTGGGGATGAAAGTCCGGGCCATCTGCCGGTTTTATATCACCTCGCTCGAGCCCCATTTCGAGCTGTACGTGACGCCGCTCAACATCGATCCGGATAAGCCGGCCTTGCCCATTTCGCATCCTTTCATCTATTCCGTGTATCTGGCCAAGCTCCTCGGCCGCTTCATCACCCTCGGCGAGGCCAACGATACATGGGCCCTCAACGAGGGCATCCTCAGCGAAAAGGCCTTCCTGGACCTCACCTACTCGAACCACGCGGAATGGGAAGCCATGCTCTCAAACGCGCTCGAAAAAACGCCGCGGGGCATGGTGGCCATCGTTTTCGAGACGACAGACAGCATCCAGCACATGTTTATGCGCTACCTCGACAAAACCCACCCGGCCCACCGAAATCCGGCCCAAACCACCATGAGCGCGCAAGTGATCGAAGACCTTTACCGAAGAATGGACGAACTCGTCGGCCGCGTCCAGAAATCCCTGGACGACCGGAGCGTCCTGGTCATCATGTCCGACCACGGATTCAAGTCCTTCCGCCGCGGCGTCAATCTCAATTCGTGGCTGTGGAAAAACGGCTACCTCGCCCTCAAGGATGGAAAAACGCGGAGCGGCGAGTGGTTCAAGGACGTCGCCTGGGACAAGACCAGGGCCTATGCCCTCGGGCTCGGCGGGCTTTATCTCAATCTACGCGGCCGCGAAGCCCAGGGCACCGTCGCCGAGGTTGAGGAGGCGGGGCGCCTCAAGGCCGAGCTCCTCCAGAAGCTCAGCGGCCTCAAGGACGGGGCGAACGGCGGGGCCGTGGCCGTCACCAGGGTCTACGATAAGGACGCGATTTACGGCGGGCCCTACAAGGACAACGCCCCGGATCTCCTCATCGGCTACAACGAGGGCTACCGGGCGTCCTGGGACGGCGTCACGGGCATCGTCGACGACACCATCTTCGAGGACAACGTCAAGGCCTGGAGCGGCGACCACTGCATCGACCCGGCCCTTGTCCCCGGGGTTTTATTCTCCAACCTCAAAATCAAGAATCCCGCGCCGTCGATCGTGGACATCGCGCCGACCGCGCTCGAGCTCTTCGGCCTCAAGCCGCCGGCCCACATGGACGGCCGCAGCCTGGTCGACGCCGCGGACCCCTTTGGAACGGCGTCAGGAAAGAAACCATCATGAGCTCTCCTAAGGCCTCCCGGTCTCTCAGCCGCCGCGACTTCATGAAGATCGGGGCCGCGGCCTCGGCGGCCGTCGGTCTCGGCGCCGCGAAATCCTTCGTGCCCAAGGTCTACGGAAAAGCCCGGGCGACGAAGAAAGTCATCGTCATCGGAATGGACGGGCTGGACCACGGCCTGCTCAAGGGCTGGATGGAAGCCGGAAAACTGCCCACGTTCGAGAAGGTGCTCCGTGCCGGCGGCGACATCCGGCCTCTCCGTTCGAGCATTCCGCCCCAGAGCCCGGTCGCCTGGTCGAACTTCATCGCCGGCACCGACCCCGGCGGCCACGGCATCTTCGATTTCATCCACCGCAACCCCCAGGCCTCGAACATCAACGACTTCATGGTCTTCTCGGCCGCTGAGACTTCGGCCGCCCGGCATACCCTCCGCATCGGCCAAACCATCCTTCCCCTTTCCGGGGGTCAGGTCCGGAACCTGCGGGGCGGCCGGGCCTTCTGGCAAGTCCTCGAAGAGCACGATGTTCCGTCCACCGTCATCAGGATGCCGTCGAATTATCCTCCCGTGGCCACCCGCCAGCGAACCCTGTCCGGCATGAACACGCCCGACCTCAAGGGCACCTACGGGGTTTTCAACTACTACACGAACGAAGCCAAGGCGGTTACCGAGGAGGCGGGAGGCGTCGGCCGCGTCCACGACGTCTACGTCGTTGGCAACCGCGTCGAAGGCAAGCTGCCGGGTCCCACGAACAGCTTCCGGGCCGGGAATCCCGAGACCGAGATCGATTTCAAGGTCTTTATCGACCCCGCCAATCCTGCGGCCAAGATCGTCATTCAGGATCAGGAGTTCATCCTCAAGGAAAAGGAATGGAGCGGCTGGAAGAGAGTCCGGTTCCATTTTCTCCCGACCCAAAGCGCCGCCGGGATATGCCTGTTCTATCTCAAAGAGGTCAGGCCGAAGTTCAAGCTCTACGTCAGCCCCATCCATATCGACCCAGGCGACCCGGCCCTTCCCATCTCCACCCCGGAATCCTACAGCCGGGAGCTGGAGCGGCGCTTCGGCCCGTTCTTCACCAAAGGCCTTCCGGCCGACACGGCCGCCCTGGATAACGATGTCCTCGACGATGAAGAATTCCTGGCCCAGGACGACCTTATCCTCCGGGAAAGCCTGGACCTCCTGGATTTCGAGCTGGGGCGATTCAACGAGGGGCTCTTCTTCTATTACTTTTCGAGCACGGACCAGCGCCAGCACATGTTCTGGCGGTTGATCGACCCGGGCCATCCCGCCTACGACCCCAAGCTCGCGGCGAAATTCGGGACGACCATCGAAAAGATCTACGTCGAAATGGACCGCGTCCTCGACCGCATTCTCGCGAAAGTGGACGCGGACACGACCCTCCTCATCATGTCCGACCACGGCTTCAATCCCTTCCGCCGGGGCTTCAACCTCAATACCTGGCTCTTTCAGAACGGCTACCACCGGCTCGCCAAGCCCTGGAAGCAGGAGGAGTCGGCCTGGTTCGATAACACCGACTGGTCTAAGAGCGCCGCCTACGGAGTGGGACTAAACGGCCTGTACATCAACCAGAAAGGGCGCGAACGGGAAGGGATCGTGGCCGCCGGCCCCGACACGGAGAACCTCGTCCGGGAGATCGCCCGAAAGCTCGAGGCGCTGACCGACCCGAAGACCGGCGAACAGGCCATCCTTCATGCCTACGTCGCGAAGGATGTCTACCACGGGGCCTACGTCGACAAGGCGCCGGATATCGTCCTCGGCTTCAACCGCGGCTACCGGATCTCCTGGCAATCGCCGTTGGGGGGCTTCCCCAAACCCATCTTCGAGGACAACGCCAAGAAATGGAGCGGCGACCACATGACCTCCCCGGACGTCATCCCCGGCATCGTCGTGGCCAACAGGGAGATCCGGGCCACGGAGCCGGCCCTCTTCGACCTGACGGCCACCGTCCTCGACGTCTTCGGCATCGAAAAGTCCAAAGACATGATCGGAAAGACCATCTTCTAGAAGGAGCGACGATATGCGAAGCGCCAAGATCAAGATCGACAAGGGCCTCTACGAAAAAATCAGGAGGTTCGCGGAGATCGCCGGGTACTCTTCGCCCGCCGAGTTCATCACGCATTGCCTGGAAAAAGAAATCGCCAAGATCGAAGAGGCGGATTCCGAAGAGGACATCAAGAAGAAGCTCAAAGGACTGGGCTATATATCGTAGGCGCCATGGCTATCGTCAATCTTATCGCGGGCGGGATGTTCAACGTCCTGCTCTTCCCTTTCCGGGGGCTGTCCCCCTGGTTCGGGATGATCTTCGTCTCCCTCATCACCGCCTTCCTGATGCTCTGGGTTTTCAAGCTGACGTCGAACCAGGCCGGCATCCGGAAGGCCAAGAACGCCATCAAGGCCCACCTCCTCGAGCTGCGGCTCTACAAGGACAACATGCGGATTTCGCTCCAAGCCCAGGGCCGGATCGTGCGCGCCAACCTGAGCTATATCGCCTTCAACGCCAAGCCGATGCTGGTCATGATCGTCCCCTTCGTGTTCATCCTGGCCCAGCTCAACCTCTGGTTCGGCGCCGCGCCGCTCAAGGTGGGGGAAGAGACGCTGGTCAAGGCAAAAGTCGCCCGGGGTGCGGACCCACTCGGCCTGGACATCGCGATCGACCCGAGCCCGGGGCTGACCGTGGAAACCCCGGCCGTCAGGATCCCGGACGAGGGGGAAATCTCCTGGCGCATCCGCGCCGCCCGGCCGGGACCGGCCTCGTTGACTTTCCGCCTGGCCGGAAGGACGATCGTCAAGCCGGTGGCCGTCGGAGGCGCGCCCTTGACCAAGGTCTCGACCCACTCGGTCGGGAGATCCGTCCTTCAAGAGCTCCTCTACCCCGGCGAAAAACCCCTGCCCGGAGATACGCCTCTCGTCTCGATCGAGGTCCTTTATCCCTCGGGGGGCCTGCCGTTTTTCGGCCTTTCCGTCAACTGGCTCGTAGCCTACTTTGTCCTGTCCATCATCTTCGGCTTCGCGTTCAAGGGAATATTCAAGGTTGAGATTTAGAAATACCGTAGAGCATGGGGCTAGGACCATCCCCCAAAGCGGCCCCGGGGGGGCCCCGGAGAAGGGTCTTGGGGAATGGCCGGAACGTCATGCGCGGTTTAGCCCGAGAATCACGCCCTTCGAGGGAAGTTCCTGGGGGAACTGCCAAAACGTGTTTGAGCTTGGCGTAGCGCACGCCAAGCGAGTTGTTTTGGTGCCGAGAAGGACGCGATTCTCGCGGCGTGAAAAACCGCGCTCTGGAGAGAAGGCCAGCCCCAAGACTCTGAACTGGGGCGCGCCGGGGCAGGACCCGTCCTTAACATAAGTTACGGAGGAAGACGATGAACATTGAGATTTTCAAGATGGAGCGCATGCAGTCCACGTGGGAGAACGTCGTCGAATACAACCTTTCGGAAAGCGGCGTCCACCCGCTGACGCTCAAGGAGCTCCTGACGCCGGAAGAGCTCGACGAGCTGACCCGGGTCGAGCTCGGCTACACCCAGACCAACGGCACAGCCGGGCTCAGGGCGGAGATCGCCCGCCTCTACCCGGGCGTCGGCCCGGACCAGATCCTGGCCACGGCCGGCTCGTCGGAGGCCAATTTCCTGCTCATGTGGAGCCTCATCAATCCCGGAGACGAAGTCCTTTTCGAACTGCCGAACTACATGCAGATGTGGGGCCTCCTCCGCGGCTTCGGGGCCCAGGTCAAGCCCTTCCGCCTCAGGGAAAACCTGGGCTGGCAGCCCGACCTCGACGAAGTCCGGAAGCTCGTGACGCCCAAAACCAAGCTGATCGTCCTGACCAATCCCAATAATCCAACGGGCTCCGTCCTGAGCCGGGAGGCCATGGACGGCATCGTCGAGATCGCCGCCGGCGCCGGGGCCTGGATCCTGGCCGACGAGGTCTATCAGGGCGCGGAACTATCAGACGCCCGGACCCCGAGCTTCTGGGGGGCTTATGACAAAGTCATGGTCGTCAACGGCCTGTCCAAGGCCTACGGGCTTCCCGGCCTCCGGATCGGCTGGATCATAGGCCCTGAGGCGCTGATCAAGAAGACGTGGCCCTATCACGATTACACGACGATCTCCCCGTCCGCTCTGAGCGACAAGCTGGCCTCCTTGGCCCTCTCCCCCGCCAGACGCGACCAGGTCCTCCAGAGGACGCGGCAGATCCTTGCGACGAACTTCCCCGTCCTCGGGGATTGGCTCGGGAAACAGGGCGGGCTCTTCGAATTCCAGCCGCCCAAGGCCGGGGCCATCTGTTTCGCACGGTATAACCTGAAGGCCAATTCCACGGAGCTCGTGGAAAGGCTCATCCGAGAGAAAAGCGTCCTTCTCGTCCCCGGCGACCACTTCGAAATGGACGGATTCCTGCGGATCGGCTACGGCCCCGCGAAGGACTATCTCCTGGCGGCCCTGGGGAGAGTTGAAGAATTGCTTAAGAAAATCCGCTAATCGTGGTAGAATCGTGAATCCATTCCCACGGGGAATGAGTTTATACCAAGAGAACCGACAGGAGGTTGACATGAAGAAAGCCAAGATCCTTATCCCCCTGGCCATCGGGATTGTCCTGCTGGCCTCAGTGGCGTCTTTCGCCCAGCAGCCGACCTACAAGATTGCCATCATCAACTCCGCCAAGGCCTTTGAAACGTCGGCCGAAGGCAAAAAGGCCTACGCCCAGTTCCAGGACCGGGACAACAAGATCAAGTCCGATCTGCAGAGACAGGATGATGCCATCCGGGCCCTGGAGAACAGGATGAGCACGGGCCGACTGACCATGACCCAGGAGGCCCTCATCGCCACCCAGGCCGACCACGACAAGAAGCAGACCGAGCGGAAGCGCTATGAAGAGGACCAGACCCGCGATTTCCAGAGCTTCCAGCAGAATCTCGTGGCCAAGATCCGGGACGAGATGGTCTCCATCATCAAGACTCTGCGCAAGGAAAAAGGCTATGACCTCGTTCTCGACCTGCAGACGTCCGGCCTCGTGGACTTCGAACCCGCCCTCGACATAACCGACGAGGTTGTCCGCCGCTACGACGCTTCCAAGGCCGGCGCTCCCCCCGTCAAGAAGTAACCCCGTCTGAATTCTTGCGGCCGCGTTCGCTTTGGCACGATAACCCCGTGGTGAGGGGACCCTCCCCTTCCATGGGGTTTTTTTTACCCCGGCCTCCGGCCCACAGCGAGGCCCAGATCCAGAGACTGCTGGACGAGCTCAAGAGAGTGGTTTAGCCTTTCGAAGTCAGACTCTTAGTCGTATCAGAATCTCGCGGCGGAGGAACTCACCCGGCTTGCCCGCCGGGATCGCGATCGTAAGCCGTCGGCCATCGAATGTCGCTCCGGCCACGGAATCCACTTTTGCGCCATTTCTGAGCTCGAGAACGTAGGTTTCCCCGGCCAGCCCCTCGACTATGAGCTTAAGCTCATGTCCGGCAAGTCCCGTCCGGATGATTTTCAGGCCGCGGTTGAGGTCTCCCGTCTTTGTCTGGGCGCGGGGCGGGATGATCTCGGGCGCCGGGTCGAAGCCGACGTCGACGGCATCGTCTCCCGTGAGGGCGAATTCCAGACCCGGCCGGACGGCCTGGCCGGAGGGCGATGCTTCCAATTTGAAGGCCAGGGGGGTGCCGTTAAGTTCGGCGGACCGGACGTTCGTCCCGAGCCCCAGCGAGGGGCGGAAAGTTAACCGGAATCCGGCGGCGCCGGACGACCGGACCCGGAGCCTGAGCTTCGTGTCCGACCGTTCATAATCCAGGGACAGGACCGCGTCCCCGACCCTCCAATTCGAGATCGAAACCGCAGGCCAGTCCGCCGGGAAACGTGGCGAGAACCGGACCTCCTTACGTGACGCGTCTTCCTCGAGGCCGAGAAGCCCCCGGACGACGGGGATGACGACGCCCGACGTGGAGAATCCCTGGTGCGGCACTCCCTCCTGGGGCCAGGAGTTCTGGAAGCCCGAATAGAGCTCGGTCAGGAACCCCAACGCGTTGTCGAAGGTGTGCCGGACATTGCCCATGAGGACCCCGTATCCCTGGGGGATGAAATCGTACTCGAGCAAAGCCGTGGATACCCAGCCCGTGAGAAACGGCCAGGCCGCGCCGTAATTGTAATTCAGGGGCTCGAACAGCGGGCTCGACGCCGGGAGCATCCGGACTCCCCAGTCCGTGGTCATGTCCGCGGCGTTCGTGCCGGCCAGGGTCTGCGTTCCCCTGTCCGGATCGCCGAGCCCCCACGCCAGCCCGACCGCGCTCCAGGGCGTCAATTCCGAGACCAGGCGCCCGTCCTTATTGAACGCGTAGGAATATTGACCGTGGTCCCGGTCCCAGAATTTCCCGTCGAAGGCGCCGGTTGCCCGGTGACCGTTTTTCGTGGCCGCCGTCGAGGCCTTCTTGTCCCCCACCGCGTCGGCCATGGCCAGGAAGGCCCGATTCGCCCGGGCCCAAACGGCGGCCAGGTAGATGTCCGTCCTGATACCGGTCAGAGAGCCGAACTCGAGCGCGCCCAGCCCAGCCCTCGAGTTATCCATCAGGCCGTCGCCGTCCTCGTCCGTCGTCAGGCACCAATCGTAGGCGCGCAGGAGCGCGGGCCAGTTCGCCTTGATGAAGGCCAGGTCTCCGGTCGCACGGAAATAGTCCT
>Ga0315281_10014411_pt1 | contig 10664 bp, 10 predicted proteins | sample YL17G07_0_MG_FD_204540 | JGI IMG/M metagenome (GOLD analysis project Ga0315281, IMG submission 204540) | Sediment microbial communities from Yellowstone Lake, YNP, Wyoming, USA - YL17G07_0 | ecosystem: Environmental > Aquatic > Freshwater > Lake > Sediment | place: USA: Wyoming | collected... | reverse complement strand
AATATTGATATCGAATCTAATCTCGTTTGCCATTCAATTCGGACTGTTCACAGGCTTCTTGATATATTTTACGTTGGCTGGAGCTTCCGTCCATCCCAACTCATGGGTTTTTTTCACACCGGCCTTGATAATGATGATGGCCGGATTGGGTTTGGGATTCGGGATTATCGTTTCGTCTTTAACCACTCGCTACCGCGACTTACAATATTTGGTCACGTTCGGCGTCCAATTACTGATGTATCTTACGCCCGTAGTTTATCCTCTTTCAACGGCGAAGGGGAAATTCAGAATATTGCTTTTAGCCAATCCCATGACTTCCATCGTGGAATGTTTTCGATACGCTTTCCTGGGCGCTGGGACTGTAAATATTAATTACCTCCTGTATAGCTTGGGCTTCATGCTGGTAGTTCTGGTCATCGGGATTCTCATCTTCAACCGGGTCGAAGCGACATTCATGGATACGGTATGAGTGCGACGGTCATTTCTGTTGAAAACGTAAGCAAATATTATCGTCTCGGGCTGATCGGCGGGGGCACGTTGCGAGCCGACTTTGAACGCTGGTGGGCCAAGGCACGTGACAAACCCGATCCGCTGTTCAAGATTGGCCAGGAGGAGCAGAGCAACCGCCGAGGCGAGTACATTTGGGCGCTACGAGACGTAAGCTTTGAGGTTAAAGAGGGCGAAGTGTTGGGCATTATCGGCCGCAATGGAGCGGGAAAGAGCACGCTACTCAAAATCCTTTCCAGTGTCACCGCGCCCACATCAGGCCAGATCAAGATTAAGGGTCGCATAGCCAGCCTGCTGGAGGTTGGAACCGGCTTCCACCCTGAATTGACTGGGCGGGAGAACATCTACCTGAACGGCGCTATCCTGGGGATGAAGAAAGCGGAAACTGATCGCAAATTTGATGAGATTGCGGCTTTTGCGGAGATTGAGCAATTTATTGATACACCTGTCAAACGCTATTCGAGCGGGATGTACGTGCGGTTGGCCTTTGCTGTAGCCGCTCATCTAGAGCCGGAGATTTTAGTGGTGGATGAAGTGCTAGCGGTAGGGGATGCTGAGTTTCAAAGGAAGTGTCTCGGGAAGATGAGCCTAATTGCAAGCGGCGGAAGAACGGTGCTCTTTGTAAGTCACAATATGGGATCCATACGTCGTCTGTGCGATAAAACTGCTTTGCTTTATGAGGGCAGGCTACAATTTTTGGGGGAGACGGACATCGCCGTCGAGACATATCAGGCCATGAGATCACCATTGGGTGCAACCATAAAGGGAAGGTTCGAGCGGGATATCACTACGGATGTTCCAGCACGTTCAAATTGGGTTCAAGCGGTCGAGCTTCATGACATGCATGGAAACCTCTGTATAAAATTCAAGTATGGGGAAGACATGAAGATTGTTTTTGAGCTTAGAGGAGAACCTGTTCGGGAAGGCATATCCATTTCATGGATCCTGAGCGACTCCCAAGGTGCGAATATTGCATGGTCGAATTCTGTTTTAACGTCTGGCTATCGATTACCAAGGGGAGCGAATAGAGCAGTTTGCATCATAAAAGAGTTGCCGTTGTCCACCGGCACGTACACGTTTGCATTCAGCTCCGGTATAGTAAATAGTCGAGAACCGAAAGATGTCTGGAGAGATGCTGCCAAGTTCGAAATCATAGAGTGTGATCCATTTATGACCATGTATGAGCATCATAGTGTACCTTTGGGAGCAGTTATCCTTGATCACGAATGGAAAACAGGGCCTTAAAGCCTGAAGGCAGGATTATTTTGTCGTCTGAATGGACGACAGGTGGCAACGGAGGTGCTCGGATGTGGATGATTAACCAGTTCAATGAAGACTTGAATGATGCCTTTGAACTCCACTTCCCATCGATGCTCCCACTCCAAAGGTGGCTTTACGGACGGTTGACCAGCATGGCGCTCTGGGGGTTGACGAATCGTGTGCGCCTATTCGGCGCGACCACAGTCGTGACCGAACGAATCGTTGAGTACTCAACCGTATTCACCTGGTTGCCCGACCGGCCAGCGCGCGTTCTGGACATAGGGTGCGTGTCCTCTCGTCTGCCGATTCAGTTAGCCAGTCTCGGCTATGAAGTACACGGTCTGGATACCCGACCCTACCGTTGGTCACACCGTAATCTGACTTTCCACCAGCAAGACCTGTTCACATGGAGCGCCAACCTGCGCTTTGACACTGTGTATCTCATTTCGGTTTTGGAACACATCGGCCTTGGCGGCTACGGCACGGTGCGGTGTGAGAACGCGGACCACCATGCCATTCAGAGAATCATCGGTTTAATGCGACCGGGCGGGCAATTGGTCGTCTCTGTGCCGTTTGGGAAACGGGGTCAAACCCCAAAACATCGAGTATACGACATGAATCAGCTCAAGGATTTGTTCGCTGACTTCATCTGGAGACGATTGGCATATTTCAAACGAATCGAGCAAGACTGGTTGCCTTCCCTTCCCGAGGATCTCGCGGAGGTCATTTCACCCCCCGGATTAGTTAACGGCGTTGCGGTCTTGGGCCTGATATTGCGAGGTTGATTGCCGGCAGGACACGAGGCGCAGCACCCTTTCGCAACCCTATTTAGGTACCGCCGTTTTGATGGTCCACTAGGTATTCCAAAATTCTATGCCACAAAGTCCCTTGAACTGGGCAATTGACAGAGAAAACTACCTGCGCCTTCTGCTTCGATGGAAGTTCGCTCATCTGGTGCGTGAGCTTTCCACAAACATTCATCGGCCGGATCAAAGAAGGCCGCGCCTGTTGATACTAGCCAATACCCGAGGCTGGGCTTTTGATGAATTAGCACAACAAAGAGCGAATTATTTAGCTTCTTTTTGGAATATTGATATTCAATATATTGATGAAAAGCCAAACATCAACCCGGCTCATTATGATTTAATGTTTGACCCGAATTGGAATTTCAATGAGTATGATGCTCTGTTTATGGGGTGCTTTGTGCGTGGAATCAACAGTCATAAGTGGGAGCGAAATCCATGTCCTTACAAACAATTACGTAAATGTTTAAACGGCGCTGTTGCTTGCTTTGTCCCGAACCAATCGCAGGTTAGGCGAATCCGGCCTGCCTTTCCGGCAACGTTTTTAGTAAAGGAGGGTATAGATCCGGAAACGTTCTACTGGATTAGAGATCGCTCTGAACCAGATCTGGTCGCGGGTTGGACAGGTAATCAATCCAACCTTTTAAAGCGTTTAGATACAGTTATAAAACCGGCTTGTATACAAGCGGGTGTAAATTTGCGGATTGCCGAGTTTCCCACAAGAGAAAAGTTGAATCATTTTTACAATGATGTGGATGTCGTCTTGATTGGATCCGAACCTCTGTATGAGGGGAATCCTTTATCCCTATTCGAAGCAGGTGCGTGTGGGCGCACTGTGATTGCCACAAATGTTGGGGCAGTCCCTGAGGTCGTTGAAGATGGGGTAACCGGACTTGTTGTTGAATCGACTAATGATATTCCCCGAACGATCCAGGCATTTGTGGATCGTCTTACCTGGTGCAAAGAGCACTTAGGTGAGGTTCGCCAGATGGGCAAACTTCACCGGGAGCGAATATTGCGTGACCGTATACCGGAAAAAACTTGCGAACAATTTCGGCAAGCGATCGAGTGGGCGTATGTGCAAGTAGCAGTGGCGAGGCACTCAAGATGAGCTTGGCAAAGAGAATAAGAAGTTGGGCAGTCTCCAAGCGTGGTAATAACAAGGAGCAGTACTTCTATCTCACGTTACAATATGGGCTTGTCTCCGTTGGCTTCTCCCATACCGATTTAGGCTGCGGTTCACGGAAAGCCAGAGCTACCCTGCTAGTCTATTCGGAACCTTGAGAAATGCGCATCTTATTCATATATCGCTCATCTCGAAAAGAAATCTATCGGCTTGTAACCACAGGACAAGCTTCAGATTCCCCTCTTTATGGATTGAATCACTTAGAGGAGTTAGGTGCTTCCACCTCTTTTTTCGACGAGGATAAGGAGCTAGGAGGATTTGTAAAGTGGATAGACCAATTCTCTCGCAAGGTTATAATAGCCACAGAACTTGGCTGGAATATTGGGCAGGCTATCCAGTCCCTCAAAAGATTACGGAATTATGACTTAATATTCGCAACCACGGATAGCACGGGATTGCCCTTGGCCTTCTTAAAAAGACTCGGAATGTTTCCAACTCCGCTAGTGATTGCATCACAAGGCCTCTGCCAATTTCTCTCAATCAAAGGGTGGAACTGGGCATTTCGTCTGCACCGTTGGTCGCTTAAGTCAGTAGACCACATCATGCATTATGGTTACGCTGAAGGTGAGCAATTGTGTAGATCGTTTGGTCTCGCGTCAGATAAGGTGAGTTGGATCCCCATCGGAATAGACACCAGATACTTTTCCCCCTTACCTGTGATCGAATTAGATGATGTCGTATTGTCTGTGGGCCGCGATCGTTGCCGAGATTATGCTCTTCTAATGGAAGTGGCGCGGTGTTTGCCACTTCGTTTCAGAGTCATTACCACCCCCGGATGTCTTTCGGGCATTTCGGTGCCTCCGAATGTAGAGGTTTTTTTCGATTTACCGATTGAGGAAGTGCGGAGACATTATGCCGCCTGCCGGTTCGTCGTACTGCCTATAAAACCATCATCTTATTCCTTTGGTACCACGGTGGTGCTGGAATGCCTAAACATGGGCAAGGCAGTTATCGTCAGCAAGACCGATGCTGTCGGCGAACGAGAGGGTGGGTATCAACTTGTCGATGGCGTTCACTGCCGCTTTATACCGCCGGGCGATGCGGGGAAACTCTGCAACGCAATCCAAGAATTATGGGCGCGGACTGATCTTTGTAATGAATTTGGTAGACACGGACGATTGTTGGTGGAGGATCTCTATAACAGCAGGGCATTCGCAAAACGTTTGTCAAATCTGTTTACCCAGGTGATATCCAAATGTTCAGTTGGTTGAAGCGAATTGGACTGCATGGCTCATCCGATCCGAAAGATGATGGTGGAACGCCTGTGATCAGCCTTTGGCACCAGTTCCACCCCCCGCCCTGGGGCGGCGGCAATCAGTTTATGCTAGCACTCAAGGCCGAGATGGTGAGGCAGGGCATCATGGTTCGGAAGAACGACGGGCGCAAGGATGTTATGGCCCATATCTTGCATGGTGTTTGGTTTGATGCAAGTGCTTTCCGCAAACGGCATAACTCACGAATAATACCAGTTATTCATCGAATTGACGGTCCAACAGTGTTGTATCGAGCAGATGGAAGCGGTAGTCACTTGGATGAGCAGTGCTTCAACTTGAATGCGGAATTTGCTACTGCAACTGTGTTTCAATCCCAGTGGAGTCTTGAGCAGAATCTCTCTCTGGGTTACCGGCCGGTGAATCCCGTAGTGATACCGAACGCGGCCGAGCCCGAGATATTTCATAGCCGGGGTCGCCTTTCTTTCTCGCCAGACCGGAGAATTCGTTTGATCTCCACAAGCTGGTCAGACAACCCGAACAAAGGGGCGGATGTTTACCGATGGATCGAGGAACACTTGGACTGGGGCCGCTTTGAGTATACTTTCGTGGGCAATGCGGAAATTCGCTTTGCGAATATCAGGCACATCCTACCGGTGCCATCGTCCGAGCTTGCTGACTTGCTTCGCCAGCATGACATTTTTATCACCGCTAGCCGGAATGACCCATGTTCCAATTCGTTGATTGAGGCGCTCACCAGTGGGCTACCAGCTCTGTTTCTGAACTCGGGCGGTCATCCAGAACTGGTGGGCAAAGGCGGCTTGCCTTTCAACGATGTAGAGGAAATTCTGTCGCAACTAGATCGGTTGGTGACTGACTACCCAACCTTTCGATCGTGCATTTTCGCTCCGAGAATTAGTGACGTAACTCACCGTTACTTGCAGGTCGCAGGTCTCGACCTGGAGAAATCAGAAGTCCGGGAACCAACCTGATGGCTCTTGTATGATGGAACATTGGCTTGCTTCGCTAACCGATCACGTCTCTGACTGGATGGACAAGCTTAAAATATCTGGTCACCCGGGCTGGATTTGTCCCTGTCTTAATGGGGCGTTGCTGGAACCAGGCGAGCAATCGGGGCTGGGCCTCAGTTGCCTGGCCCTCAAGACTTGCGTGATGTTGGGACTGACCTCACGCTTGGCCGCCGGCGCACTTGAGGGATGGATTAAGCATATCCAATCATTTCAGACGCCAGATGGACGCTTTGCAGGCTTCTTTGAAGATCCGGCCGTGTTGCGTATCACTGATAAAAAGGCCGGCTTGTTCAAACAGGATATCAGCACCCGTCGGGCTGAGACCCGGCAGGCATGCGCCACGCTGCTATCGGTTGGCGCGGCACCGCTCCTCCCGGTTGCTCATTTGCCCCGGACGCCGCACCAGGTCCGCCGCTACATCCGGAAACTAGATTGGGCTGAGCCTTGGGGCGCAGGCAGCCACGCAGGGCATCTCATCTTCTTTTATGAGTTAAACGCCCGGGTTTTCGGGGAGACCGCGACCGCCGATGAATTGTTGCCGGTTGTGATCTCCGAGCTTGACCGGCTTCAAGATCCTGAGTCCGGTTCATGGTACAGCCGCCGGCCCGCGCCGCACCAGGTGGTGAACGGTGCGATGAAAGTATTGACTGGCTATGCCTTTCTGGATAAGCCATTCCGTTACGCGGAGCGATTGATTGACACTTGCCTGGCGGTAGCAAACGACGAGCAGGGCTGCAACAACGCTGATGTTATCTATGTGCTGCACCAATGTAGGAGTTATACCTCTTATCGGAAGGGCGATATCCTGGACTATTGTACGCGCCGCTTGAAGACAATTGAGCATTTCCGGCGAGAGGACGGGGCATTTTCGTTTTTTGAGACGGGCGCGCAAACCCATTATTACGACGTGCCAGTCTCGCGGGGCCTCTTGGAAAGCGATGTGCATGGGACGACCTTATTTGTCTGGACGCTGGCCATGATCGGAGATTTGTTGGGCTACAACCAGGAATTGGGCTGGTGCCTTCCGGTGACATAGGAAGGCGACTTGGTAACGTATGGAACAGATAATCTTCAACTGGGTCGAAAAGATCAAGGCTCATATTAAGGGGCGGACCCAAGATCATCCGCTACATACATTAGCTTACGTCGCTGACGGTGCTAATTGGGTCATCGATTCCGAAGGCGGATATATCACCCGAGGAGTAAAATCGGAATTTGACTTGAAATATCGAATATTGGTAGGAACAGAGGGCTTAAGCTTCCTACGCCACCAGATTGTTCATTTCGGGAGCCAACATTTATTCACCAATGGTGGGTATCGCCCCGTGCATTCATCCAATCGTATAGTAGTAACATTTTTCCATGGTGATGCACGTGACCCTGACTTCGCGCCGGCGGTAGCTGTTTTCCGGCGTGAAATCGGACGCGTGAGCCGCGTAATAGTCTCGTGCCGGATTATGGAAAAACGGATAGCGGAATGGGGCATTCCGCCGGAAAAGGTTATCCGGGTACCAATTGGCGTAGATCTTCAGGTTTTCAGGCCGTTGTCACTTGAACTCCGACAGGCAATGCGCGCCCAACTTGGGATTGGTCGCGAGCAAGTGGTAATAGGCTCTTTTCAGAAAGACGGAGTAGGTTTCGCGGAGGGATTTGAGCCTAAACTGATCAAAGGCCCGGACGTCTTTCTGCAAGTGATAGGCTGTTTGAGGAGGCAAGCGCCCATTTTTGTTTTACTAACCGGCCCGGCGCGAGGCTATGTATGCAGAGGGCTTGAGCAAATGGGTGTTCCTTACAAGCATATTCTTCTGAACAGCTACGTAGCAGTGGCTCCTTACTACCACGCTTTGGATCTGTATCTGGTCACTTCTCGGGAGGAGGGCGGTCCCAAGGGGGTTATGGAATCCATGGCGACGGGTGTACCGCTGGTTTCAACCCGTGTGGGTATGGCTGCTGATCTGATTCAAGACGGAGTCAATGGCTTTCTGTGTGATATCGAAGATGTGGAAGCGCTGACTGCCCGGGCTCTCCAAGTGATTGGAAACGGGGATGTGCGGGAGCGTTTCAGAAGCAATGGATACCGGTCTGTGGAAGATTGTGATTTCGGCGTTGTGGCCCGTCGACATTATGAGGAAGTATACAGACCATTGCTATCAGAAATTGAGCAGGCAACGACGAAAGCCGGGTTGATCAAATGATCATAGCACTGGAAGATAAAGGCTTTATGTAGTTAGGTTATGCAGACTTCGGATGGAAGCATCAAGCTCGTTCTCTTTATGACCCGCGGTATGTCTCTGGTTGCGTGGGAGCAGTTGGGCATATTCGAGCGCGAGGTGGCATTGTACCGCCGATTGCAGGAACGCGGCGTGTCTGTGACATTTCTCACCTATGGGGATGCATCTGATCTGGCGTATGCCAATCGCATACCTAGTATCCGCATCCTTTGCAACCGGTGGGGGTTACCTGGCAGGCTTTATGCTGGCTTGATTCCCTTCCTAAATTGGAAAGTGATCCGGCGCGCCGACGTTTACAAGACCAACCAAACAAAGGGGGCGGACATAGCTTTAAGGGCAGCGCGGTTGTGGCGTAAGCCGCTCATCGCTCGTTGCGGGTATATGTGGTCGGACTTAGCCGCTCAGCGCGGCTGGGCACGCAAAGCCGAAGCGGGGCATGCTAAGACCATAGAAAGGTTGGTTTTTCGTTCCGCTCAGAAGGTCGTGGTCACGACACCGGCAATGAGGAAATACGTTCTACAAAATTATGAGGTGCCAACGTCTAAAGTAGAGGTAATTCCAAATTACGTTTTAACCGAGTTGTTTTCGCCCGATGGAGCCTGCCCTGTTCCCAATAGGATCTGTTTCGTCGGTCGGCTGAGCGAGGAAAAGAACCCGCTGGCTCTGGTGGAAGCATGCTCTAACTTAGCGCTAGAACTCGTGATGGCGGGTGAAGGTCCACTTGTCTCTGCTATTCAGGAGCAGGCAAAATGCAGCAATGCCAATGTTAAGCTACTCGGCAGCGTGCCGCATACCCAATTACCTGCGCTTCTGCGCAGTTCCACCTTATTTTTATTAGTATCACCACACGAGGGTCATCCTAAAACCTTGTTAGAGGCTATGGCTTGCGGCTTGGCGGTCATCGGCGCCGATTCGCCGGGCATCCGGGAGTTGATCAATCACGGCGAGACCGGTTGGTTGTGCGGCACTGACGCACCCAGCATTCGCGCGGCTATCCAGAGGCTCCTGGGGGATGCTGCATTGCGGGAGCGCTTAGGGCGTAACGCCCGCCGGTTTATAGTAAAGAATTTTGCTTTGGATCGAATCGTGGAAATGGAGCTGGCTGTGCTGCGCGAGGTGAGCGTAGGATGATCAGATTGGTTCCTTTGAGTCGCTTGGCACGGCGATGTATTTTCAATATATTAGGCCGGTTTTCGGACGCACGGTTGCAGAGCTTGATAACCCGAATCGCGATCCGCCGGGCGAAGACTCTATCTCCGGCCGATGGCCTGCGTTTCCTGTTCGGCCTGGAAGCGGCGTTCTATCCGGTGGAGGGAGAACTTGCCGTGGCCTATGGCGACGGGGTCCATTCCAAACATCGCCATACGCGCTATCACGAATTCTTTATAAACCGCATCCGAGCCGGAGAGCGCGTGCTCGATGTTGGCTGTGGTATCGGTGGTGTGGCTTACGACGTGGCCGAAAACACGGGAGCCGAAGTAGTGGGGGTTGACTTGAGCGAGGCCGACATCTCGACCGCCCGTCTGCGCTACGCCCATCCGCGGGTGCGCTACGTGGTAGGAAACGTCCTTCGAGACTTGCCTGACGGAAGTTTTGATGTGGTGCTCCTTTCTAATGTGCTGGAACATCTGCCCGGTCGGCCCGACTTTCTGCGGCGGCTGCAGGCGGCTGCGAAACCCGCGCGCCTCCTCATCCGCGTTCCGCTCTTCGAGCGCGATTGGCGCGTGCCGCTCAGAAGGGAATTGGGCGTAGAATGGCGGTTGGACCCCACCCACGAGATCGAATACACTTTGGAGTCTTTTGCCCAAGAGATGGCCGAGGCAGGTCTGATTATCAGCCATCAAGAAGTACGTTGGGGAGAAATTTGGGCAGAAGCGTCGAAAAAAGTATTTTAGCTATGAATATGTCATCGAAAGAAACCAAATTAAGATTTATGGTTTTCAGCTTATTATGCTTAATAATATATTCGATTTTTACCGGAAGACAAGGAACCTTACAGGCTTTAATAGCAACAGTGTTCTTGATGTTTACGTTAAAAACGTTCGGAGTTAAGAAATTGTTAGCTCTCTCTATGTCAATTACGTGGAGCGCGATTCCCACTCCGGGCTTTATATCCAAGTTCTCCGGTCCGATTTTAATTGATGCGAACTTTTTTGAAGTAGCGATTTTCTTAGCTTTTTCTGTATTGATGTTTCTTTTTCTTCTACGACAAAAAGAAACAAAAACAAGCCCGTATTGGCCGTTTTTTGCTCTATTTGCCGTCTTTGGCCTAATCGGTTTTCTTAGCGGCTATGGATCAGATAGACTTTTGGCTTGGCGTCAATTCAGACAAACGTGCGTGGCTCCGTTTGCGTTATATGTCTTGATAACGCAATTCTTGGACAATAATGAGGATGCAAAGAGAGCCGCGACATATTTGTTAGCGGGAGGCTTCT
>Ga0315281_10014409_pt1 | contig 10665 bp, 11 predicted proteins | sample YL17G07_0_MG_FD_204540 | JGI IMG/M metagenome (GOLD analysis project Ga0315281, IMG submission 204540) | Sediment microbial communities from Yellowstone Lake, YNP, Wyoming, USA - YL17G07_0 | ecosystem: Environmental > Aquatic > Freshwater > Lake > Sediment | place: USA: Wyoming | collected... | reverse complement strand
CCAAGCGCCGCGCGATGCAGCAGGTGCGCGACACCGCCGCCGAGCTGCTCAATCTCTATGCGCAGCGCGCCACGCGCAAGGGCCACCAGTTCAAGCTGACCTATCACGATTACGAAGCATTCTCCGAAGGCTTTGGTTTTGAAGAAACGCCCGACCAGGCGGCGGCGATTGAGGCGGTGATACTCGACTTGCAGTCCGGCAAGCCGATGGATAGACTAATTTGCGGCGATGTGGGCTTTGGCAAAACCGAGGTCGCGCTGCGCGCCGCGTTTGTCGCGGCGATGGATGGCAAACAGGTGGCGATACTGGTGCCCACCACGCTGCTGGCCGAGCAGCACTTTCAGAATTTCTCCACGCGCTTTGCCGACTGGCCGATCAAGATTGCGGAGCTGTCGCGCTTCAGGTCGGCCAAGGAGCAGACGGAATCCCTCAAGGAGATGGAAGACGGCAAGCTCGACATCATCATCGGCACGCACAAGCTGATCCAGAAGGGCATCAACTTCAAGAATCTGGGGCTGGTGATTATCGACGAGGAACACCGCTTTGGCGTGCAGCAGAAAGAACGCCTGAAAGCCCTGCGCGCCGAGGTGGATGTGCTCACCTTAACGGCCACACCGATTCCGCGCACGCTGGCGATGTCGCTGGAAGGCCTGCGTGATTTCTCAGTGATTGCCACCGCGCCGCAGCGGCGTTTGTCGATCAAGACCTTTGTCAGCAACTACGATAGAGGCGTGATTCGCGAGGCGGTGCTGCGCGAGCTGAAGCGCGGGGGGCAGGTGTATTTCCTGCACAACGAAGTGAGCACCATACAAAATATTTTAGAAACCCTCACCGAGCTGCTGCCCGAAGCGCGCATCCGCGTGGCCCACGGGCAGATGGGCGAGCGCGATCTGGAAGCCGTGATGCGCGACTTTTATCACCAGCGCTTTAACGTGCTGCTGTGCACCACCATTATCGAAACCGGTATCGACATCCCCACCGCCAACACCATCATCATGAACCGCGCCGACCGCTTTGGCCTGGCGCAGATGCACCAGCTGCGCGGCCGCGTTGGCCGCTCGCACCATCAGGCTTATGCTTATTTGCTGGTGGACAGCATGGAAGGCCTCACCGCGCAGGCGAAGAAGCGGCTGGAAGCGATACAGGCGATGGAGCAATTAGGCAGCGGCTTCTACCTTGCGATGCACGACCTGGAGATACGCGGCGCGGGCGAGGTGCTGGGCGAGTCGCAAAGCGGCGAAATGCAGGAGATTGGTTTTTCGCTCTACACCGATATGCTCAACGCCGCCATTACCTCGCTGCGCCAGGGCCACGAGCCGGACATGGCGCACCCGCTCGGCGTCACCACCGAGATCAACCTGCACACCCCGGCGCTGCTGCCCAGCGACTACTGCGGCGATATTCACCAGCGCCTGATGATCTACAAACGACTGGCCAACTGCAACACGCTCGACGAGCTGGACGACATGCACCAGGAGCTGATCGACCGCTTCGGCCTCTTGCCCCCGCCCGCACACGTGCTGCTCGACAGCCACCGCCTGCGCATCATGGCGAAGCCGCTGGGCATCATCAAGCTGGATGCCTCAAGCGAGGCGATATCGGTGCAGTTCATCCCCAACCCGCCGATCGACCCGATGAAGATCATCACGATGATCCAGAGCAAACGCCATATCAAGCTGAACGGACCGGACAAGCTGAAAATAGAGCTGAAGTATAGCGACCTGGCGCAGCGGGTGCTGGCGATCAAGAATTTGTTTAAAGAATTAGACTAACGACTATTGAAATTGAATCATCAATTGAGTCCTGACAAACATTACGCACGTCTCTCAACCATTGCCGCTGCGAATTGATTAGCTGTTGCTTGTCTGCGCCTTGTGAAGTCGCTTGTTTATATGCCTTGCCTAAATCAGAATCGAGTTTCGAAAGTGTATTATCAGCACAAATTAACTTTTCTATAGCAGACCCAGCCTTTGCACAATCAAAACTTGCAGCCTGAACTGGCATTATCAGCAATAGTGAAAAGCACAGAATGCTCATTACCCCTTGACTTACTTTTCCCAAAATCTGCCTCCTATATTTCATTCGTGTATCACCAGCACATCGCCGGTAATTTCAACAAATCGACTAGACGCAAAAGCAACTTCAATTCCAGCCAAATTCGCACGCAACAGCTTTTCCAAATTTGCGTTGTTGATATTGCCGGTGGAGATCAATAACAGCGACGGCTCGCCGGTAATCAGGAAGGACTGCACAAAATCAGCATCCTTGCTGACCACGATGCGTCCATCCTGCCTGGCACGGGCGATCACTTCGCTATCTGGGGTATGGTTTTTCCGGGGTAAATCGAGGGTGTGCAAGGCATCGTGTCCCGCCTCATTCAGCCAACTGGCGAAGCGCCGGGGGAGTTGCGCATCGACCAGGAATTTCATGCAGCCAGAGCTTCCAGCCGTTTAATGTGCGCGAGGCGTGCGGCATACGATAGCACTGCAAGAATGTCTTCGCGCTCCAGATCTTCATAGTCAGCCAAAATTTCTTCAGTAGTCATGCCGCTGGCCAGCCACTCCAGCACGTTTTCCACCGGATAGCGCAAACCGCGAATGCAAGGCTTGCCGTGACAAACAAGAGGATCAACTGTAATTCGTTCAGTCATATACATTACCTCCAAAATCTGCAGAACATCTAATACATTGTCTCAGCGAGTATATTACACCACACTACCACTCATCGTGTAACCCTCAAATAGCGTGGACATTCAGGAAGTGAAGAGCAAGGCTCATATTAAATTTTTCACATCGAAAAATCTCCTCTTAATCCTCAACCGATAGTTTTCCGCTGTCGCATCAACAATTACATGCCATTGATATTCAGCTAAAATGCATTCATCGTACGCCAATCGAAGGAGTAAGCCCATATGAAACAACTAGATCGCATCACCACCGACCCCAATATTATGGGCGGCAAGCCCTGCATTCGCGGTCTGCGCGTAACAGCAGGCACGCTGATTGGTTTGATGGCAAGCGGCAAGACCGTTGCGGAGATTCTGGCTCTGTATCCCTATATAGAAGCAGAAGACATCACGCAGGCCCTGCGTTATGCCGCATGGCGCGCTGAGGAAATTGAACTGCCGACGAAATGCGTGAACGTATCAGGATATTACCCCTTGGCAATCACAACTCGTAATTCGTCGGGTACCGTATAGTTCACTTCTTACTTTTTACCATCCGTTTGCATAATCGCAAGTGAATCAATCCTGACTCTAACATGAACCTCATCATCCAGGCGCTGCACGACATCCCCGCCGCACAACTTAAACGCCTTACCGGCCTGACACTTGCCAGCCGCACCGAACAAATTAGTGAACATGCCTACCGCTTGCTGGCGGCGAAGCCGCACGATTACATCGCTGAATATTGTTATGAATATCAGCTCGACTACGGTTTTGTACGACCCGGGCAGAACCTTTCCAATTTCGGTCTGGTGGTGATGGACATGGACTCCACGCTGATTACTATCGAGACTATCGACGAGATCGCCGACATGTATCATCTGAAACCACAGGTGTCGGCGATCACCGAGGCCGCGATGCGCGGCGAGATCGACTTTGCCGAAAGCCTGCTGCGCCGCGTGGCGCTGCTGGAGGGGCTGGAGGAAAGCGCGTTGCAACGGGTGTATGACGAGCGCGTGCAACTCAGCCCCGGTGCCGACAAGATGCTGGCCAAGCTGAAGGAACATGGCATCAAGACCCTGCTGGTTTCCGGCGGCTTCACCTATTTTACCGAGCGCCTGAAAGCCCGCCTGGGGCTGGACTTTGCGCATGGCAACACGCTGGAAGTCGCCAACGGCAAGCTCACCGGCAAGCTGCTGGGCAAGCTGCTCGATGCGCAGGGCAAGGCGAATTTTCTGCTGCATACGCGAGATGCGCTTGCGTTGAAAAACAAGTTGGTGATTGCGATGGGTGACGGCGCAAACGACCTGAAAATGCTGAGCCAGGCCAGTGTCAGTATTGCCTACCACGCCAAACCTGTGGTGCGTTCGCAGGCTACGTATGCATTTAATTTTGTCGGGCTGGATGGCCTGATTACACTTTTTGAAGGTTAAAACATGATCAATATTCCCGGCAGTACTAACGCACCAACATTCGACTCCCCGCTGGACATGCTGCATGCCTGCCATGAGCGCATAATGGATCAATGTGCCACGCTGCAAAAACTCATGTCGCATTTGCCTATGCATGGCTGCGACACCCAGGCGCAGCAGGCTGCACAAGCGGTCATGCGCTACTTTGACACGGCCGGAAAATTTCACCACCAGGATGAAGAGGAGGATTTGTTTCCGCTGCTGCGCGCTTGCAACAACGACGAGGCAAACAAACTGGCTGAACGTCTGCTGGATGAGCATCTGTATCTGGATGAAGTCTGGATGAACTTGCGTGCCAAATTACAGGAAATTTCTGACGGCAAACTAGACGTGCTTGAACGCTCGTTGGTGGGCGACTTCAGCCTGGCATATGGTCGCCACGTGATGCTCGAAAATACAAAATTGCTGCCGCTTGCTGCTCGGCTTCTGAATGAGCAGCAACTACGCGATATAGGAAAAAATATGGCAGCCAGACGAGGGCTGACTATTGCATGATTTGGGAAATCAGGGGATTAAATCGCCCACCTCTGGAACCTTGAAACTGCCCTGCAAATTAATTAATTCATCTCTGTGCATCGTAGCCAGTTTGACAACCATTTTTTCGCCTTCCGGTGTCAAACGCACCTCAATGATGCGTCTATCATGCTCACCCTGCTGGCGATATACCAGACCCAGTTTTTCGCAGCGCGTAACCAGCGACACCACCCCGTGATGGTGTGATTGCAGCCGCTCGGCCAACTCCCCTATGGTCGCCCAGTCGCGCCCCTTGTAACCCTTGATGTGCAGTAGCAACAGATATTGAAGATGTGTAATACCGAGGTCATGCGTTATCTTTTCGCTGAACCGGATAAACCGGCGCAACTGGTAACGAAACTGGGAAAGCGTCTCGAATTCCTTCTTGCTGAGCGTGTTTTTATTCATATTTACAATACATTCAGGAGTTGTTGAAATTATATCAAATGATGATATATAATCAACCCGAATATTTTGTAAACCCTTTGAGGAGGCACACAATGAACTCAACAACTCAATTGCCCGAGGTAGATGCGGAAGGCTATCTGATTGAACCTTCCGACTGGACCGACGATGTGGCTGTCCAGCTTGCAAAGCAGGAAAACATTGAGCTCACTGAAGACCACTGGGACGTGCTGCGCTTTATGCGCGAATATTATGCCGAGCATCAAATCGCGGTCGATGTACGCCATGTGATCAAGCATCTTGCTGCAAAGCACGGGCCCGAGTCACGCAATCTGGTCTTTGAGCTTTTTCCTTATGGGTACGTAAAACAGGCCTGCAAAATTGCAGGGATGAAACGCCCGCGCGCATGGAGTACGGGCTGATCGCAGGCGAGCTCTTGGCCGCTGGAGAGCCGACGGGGACGTCGGCGCACCCACAAGACTTCACCATACTTCAAACTACAGCGCGAACTCAACACCCCGTATCACCGATTTTGTAACGAGCCCTTTCAGGTATTGCCTGAGGGCACGTTTTCGTTTTTGCTCCAGCAAATGCGCAGTCAATTGTTCTTTGACCATCTCGAATGGAAACACTTTTCCCTCTGCACGTCGCGCAACCCTGACAATATGCAGACCGAAACGGCTTTCTACCAGTTGCTGCGCTAGTGAGCCTGCTTCCAGACTGAAAACCACCTTTTCAAATTCCGGCACCGTTTCTCCGCGCGACAATTGACCCAGACTGCCGCCTACCGATGCAGAGGTGCACGTGGAGTAAGTGCGTGCCAGCTCTTCAAATTTATCCGGATTTTGCAGCGCCTGTTGCAGAACTTGTTCGGCCTTATGGCGCAGTTCTGATGAGATTTCATCCGGCTTGGCCTCAAACAGAATATGCCCTGCCTCTACCAGATCGCCCTGGCGAAACTGATCTGGATGATTCCGGTAATAGGTAAGGCATTCCTCATCGGTCAGAATCGGCTTGACAACTTCGCGCTCGATTAAACGCTCGACCATCGTTTCTTCAATAAAAGCTTCTGCATCGCTTGAGGTTGCATTCACGGCCTGCTGTTGCACTGCAACAGCCTCGGCAATTTTATTGCGAGCTTCCTGACGCAACACCTCGCGCACCACCAGCGCCTCAATTGCAGCACGGCGCGGCTCATGTGTGCTGCCATGGTTCAACTGCTCTTGTTCGATCGAATCATCTGTAATATTTACGCCATTCACTGTGACTGTCACTTTGCACGCTCCTCGAACTTTTAGATTATTTGCACACAAAATAGCCAGCGCGAGGCTGGCTATGTTATTTACACGCAACTTCGACAATTAAACCCTTACACGCTTGGCTCGCACAATCTGATAGGCGCGCCCCAGATAACCAAACGGCGCGCTCCACACATGCACCAGACGTGTGAACGGAAAGAACAGGAACACCGACATGCCGCAGAACACATGTATTGTGTAGACCATATCCACGTTTAACAGCAAGTCCGGATTGGGATGCAGGTACACGATGCTCTGTGCCCATTCCGCCAGCTGGATCATCACCCCGGCATTACCATGGTTGGCATGCTCTATCGATACAGGCAAGGTAGACAGACCCAGCATCAAGGTCAGCATCAGCCAGCCCAGAATATTGATGTCCATCCAGCGGCTGGCAGCACGCACGCGCGTGTTCAGCATGCGGCGCAACCACAGAATAACTCCACCTATCAGGCACAGGGCACCAAACACCGCACCCGCCAATATCGCCAGCCACTGGTGCGCCATATCACTCACACCCATGGTGCCGAATAGTGCATGCGGCGTAAGCAGTCCGGCCATATGGCCGAAAAAGATCGCAATGATGCCGATGTGAAACAGGTTGCTGGCCATGCGCATATATTTCTTCGACAGCAACTGGCTGGAATCGCTCTTCCATGTGTATTGCTCATGGTCAAAACGAATCCAGCTGCCCAGAATAAATATTGTAAAAGCCACATAGGGATAAACCCCGAAAATCAGTTTATGCAAGTCCATGATTCTCTCCTCAAGCAGATATTGGGGCCAACTGGCCGCGTTTTTCGATCATCCTGACCAGCGGTGCATAGGGGCTTTCCGCTGTCTCCAGATTGGCAGCCAACTGCGTCAGTACCTTTACCGTTTGCCCCAAAAAAACCTTGGCCTCGATTTCTTCCAGCGTGGAAGCAAACTCCAGCACCAGCGGCAGATAATCCGGCAGCTCTTTGGCATCCGCCTCCAGGCCGTATTCGCGGTAGTACTCGGACAGGTCGATCAGCGCCGGACCACGTCCGCGATCATCGCCAAACAAGTGATGCGTCAAATGCAGGCTATGCTCCGGGTTCATGTCGAAAGTGGTCACGTATGCGGCCTGCAATTCGGTGACATCCTGCGCATCCAGCCACTGCATGAACCTCTTCAGGGTGCTGCGCTCTTCAGCGGAAATCGTCTCGCTATCCAGCAGCGTGGTAATCTCCAGCAATGCAGATTTCAGCTCATGATCCGGATATTCCAGTAAAGCCGACGTAATTTTATATAGCAACATATTCAATTCTCCTTTTAGGGACGCTCGTCGGCAGCGGGTGCTTCCTGCAACGAATCCACGGTTTGCTTGCGGCGCTCAGGGAACAGCGAGCTGGCGCTGATACCGGGCGAACTATCATTGCCAAAGGTGAAGCCGTTCTGACCCTGGAAGCTGTAGAAATCTTCCAGGCTGACTTCTGCGTGGCCGGTCGGAATCACGAAGCGATCCTCGTAGTTAGCAATCGCAAGATAACGATACATTTCCTTGGCCTGGTCTTCGGTGATCCCGGCAGCTTCCAGCGCGCGCGTATCGGCCTTGCCTTCCACATGTATCGAACGCTGGTAGCTGCGCATTGCGATCAGCCGGTTCAAGGCCGAACGAATAGGTGCTTCCTTGCCTGCGGTGAGCAGGTTGGCCAGATACTGCACCGGCAAACGCATCGTGTCGCCGCGCGGAATCGCGCCGTCCGGACCGACCGGCAGATTGCCCTGGTCGATCTGCGACTGCACCGGTGACAGTGGCGGTACATACCAGACCATGGGCAAAGTACGGAACTCCGGATGCATCGGGAACGCGATCTTCCAGTCGATTGCCATCTTGTAGATCGGCGATTTCTGCGCGGCAATAATCCAGTCTTCAGGTACGCCATCGAGACGTGCCTGCTTGATTACCTCGGGATCGTTCGGGTCGAGGAAGATATCGAGTTGAGCCTGATACAAGTCCTGCTCGTTTTCCTTGCTCGCCATCGCTTCGATCTTGTCTGCGTCGTACAGCATGATGCCGTTGTAACGGATGCGGCCTACACAGGACTCGGAGCACACGGTTGGCATACCCGATTCAACACGTGGATAGCAGCCAATGCATTTCTCCGCCTTGCCGGACTCCCAGTTGTAATACACCTTTTTGTAAGGGCACGAGCTGACACACATACGCCAGCCGCGGCACTTGTCCTGGTCCACCAGCACGATACCGTCCTCTTCGCGCTTGTAGATGGAGCCTGAAGGACAGGCAGCCACGCAGGAAGGGTTGAGACAGTGGTTGCACATGCGCGGCAAGTACATATGAAAAGTGTTCTCGAACTGCGCATACATTTCCTTGTCGATATTTGCCATGTTGACATCGACACTGCGTTTGGCAGACTCTCCGGCGAGATCATCCTCCCAGTTTGGACCCCAGGTAATTTTTTCCATGCGCGTGCCGTCGATCAACGAACGCGGACGCGCTGTGGGTGTTGCTTCAAGCAAGGGCGTCTTTTGCAGATGCGCATAATCGAAGGTGAACGGCTCATAGTAATCATCGATCTCAGGCATGTCCGGATTGGCGAAAATATTCAGCAACCGCTCCAGCTTGCTGCCGGACTTCAATTGAATCTTGCCGTCCTTCAGCTCCCAGCCACCGTTCCAGACTTCCTGGTTTTCCCATTGCTTCGGATAACCGACACCGGGCTTCGATTCAACGTTGTTGAACCACGCATACTCAACCCCCTTGCGGTTGCTCCACACGTTCTTGCAGGTGACCGAACAGGTGTGACAGCCTATGCATTTATCGAGGTTGAACACTAAAGCAAATTGTGCACGTACTTTCATTTGAATTCTCCTTTGTTTTGTAGGTCGGCATTCACCTCGCAGAGGTTCTTGTACCCTCCGGGTATGCCGACACGTCGGGCTAAAGCCCGACCCACATCCGCTAGCGTGGGCCGATACCGACAGGATTAAGCTGCGCTTCACGTGCTGCGGTAAGCGGACGTTCCAGCCAGTCGATGTTCTGATCCTCAATCTTGTGCAAGATCACCACCTCGTCACGCTGGCTGCCCACCGTGCCGTAATAGTTGAAACCGTATGCCAGTTGCGCATAGCCGCCCACCATATTGGTTGGCTTAACCGTTACACGCGTCACCGAGTTGAGGATACCGCCGCGCTTGCCGGTGGAATTTGAACCGGGCACGTTGATGTTTTTCTCCTGTGCGTGGTACATCATCGCCACACCGCGCGGTATGCGCTGCGACACCACGGCCCTCGCCACGGTTGCACCGTTGGCATTCACCGCTTCCACCCAGTCGTTATCCGCAATGCCGATGGACTTGGCATCCAGCTCGGAGATCCATACATACGGGCCGCCGCGGAACAGGGTCAGCATGCGCAGGTTGTCCTGATAGGTGGAGTGGATACCCCACTTGGAGTGCGGGGTGATCCACGCCAGGGTCAGGTGTGGCTTGGCGCGCACACTGGCCGGGACAATTTCATGCGCCCTGAAATCGACAGGCGGCTTGAAGGTGCAGAAGCCCTCGCCGAAATCGAGGAACCACTCGTGATCCTGATAGAAGTGGGCGCGTCCGGTCAACGTCCTGAACGGAATATGCTCGTGGATATTGGTGTAACCCGCCGTATACGACACATGCTCGGACTCGATGCCAGACCAGGTCGGTGCGGTGATAATCTTGCGCGGCTGCGCCTGAATGTCGCGGAAGGTGATCTTGTCTTCATGACGCCCCGCATACAGGTGATGGTGATCGATGCCGGTTTTCTTCGACAGCGCGCTCCATGACTTGTGTGCCACCTCGCCGTTGGTTTCCGGTGCCATGCGCAATACCGCCTCACACACCGAGATGTCTTCTTCCAGCGAAGGCATACCGAACGAAACACCTTGTACTTTCACGGTGTGGTTGCACTTCTTCAGCTCTTCGTATTCCTGCTCGGTGTTCCAGTCGATACCCTTGACGTTATTGCCGATCTTGGTCATCAATGGCCCTAGCGCGATAAACTTCTTGTAGGTGTCGGCAAAGTTGCGCTCGACCACTTTCAGCAGCGGCATGGTCTTGCCCGGGATAGGCTCGCACTCACCTTTTTTCCAGTCCTTGACCTGGCCGAACGGCTGCGCCATTTCAAACGCAGAGTCATGCTGGATCGGGAACGCAATTACATCCTTGCGAATCCCCAGATGCTTGCCGGACAGCTCGGAGAAGGTCTTGGCGATGGTCTTGAAAATTTGCCAATCCGATTTTGATTCCCAGCCCGGCGATACGGCTTCCGATAAAGGATGAATGAAGGGATG
>Ga0315281_10014408_pt1 | contig 10665 bp, 12 predicted proteins | sample YL17G07_0_MG_FD_204540 | JGI IMG/M metagenome (GOLD analysis project Ga0315281, IMG submission 204540) | Sediment microbial communities from Yellowstone Lake, YNP, Wyoming, USA - YL17G07_0 | ecosystem: Environmental > Aquatic > Freshwater > Lake > Sediment | place: USA: Wyoming | collected... | reverse complement strand
CTTCATAGTCAACTCGACTTGAATCTCTGGGCAAGACTATTTCATCTTCAGGCCCTATGACTGCCGTAGATGGTTTAAGAAAGATGAGCGGCACCGAGGGTAGAGCCATTTGGGTCTCCTCGGCATGGCGACGATAGTTTAGCCCCAGGGCTACTATCTTCGAAGGAACGCATGGGGCAAGCAGCCTCACCTCATCCAGCCTGTAGGTGCTGCCCTCAAACTTGAAGGAAATGGCCGAACCTTTAAATCCGGCAAACGGGCTGCCTCGAAAGCACCGTATAATATTATTGCCCTCCAATATCCCATACTTGATTTTGCCTTGAGCAGCGAAGCGAACGATACGCAAATTTACCTCCTCTTTGTAGCCTATTATAACCACATCTGTGTATCTTATTCCACAGGCAAACCCAGAGTACCCATCCAGGATGTAATTGTGAAAGCACAGCGGGGGAAAGTTGACAAAGGACAAACCTTTGTGATATACGCAACACAAGTGCAGCCAATGGCGCTGCAAAAGGAGGTATCAGGCATGGGAAGACTGGAAGGAAAAGTTGCCATCATAACCGGCGCAGGCCAGGGGGTAGGCAGAGGCATAGCCCTGGCATTTGCTAAAGAAGGAGCCAGGGTAATCATCGCCGAGATAAACCCAGAAACCGCCAAAGCCGTTGTCGGAGAAATCAAACAACTCGGGGCAGAAGCGCTGACGGTGGTTTGCGACGTCGGTGATGAGAAACAGGTCAAAAAAATGGTAGCCAGGGCTGCCAAGAAATTCGGCCCCATAGATATCCTGGTGAACAACGCGCAGAGATGGACCGGCGGATCAGCGTATCACCTGAGCTCCCCCATAGAATCGTTACCGGAGGAATGGTGGGACATGGCTTTTCAGAGCGGCATCAAGGGCACATGGTATTGCTGTAAAGCCGTTTTCCCCTACATGAAGGAAAGAGGCGGCAAGATAATCAACTTCGCCTCGTATATGGGAGTTGTGGGACTGGAGGGCTCGGCTGACTACAACTCCAATAAGGAAGCGATTCGCGGCTTCTCCCGGACCGCAGCCAGGGAATGGGGCAAATACAAGATCAACGTAAACGTAATCTGCCCTTCAGCCCTGACACCGGCGATGATAGCATATGGTATGGCCTTCCCTGACAAGATAGAGGAGATGACCAAAGAGATGGAGAAAATCCCTCTGAAGCGCGTGGGAGACCCTGAGAAGGACATCGGCCCTGTGGCTGTTTTTCTGGCCTGCTCCGACTCGGATTTCGTCACCGGTCAGACCTTAATGGTAGACGGCGGCCTGCACATGTTCTAAGTGATATAAGTTCTATAATAGGTTTCCTTCAAATATAAGCAGTTGCAGTTCGAAAGAGAAGGTGCCTGGATGCCAGACGAGGCAAAATTCAGATGCGGAGCACTGTACTGCAGCCAGTGCCAGAGAACCTTCTATTACCGTATGCACATACTGCCTGACCAGCCGGATAATGATGTCTACAAATGCCCCGAGTGTGGTCATGAGCTGCAGGAGGTGCTTACCGATAGCTTTATAGACAGCACAGAGGAGACACTACAGGTGCTGCAGCAACTGGACGAGGAATTCAGGGAGGGCTGAAAAAGAAAGTACACGCAGTTAAGAGCATACTGCGCCTATAGCTCTGTCGCCTTGAAGACACGCCAGCCTGCGACAATGACAAGAATTATCAGCGCGATGCTGACTGCCAGCACCCACCACGGATTCGGGCCGCCCGCCATAGCAACATCTTCAGCCCAGGATACCAGAGCCCCCGGGCTGTAGTACTTTATCCCCGGCAGACCCGCGGTACCAGCTATGGCGACCAGGGTAACAAAAGACAACCCTCCTGCGGCTAACGGGCTTTTGACAAACGAGCTATACATTACAGTCACCGCGAGACAGAACAGCAGGTAAAGCGCCCCTAACAGGCTAGCTATAAGGAAGTTGGACCCTCCGGGGTTTCCGAAGAGCACCACGGTGTACAGGTAGCAACCCGCAGCTCCCACTATCATGGCGGCCCCGAAGGTCACTGATAGAGCACCCAGCTTGGCCACGATGAAGCTTCCGCGGCCTACCGGCTTGCTCAGTGTGATGGCAGCCGTGCCTGATTCCCTCTCGCCAGCAACCGAGCCCATAGCAACCAGTACCGCCGCTACCAATCCCAACTGTCCCAGGCTGCTGATGTACGATTGGACTGCATCTGCGGCAGTGAACTCGGGTATCCCTATGACAGCGTCCTCGGCAGGTATAAGCGCGTGGAGATATTTCAACAGCAAGGGAGTGCCCAGGCCGAAGACGAAGAACAAAGCAATGACTATGAGAAAGCGGTATGTCTTGAGCTGACCCCTGAACTCCTTCTTGAATAGAACAAAAAAGCTCGACACTAGTCCTTCCTGTTCCCCACCAATTCGATGAACACTTCCTCCAGCGTGGGCAGCACCATCTGGTACTGGCGCAGGGTGAGGCCGCTCCCGGCTATCAGCCTGGGAATCTCCACCTTTGCCGTAGCTACGTCGCGGACACTTACCCGGAGCTTGAACAGATTGCCCTCTGCCGCGGCATTTACCTTCTCCACCCAGGACAGCGACTCAAGCAGCCCGACAAAAGAGGCGGCTGGCTCCTCGAACTCTATTTCGAAGACAGGGTGGGCGAAACGCTGGCGCAGCTCCTCCACACCGGACTCCACGACAAGCCTGCCCCTGTCTATAATGCCCACCACATCGCAGATCCGCTCCACATCAGCAAGAATGTGGCTCGACATGAAGATTGTGGTCGCCTGCTCCTTGAGCCGGACAAGTGTGTCCAGCACCTCAACCCTGCCCAGGGGATCGAGCGCAGAGCAGGGCTCGTCCAGAAAGAGCACGCCGGGCTTGTTCATCAGAGCTTGCGCGATGCCCAGCCTCTGCCTCATCCCTCTGGAATAGCTGCTTACCCGGCGCGAAGCATCGCGGGATAGATCAACCAGTTCCAGCAACTCGCCGCAGCGCTTTTTAATATCTCTAGAGGATAAACTGAAGAGCTGCCCCACAAAAGTGAGATATTCCCTCCCCGTCATCCAGTTGTAGAAGGCAGGTTCCTCGGGGAGATAGCCTATTTTGCTCTGAAGAGAACGCGAATGAGAGACAACCTCCTCGCCCGCTACCCAAGCCCTGCCGCTCGTCGGCCTGCTCAGGCCGGTGAATATCTTGAGGGCTGTGGTCTTGCCTGCTCCGTTGGGGCCCAGAAAGCCGAAGATAACCTTATCTTCGATGGTCAGAGCAAGGTTATCCAGAGCGACAACGCTGCCGTAGTGCTTGGTGAGGCCCTGGCAACTAATGGCTGGCAAGTGGGTTAATCCTCCTCACGCCCTAGAACGAAGTAGAGAATAGGCCCGAAAAACTCGAATACCACTATGATAATTCCCCACAGCAACTTGTTGCCGCCCCTGACATGCTTTCTTTTCACCAGGTCATATAAAGCAAAGCCGAGCAGCCCGAGCTCCACCAGCACCAGAGGGACGAGAAGTGCTATTAGCTGCCCCACATTCAAGCTGTCGTTCATTCAATGCCTCTTTTGAACTCGGAGTAACGTACAAACGCGCCGAGCGCCTTTACAGAAGTCTCCTGGTCAGTATAAGTCGGCACCCCCAGCCCCTCCAGTTGTCGTGATACGTCTTCAATTAGAGACAGTTTCGTGCCATAAAACCAGACCGTTAAGGGTTTCGAGACACGCTTCATCAGCCGCTCGAACATCTCCACAATGTATGATGCCGGCGCCATCGTGCCAACGTAGAGGACGATAGTAGCGCAATCCACGTTGGTATCGTCAAGGACCGTGGCTATTACTTCCTCCTGGAGAGACAAGGGGTCATCTACCATAGATAGCGGCGGGCCCAAATCAATCGGATTTTTGGCCAGCCTGGGAGACAGCCTCGCCAATTTCTCCAATGTAGCATCAGTATATCTGGAGATCGTCAGCCCGGACTCTACCGCCAGGTCGGCTGCCACGACGCCTGCACCTCCGCTATGGCTGATAATAGCGACCCTATTGCCCGACGGCAACGAATGGTATGCAAAGACCTTGGGTATGTCCCAGAATTCCTGCCAGGTATTCACCCGGATCACGCCCGCCTGCCGAATCGCGTTGTCATAGATCAGGTCATTTACCAGCAGAGAGCCGGTGTGCGATGCGGAGGCTCTAGCTCCCGCTTCGCTCCGTGCCGGTTTAAAAATTATCAGCGGCTTGCGGTCTACAAAGCTTCGAGCTGCATTCAGGAAGCCGCGCCCATTCTTCACATCCTCGATATGCAGGGCAGCTACCTTCGTCTCCGGGTCGGCTGCCAGGTAATTCAGCAGGTCAACCTCATTGACATCGCACTTATTGCCCACATCGCACATCTTGCTGATAGGATAGGCACGATCCCCTATAGGTTGACATTGAGGAAGGACAATTCCCGTCTGGCTGCAATAGGCTATCCCTCCCCTTCTAACCTTATCGTACCCGAAAGGATAAGGGATAGTCGTGAAGCCGTTAGCGGCGTTAAAAACGCCGACTGTATTGGGTCCCATGATACGAATGCCACTCTGTATTGTTATGTCAACCAGTTGCTGTTGGAGTTTAGCTCCTTCGCCGCCTGCGTCTGCGAAATTCTCGGATACAATAACCGCGGCCTTTACCCCCTTTCGCGCGCATTGCCCTATAATCTCCGGCACTGTGGAGGAAGGCGTAATCACAATAGCTAAATCAACAGGGTCAGCTATCTCATTTACACTCGGATAGGCTTTCATCCCCAGGACTTCACTGTATGAAGGGTTGACAGGGTAAAGCCTGCCGGTAAAACCGAAGTCCAGCATGTTCTTCATAGCCCAGTAGCCATGCCCCATCCCATCTTTTAGCGAGCCGAATACGGCCACGGTGCGGGGCTCAAAAAATGGCCACAGGTCGCTTCCATTCCTTGATTTCATCAGAAACCTCACAAGTCGGTACTACTTGTCAGCCGCGGTAGAGAAAGGGTAAACAGCTACTTTTGAGTTTTTCTGGTCAAAGGAGCTTTGACAAAAAGGGCACAATTCAGGTAGAGCTGGGATGCCTGCACTACCTGGCGAAAGTCCACCGATTCCTCCGCAGTGTGGGCTGTCTCCAGACGTCCCGGCCCCAGTATAATAGGGTCTACCCCCGCAGCCCAGAGCACATTCCCATCGGAATGGCTTCTGAAATCCTGGGGCTCCCACGGCAGAGACAGCTTCCTGTATACTTCCTTTAGCTTCTTAACCAAAGGCCTCTTGGGTGAAATCCTGTAACCGGACTGCGTGCTCTCAAATCTGATATAGGCATCCATGCCAGAGCTCTCATCTACCGCCTCCACCAACTGTTCCAACTCCGCCTTAAGTACGTCCACTCTGGAGTCCGGCTGAAGATGCAGGTCAAGCCAGGCCTCACAGGTATCGGGAACCACAAATCCGCCGGGAAAACCTGAAAGCTGTCTGATGTTGTAAACCACTCCCTTGGGCAGGGAGGTGATATACTCTGTAACCTTCAACAAGAGCTTCAGCATGGTTTCAATGGCATTCTGGCCAAGTTCCGGCATAGAGGAATGGGCTCTTTTCCCCTTGGTACGCAAAAGCACTTCCAGATAACCATAATGCCCCAGGCATGGTACCATGTTGGTCGGCTCGCCCACCACTGCCCAGGGAAAGCTGTATTCCCGCATAAGTGTTTTTGCGCCATCACTTTCCTCCTCCTCACCCACCACCAGGGCGAGGCTCACGGGAGGTAAAACGCCTCCCCTTTCCGCAAGGACAGTGAATGCCTCAATCATAGCAGCACAGCCCGCTTTCATATCTGAAGCCCCCAGGCCAGAAACAGTATCCCCTTCCTCGCTGAAGCCATAGTTATCCAGGTCGTGGGCAGTGACTGTGTCCAGGTGCCCTACAAAGCAGAGGTCCACCTCTTCTTCATTCTCCGGTAAAACCACCAGGTTGAAACGGTTCTCGTCAACCTTCTGTCTGATTACGTCCAGACCTTTCTTCTTCAAATAATCTTCCACATACTCAACTATCCCCTCTTCTTTCCCGGAGGGGCTGTAGATATCAATAAGAGCCCTGAGGAGGTTCTTCAACCTCTCCGGCTGCACATCCATTGATATATTAGTAGTTTCCATTATTCGCTTCCTTCAGAAACCCGGCATTCGCTATAGCCTACCAGCCTCCTCTGCTTCAGTCTCAGTGGCAAACTGGGCTGCTGGTTTGACAGCCTTCTTGGCTTTTCTGTGAAGAGTCTTCGCCAGCCACAAGTGTTGAGCGCGGGTGGAAAAGCCTACACTTTTGAAAAAAGCGATAGCCCCTTCGTTATCGCCATCGGTATCGGCTATAACCATCCTCACACCCTTCTCTCCCAACCTTTTCTCCAGCTCTTTATAAAGACGGCGCCCGAGGCGGTAACGCTGAAAATCCTCGTCAACACCTATCCACGCCAGATAGCCATATTTCTTCCAGGCAGTGCCTTCCTTCTCGATCGTTGTAGCCAGCAGAAAGCCGACTATTACCCCCTTTGCCTCAGCCACCAGGCAGTATTCAGGGTCCGAGCCAAAATACTCTGTTACCTCATAAGGGTCCCAGGTACGATAGAGAATAGGAAATTCCTCGCTGGTGAAGAGCTGCTCCCCCAGATGATAGACAGAGGCAATATCGTCTATCTCCATCTCACGGATAGTTATCCTCAACCTCGGCGCCAAAAATCACCTCCATTTAGGGGAATCTGCGCTAACCCCAAATCCCCCACACCAGCCCAATGCATTCTAAGTGTAATAGTATAGCACACTATACGCACCCTATCACGTTTGTAAAGCTTCCAGGACGTGCAAAAGTAGTTTATCATTCGGCAAACGAAGGAGCTAAGAACCAATGCAGGAATATTTCATGAAATGCTGAGCAAAGAGGATAACTCCGAAGAACAATAAAGCCAACAACACACGGGATTTGACCCGCAAGTTGGGCCACAGTGCTACCAACAGGAAAAGGCTGGGTACACGTCTATTAAAAATACCCAGCCTCTTTCTTGCTCTTTTTTACTTATTGTTTACCACTTAACGCGAATAGGCTTCCCGGGAGCATAAGCCGCCGGTTGCTTATCTAACTCCATATGCAGCTCATCGAGCATCTTCTGCCGCAGCACTCGGAGCAACTTCTGAAGCTGTTTCTGCTCGTCTACTGACATCCCTGATGCGAGTCCTTTAATCAAACCCTTATATATCTCAACTCCGGGGCCGGTAAGTTTCTCACCCTTAGAGGTTATCTTAACTTCCGTAAAGGGATGCCCCTTACGCTTCGGTACTCTGGTAACAAGGCCCTCTTTCTCCATCCTGTTGAGCAACCCCGCAATGGTTTGGTTTTCCCTGAAGACCAAGCGGGCTATTTCAGCGGGAGTTAACGTCCCTGGATAGTCCCTGCAAGCCCACAGGACAGCAGCCTTCTCAGGTGTCAATCCTACCTTGGCGAGTTTGACCTCCGCTGCCTTGTTCACCGCAATCCAAGTCTGGCGAAGCATCGCCCACGTGCCCATGGCTGTTTCTTCGAACTCGAAGTCGTACATCCGATATCTCCTCCTAATTAATACTCTTTCACACCTTATGCTTGCGATAATAATACCACAAAATCTGATGCAAGACAACTACTTAAGGTTATCCTTAGCGAGCAAGGTATTCGGAAATCTAGAAGGAAGCACTGACAACACCTCCCATACTGGTCAGGCCGGGGTGCCCCCAACAGTCCCCCCCCGGACGGGTTATCCAGAGCGCTGAGACGCGTCCCAGAATGTCCCTTTGTTAGGCTTGACTTTTGGGCTTCTCTCAATTAAAGTCTAGGCTACGAAAGGAAGGAGGACTTACAATGGCAGAGAAAAAAGAGGAGAAACAGGTTAAAGTCAACCTGTCGTTCACATCGGAAAAGCTGTTCACCTATGGGGCAATAGCTGCAGCCATCGTCGGCCTGCTCTGGGGCATACTGGCTGCCGTAGGCATGGATGGAGCCCCGGGAAGTTACAGGTTTGCCTTGTTCCTGGAGGGCTTCTTCTTCGCCATCCTCGGTGGGCTCGTCCTCTACGGGCTTTCTCAAATAGTCAAAAGCAAGCAGTAAGACTGAGCAGTTAGGCCACAACCCCTTTGTGCGGCTTTAGTCAAAGCCGCACAAAGGGGATTATTTATCTCTTTCTAATCGGATAGCGAATCAGGGTCTTTTGAACCTTGGCCTTGGGCGTTGTAAGGTACTCTTCCTCGTGCACTCCCGCTATCTCATATCCACTCTCAGAGATAAAATCGTGTAGCCGCTGAATCGCAGGCATTTCCGCGCTGAAGGGCCCAATGTGAAGTATTTGTGCCACTGTTCCATACTGCCATACCTCTATCTTGACTTCGATACCAGAAACCTTCTGCGGCAACACAGTGACATCATCCGGAATGGGTAAACCCCAGATACCAGTCCACTCGTCTTTAGGCACAATGTGTGCATCGGGCCAGCGTGCGCGAAGCACTCCTACTTTGAAATCAATACCCTTTTTCTTGAGATCAAACTTGAGCTTGTATACTGAGCCGTAAAGCGCAGGCATGACCTGAGCCCCCACCTCATTGGGATCACCTTTTGAATAGACAACAGCCATATTCTGCGATGGCATCTCAATTATCTGAGGCTCTTGACTGGAAGTCGCTTTCCCCTTCACCATGTTAGTTCACCTCCTTGAAGTAATTGCCAGACTCTTATCACAGCTCTTTACACATCCTGTAAAAACTGAAAGATTGTCCCCCTCGCAATCGCACCGTGGCTTCGTTAGCTACTGAATATCCAAGCCTCTTATAAAGTCTGGAGGCACCGGTATTCTCCACCTCGACAGCTAATGCCACACTTTTCGCGCCACTCTTCTTTGCCTCCTCCTCCGCTACAAAAATCAGCCTCGTCCCAATTCCCGCAGCCCTATATTCCGGATATACAGCAATATTGCTGATGTAATATTCTCTGTCTTTTACTACTCCGATAACGTTCTCAAATTTCATCAGGAGTGGGAGTTTCCTCCGGAAAGCACCTCTCATCTTTTCGAACAATAAGGATCCGGTTTGCCAGTTCTCTCTTCCTTTCACCTGCCAGTCATATCCCAAAACCATGCCGGCTTTCCTGCCGCCGAGCTCTGCGAAGTAGGTATGCTCGAAGCTGAAAAGATTAGAGTGTCGACAGAACAGATGTTGCATTACAGCCGCAACGCCTTCACCGTAGATGGTCGGTAATAATGATGGCGCGGACATCAAGACGAGGACTGCGAAATCTTCTGCATCTGTCGGTAAGGCTTTCCTTATCCCGGCATGAAACTCGCCCAAGAAATACCTTCCTCTAATTAAGACTCCCGTCCTCCTACTCATTCTACGACTGCATGACTTTGGGAGCAACATGCCCTCTCAACTACTAAGTCGCCTGAGAATAGGTGAAAAGTCTAAGACATTGTAGTACCTATTCGTCATTGTTAAAGGAGTACTTCTATGAGTACGATAGTAACGGGGCATCATCAGTGTGGCTACCAGCTTGCTGGTTTATATAGGTTTCTTGAGGGGATACTGGCATAATGAAGCTTCAGCAGAATCGTAAGACTATTTGGCGGCTTATCCTAACAGGCCTGTCTCCAAGAAGCGTGGCAGGCTCTATCATCCTGCCTATAGTGCTGGTGACCCTTATTGCCGGTTCCGCCGCCATCGCTGTTGGCACCGATTACATGGCCAGGTCGGCGGCCAAAAACGCCGAGATACGACTGGATGGCGTAGCAACACAAGCCGCTGACCAAATAGGATCCCTTCTGGCCCGCAGCTTAGGTGATGCATCCATGCTGTCTCAAGACACTGTGATCAGGTCTCCTGATACTACAACTGCTGAAAAGCTTGCAGAGATGAAAAGGATACAGATGTTCTTCGGCACCTTCGAAAATGTTGCCTTAGTTGACACAAACGGCAACGTAATCACCTCTACCGACAACAATTACGGCGGCCAGTGGGGGAACAATAGTTTGTTCCAACGAGCAATCGGAGGCATTCCCTCCATGTCGGATACCACGATTTCAACCAATCCCTATACATTAGCCATCCAGATCGCTTCCCCGGTTACGGATAGCAACTCCAGAGTTAGCTCAGTCCTGATTGCCCAGATGAGCATGGAGAATATCTGGCAGATGATAAAGCGGGTGAAGGTCGGCGCAACAGGTTATGTCTGCCTTATCGACGGCTCCGGCAACATCATTGCAGGGCCAGACCAGGCAAAGCTCTTTCAGAAGATAGTCTTCGCCGGGGACGGCTCCGCAATACCTCCTAAGCATCAGATGATTCAGTACAACCAGGATGGCACAAAAATGTGCGCTGTGGTAGCCGGGATCACCATGCTGGTGCCGTGGTCCGGCAACAATTGGAGCTTCGTCGGTATCATGCCCGCTTCCGAGGCTTTCGCCCCGGCTAATGAGGTAACAAAGGTATCCTGGATAGTCATTGGAATATTGATATTCTTATTTGTGGTCGTGGGACTGGTGCTGGGACGCATCTTCTCAAATAAAATCAGAACCCTCTCCAGAGGCACTGCCGAGATAGCGGCCGGCAATCTTAGCCACCGTTTGCCCCCGATGCAACCGAATGACCTAGGCCAATTGGCAGATTC
>Ga0315281_10014407_pt1 | contig 10665 bp, 6 predicted proteins | sample YL17G07_0_MG_FD_204540 | JGI IMG/M metagenome (GOLD analysis project Ga0315281, IMG submission 204540) | Sediment microbial communities from Yellowstone Lake, YNP, Wyoming, USA - YL17G07_0 | ecosystem: Environmental > Aquatic > Freshwater > Lake > Sediment | place: USA: Wyoming | collected... | reverse complement strand
ACCCAGGAGAGCCGCCGGGTCTCGGAGCGGACCCTGCGCTACACCAGGTTGCTTATGAGAAAACTCGCCCTGATGATTGGAACTCTTGCGATGGCTATGAGTCTTTCCGCTGCCGACGCGGCTCGGCCCATCCCGATTATCCTCGATACCGACATCGGCACGGACATTGACGACGCCTTCGCGCTGGCGCTGATCCTGCGCAGCCCCGAGCTGGAGCTCTTGGGCGTAACAACGGCGAGCGGCGACACCCAGGCCCGCGCGCGGCTCGCCGCGAAGATGCTCTGGGAAGCCGGACGGCCCGCGGTGCCAGTGGCGGCGGGCGAGCCCGGCAAGCCGCTGCCCATCGAGCAGTGCCGCTGGGCGGATGATTTCCTCAGCCCCGCGCTCACGACGCAGCCGGCGGTGGATTTCCTGAAAGACCAGATCGAGAGACGCCCCGGCGAGGTCACGCTCGTCCCCATCGGCCCACTGACGAACGTCGGCAGGCTCCTAAGGGACTTCCCGGAGTTAGGCAAGAAGATCAAGCGCATCGTGTTGATGGGAGGCTCGGTGGCGCTCGGCTATGAGCCGAACTCGCCGCCTGCCGCCGAATACAACATCGCCCAGGATCCAGAGCCCGCCCAGGCGGTGTTCTCCTCCGGCGTGCCCATCCTCATGGTGCCGCTCGACGTCACCGCCATGCTTCAGTTGGACGAGGCAGCACGGCGCCGCATCTTCACGCGCCTCACCCCGCTGACTGACGCCCTCACGCTCCTCTACCACCTGTGGAACCAGCCCACGCCCACCCTTTTCGACCCCATGGCGGTCGCGATGCTTATCGAGCCTGGCCTTTGCGCAACCCAAGAACTGGCGATTGAAGTGGACGCGAAGGGCTTTACCCGCCCCGTGCGGGGGAAGCGACCCAACGCCACCGTCGCCTTGAAGACGGACCCCGCCCGATTCCTCGAGTTCTATCTGCGCCGTGTCGCCCCGTAATTTGCAGCGGTGCCCTACCTGTCCCGGTGCTGTGTATCGGGATGAGCGCCGTTCCTGACAGCGAGCTGAGTACGGCGGTCATAGACCGCCGCGCCAGCATTTCACCGGTAGGCTGCAAGCTTGGCGTCGATCCGGTCGTGAATCCAGTGCGGGTCCCACCATTCCACGGGATTGACCGGAATCCCATTGAGGAGCGTAGTGAAGTGCAGGTGGTCGCCGCCCGCGAGCCCGGTCTGGCCGCTGCGCGCGATGACCTGCCTCCGTTTCACCGCGTCGCCCGCCTTGACGTCGAGGGAACTCAGGTGCCCGTAAAGGCTCTGCAAGCCGCAGCCGTGGTCGATGACGATGCTGTTTCCGTAAATGCCGAAATAGCCCGCGTGAATCACCACGCCGTCGTTAGCCGCCACCACCGGGTTGTGTTCGACCACAGCCAGGTCAAAGCCCAGGTGATCCTGGTGATCGATCACCTGCCCGTTGTAGAGGTAGGTCCGATGGTCCGCGAAGCCCGCCTCCACCTTCGAGTTGCCCAATTGCACGAAAGGCCGGCTCCAGAGGAACCGGGGGCTGGTTTTCTCCGCGAAGGCTTGCAGTTCGCGGGCGTTCCTCTCGCGCAGGGAGCCGTTCACAAACAGGAAGTTCTTGAGCAGGCTTCCCTGGTCCTCAACTCCCGGCGTCTGGCTCAGGATGGGCGGAACCACGCGGGCCACGAAGTCATCCGTAACCTGGATGGTGTCGCTATGGAACGACTTCGGGAAAACGCGGTAGGCGAAGTCGCTGACGGTTTCATTACCCGCATCGTCGCGCGCCACAAGGCGGGCAGGCGTCTTCGGATCAACGTGGTAAGGAAAGGCAAACAAGCAGAGGCGCGTCTCGGGAAGAGAGTCCTTGACGGGCCAACTCGGGAAGAAATAGGTTCCGACCTGAACGCCGGACTCCGTGGTCCCCGGGGAGACCTTGAACACAACCATCTCCGCACCGCCCTGGTTGACGTAATGGGGCGAACTCAAGACCTGAAGCTGCGGAGGAACGAAGCGCACGGGCAGCTCCAGCCGCAGCTCGTTCTGGCCCCCGCGAAAGAAGCGCCCCCAGGAATCGTTGGTCGCGGTGCAGTGCAGGGCGGCGCGCCCTTCTTGTAGTTCGGGAAACTCCTTGCGGCCCACGCGGACGGTAAAGACGAACTCCCTCTGACCGGCCCGGGACCAGAATCTCCACCATGAGGGCGTCGGAAGCGCCGAATCAATCACCGAGTACGCCCGCTCACCCTGGCGGAGTTCGACCTGCACGCGCTTGATGTTGTGCCGCGGGTCGGCGACGGCAAAAACCACCGGGGTGCTTTGGCCAATTCCCTTCAACGGCGCCTGGAGTCGAATGGTCGGTGCCGCCTGACTTGCAACTCTCCAGCCTACCAGGAAAACAATCAACAGCAGAATCACGCAGACAAGAAGGCAGCCTTTGCCGAAACCTTCCGGCGTCCCGCCTGACGGTTTTCTCAATCCACGACCTCCCCCTCGGACCCGCGCGCTTATCCCGATACGGGCGTAGCGGCGGCATCACCCCGCCGCCTGCGAAAATCCGACTCAGCACCGCACCCCGTTTCAGGATACAAGCTGGGATACTCTGATGACAAGGTTCCAATAGCCGGATTGGTTTCCGCCCTCTGACCAGTCAGCCCCTATGGATGGCTGGGATGGAGGTTCGGCAACTAGCTGGTTCTTGCGGGGAGCGGGTGGTGAGCCTACGCCGCGGAGGGAGAAACCGGCTCCCCGGCCGCTGCGCGCGCTTTCCAGATCTGGTTGATGTCGCCCATGACGACCAACACATCTTTGGCGCTGAGTGCGGTGTCGCCGTGGGGATTGTATGTCATCTCGCCCGTGGGCTTGCGCAAGGCCAGCGCCAGCAATTCAAAGCGACGGTGGATTTCGGTGGCGTGGATGGTCTTGCCCACCCAGGGGGAGGCTTCACCCACGGAGATTTCCTCCACCCGCAAAGTCTTCGAGGTTTCTTTCAGCATCACGTCGAGGAAGCTGACTACGTGGGGACGAATAAGTTCCGAAGCCATACGCATGCCGCCAATCGTGTTCGGAGCGACGGCGGCGTTGGCCCCCGCCAGGGTCAGCTTGCCGGCCATGCGCTGTTCCGCGCAGCGCGCCACGATGCGGAGGGTAGGACTCTTCTGCCGCACCGTCACCGTCACCATCAGATTGTCCTTGTCCTCGGGCAACACGGTCGCCAGACCTCGGGCGCGCGAAAGGCCTGCGCTCTCCAGGACTTCTTCGTCGGCCGCGTCACCTTTCAATACCGGGAATTCGCCCAGATGTTGGATCTTCTCCAACCGTTCCTGGTCGTGGTCGATCACCACGAAGCGGTGCCCGGTCTTCAGGAGTTCGCGAACCACGTGGTGGCCCACCTCTCCCGCGCCGCAGACGATGAAGTGGCCCTGCATGTCCCGAATCTGTTTAAGCATTTTCCGTCTCCGAAAAATATCCTTCAGTTCGCCCTCCACGATAAAGGCCGTGGAGGTCGAAAAGACATACAACATGGTGCCGATCCCGAACAGGATCATCACCATGTTGAAAATGCGCAACGCCGGATGAGCGGCGGTGTTCACCACCTCTCCATAGCCGATCGTAGCGAAGGTGATGATGGCCATGTAGATGGCGTCGAGGGGGGTTACCTCGGGGCCGCCCAGCAGGCGATAACCAGCGGCGGCCAACATCACGATGATGAACAAGAGCAGGAGTGCGGTTAACAACCGGCGACGCAGGTCCATGAGCAATCCCTGGCGCGGAAAGCGTACCGTTCGCGCGGGGTCGAAGGCCGACCGGGGCATATCTTAGCACAGCCCGCGCAGGGCGGAGCAAGGGTGCGCGCCCCCTGGGACTGTCCAGCGGAGTGCCCGGCGCCAGCAGTCATTCTCCCAGGTGTTTGCGATATTGCTCCAGGAGGTAATTGTCCGTCATCCCCGCGATGTAGTCGCACACGACGCGGTGCGGAGGCTCTTGCTGCGCCTTGGCGGCGTAGGAAGCAGGCAAGCTTCGAGGATGCTGGAGGAAGTGGTTGAATAGCCCCTCCAGGCACTTGACGATTTTCTTCCGCTCCGCGCTGACCTCTTGGTGCGAATAGAGGTTGCGGTCGAGGAACTCTTTAAGACGCTTGTTTTCGCGGACAAACTGCGGGCTCAGGCCCACCAAGCGCGAAGCTTGTGCCCGGACCTGTGCCACGGAGTGCACCTTCAGCTTCCGCAAGCGCGCGCGCGTGGCCTCGATCAGGTCGGTCACTAAGGTATCCATCACGCGCTTGAGCGCCTCATTGAATTTCAGCTTCTCGAGCGCCGCCGGATGCCTGCGCTCGAAGGGCCGGTAGAGGCGGTCAAAAAGCGGCACACCCTCGCGGATTAAGGGGAGCATGAGGAGCTTCGCCTCATAGCCGTCATCCAGGTCGGCGCAGTTGTAAGCGATCTCGTCCGCCACGTCGATCAACTGGGCTTCCAGCGGCGGTTGCTCCTCCAGGCGATACTCGCGGAGGCCGGGATAAAGAGCGGGGTCGTAGCCCCGCGAGTGTTTGATGATCCCCTCGCGAACCTCGAAGGTCAAATTCAGGCCGGGGAAATCCACGTATTTCTGTTCGAAATTCTCCACGATGCGCAGGGCGTGCAGGTTGTGGTCGAAGCGGTCCTGATGGAGTTCCATCAATCGGTTGATGGTCTCTTCGCCCGCATGCCCGAAGGGCGGGTGGCCCACGTCGTGGACCAGTGCCAAAGCCTCCACCAGGTCGGTGTTCAGGCCGAGCGCCAGCGCCACGGTGCGGCTGATCTGGGCCACCTCCAGCGTGTGGGTCAGGCGGTTGCGAAAGTGGTCGGAATAGCGCCGGGTGAAAACTTGGGTCTTGTTTTCCAGGCGTCGGAAAGCCCGCGAGTGAATAATGCGGTCGCGATCCCGCTCGTAATCGTTGCGATAGGGGTGCGGAGGCTCAGGGTAGCGCCGGCCAAGCGTCTGCTCGACGGCCATCGCGTAATTTGCCAGCTTGGCTTTCCCCTCGCGCTGCATCCGCCCTCGCGCTTGATGTCTCCTGGACGGACTATAGCACAGAGGAAAATGCGGGGCGGGGGCAAGCCGCGAGCAACTGGGGGGTTCAGACAGACTCGATGGGGATGCGCCAGCTCATCTGCTATAATGCGCGTCAGTCGAAGGTCGCCCTGCGAGGCGCGCTCAACGCAGGAGTTTTCTGCTGCGCCCCAAGCCGCGCGACCCGGCTAGGACAGAGTCGTCATGTCAGGAATTATCGGTTACATCGGGAACAAGCGGGTGGTGCCGGTGCTGCTGGAAGGCTTGCAGCGGCTCCAATACCGCGGCTACGACTCGGCAGGTCTGGCGGTGATCCGCGAGGGAAAGCTCGAGATCCGCCGCGCCCCGGGGAAGCTCCGCAACCTCGAGGAAGTGATTCGCCTGAACCCGCTGGACGGCACCTACGGCATCGGCCACACGCGCTGGGCCACGCACGGGGCGCCCACGGAGGAGAACGCGCACCCCCACCGTGACTGCCACGGCACGGTGGTCGTAGTCCACAACGGCATCATCGAAAACTATCTGGAACTGAAGAAGCAATTGGAGGACGAGGGGCACAAGTTCACCACCGAGACCGATACGGAGGTGATTGCCCACCTCATTGAGAAGCATCTCGACGGCGGCCCCGGCAGCGCCGAGTCCGGTGCCGCGAGGGCGGGAAACTTGGAAGAGGCGGTGCGCCTGGCGGTGCGCCAGCTCACCGGCGTCTTCGCCCTGGCCATTATTTCCACCAAAGATCTGAACAAGATCGTGGCGGTCCGCCAAGGACCACCGGCCGTCATCGGCCTGGGCAAAGACGAGTACTTTGTGGCGAGCGATGTCCCCGCCATCCTCTACCACACGCGCGACCTCTTCTTTTTGGCCGACGGGGACCTGGCGGTGCTCAGCCCGCACGGCGTAAAGCTCACCGACTTCGACGGCCACCCGGTGACGCGGCGCGTCCAGCACATCGCCTGGGACCCCATCCTGGCCGAGAAGGGCGGCTTCCGACACTTCACGCTGAAAGAGATCTACGAGCAGCCGCGCGCCGTCCGCGACACCATGCTGGGACGCATTTCGCCCGAATCCGGCGAAGTATTCCTGGACGAGATGGAAATCACGGAGGAGGACTTCCGCTCCTTCCGGGAGGTCAAGCTGGTGGCGGCGGGAACCTCGCGGCACGCGGGTCTGGCGGGTAAAGTCATGATCGAGCGGCTGGCGCGGGTGCCCGTGGAGGTGGACTACGCCTCGGAGTTTCGCCACCGTGATCTCCTGGTGGATCCGCGCACGCTGACCATCCTGATCACGCAGTCCGGGGAAACGGCCGACACCATCGCCGCGCAGCGCGAGGCGCACGCTAAGGGCTCGAAGACGCTCTCCATCTGCAACGTCCTGGGCAGCATGGTGCCCCGCGAGGCTAACGGCACTATTTGTACGCACGCAGGCCCGGAGATCGGCGTGGGCTCAACCAAGACTTTCACCGCCCAGTTAACCGCGCTCGTGCTCTTCGCCGTCTATCTGGGCCAGACGCGGGGCGTTCTCCCGCCCGCCGACGCCAAGAAATTGCTGGCGGCGCTCACCGCCCTGCCCAAACAACTGGAGCTGGTGCTGCAGAAGGACGAGGAGATCGAAGACCTGGCGCGGCTCTTTTTCCGCTCGCCCGACTTCCTCTTCCTCGGGCGCGGCGTCCACTTCCCGGTGGCGCTGGAAGGCGCGCTGAAGATGAAGAAGCTCTCTTACATCCACGCCGAGGCCTGCCCGGCGGGGGAGATGAAACACGGGCCGAACGCCCTCATCACCGAAGGGCTGCCCGTCGTCGTCATCGCCACCTGCAACTGGGATTCGAGCTATTCGCGCGCGCGCTACGAGCGCACCATCTCCAACATCAAGGAGGCCAAGGCGCGCGGCGCCACCATCCTGGCGCTGGTGACGGAAGGCGACCGCGAGGTCCGCGCCATGGCGGACCACCTGATCGTTCTGCCGCACACCACCGGGATGCTTTCCACGATCCTGGAAGTCGTTCCGCTGCAATTGCTCGCCTACCACATCGGCGTGCTGCGCGGCTGCGACGTGGACCAGCCCCGGAACCTGGCAAAGTCGGTCACGGTGGAGTAGGAAGGAAGCCCTGGCGGCCCTGAAGAAACTGAGGTCTCAAACCTCCCCGGGGAAACCCTGACCTATTGTTTCGCGAGCGGCGCTCTCGCGGAGATGCGGGAAGTCGCCTTTTCTCTGGCGGCTCCGCCGCCTGGACTGTGCGGAAGGCTTCCAGCTTTCCGTAGCGCCACTAAGCGATATATTCTTCTGTTTGCCAGTCGGAAAGGCTGAAAGGACAGCTCGCGGGATGTCGAAACCCGCCAGGAACGCAGACGACGCTTACGACCCCAAGTTCTTCCGCCGCACGGGCCATCGGCTGGTGGACCTGCTCGCGGACTACCTCGCCGCGGCGCGGGAGCGGCGCCTGCCGGTGCTGCCGGAGCCGGATCCGCGCGCGCTCGCCCCGCGTTACCAGGCCGCGGCGCCCGCCGGGCCCGCCGCTCGCGCCGAAGACACCTTCCTCAAGCGCGTCGAGGAGCTGATCGCCGAGAGCACCCACCTGCACCATCCCGGCTACATCGCGCACCAGGTCGCTCCGCCGCTGCCGGTGGCCGCGCTTGCCGACCTGCTGCAGGGTGTGCTGAACCAGAGTCTGGCGGTTTACGAGATGAGCCCCGCGGCAACGCACATCGAGCGGCAAACCGTCCGCTGGCTCTGCGCGCTGGTCAGCTGGGACCAGGACTCCGACGGCGTTTTCACTTCTGGCGGTTCGCTCGGCAACCTTACGGGGCTCCTCGCCGCGCGCAACCAGGCGACGAACGGTGCGGCGTGGGAACGCGGCGTCGGCGCCGGCCCGCGGCTGGCGATCCTCGCCTGCGAGAACGCGCACTACTCGGTGGCGCGCGCGGCAGGCATCCTCGGCCTCGGGCAGAAAGGCGTCGTCCGCGTGCCCGTGGACGCGCGCTACGCGATGGACTTCGGCGCGCTCGAGAAGGCTTACGTGCGCGCGGTCGCGGATGGCCACCAGGTTGTCGCCGTCGTCGCCAGCGCCGCCTCGACGGCCACCGGCAGCTTTGACCCGCTGCGCCGCATTGGCGAGTTCTGCCGGGAGCGGGGCGTGTGGCTGCACGTGGACGGCGCGCACGGCGCTTCGGTGCTCTTCAGCGAGAAGTACCGCCACCTCGCCGACGGGCTCGAGCTGGCCGACTCAATCGTCTGGGACGCTCACAAGCTGCTCTACCTGCCGAGCCTCGCCACCGCCGTGCTCTTCCGCCGCCGCGAGGCGAGCTACGCCGCCTTCCAGCAGCACGCCAGCTATCTGTTCGACCGGCACAACGAGCCAGACATGGATTTGGCGCGGCGCACCGTCGAATGCACGAAGCGCATGATGGCATGGAAGCTCTGGATCGCGTGGCAGCTTTACGGCACCTCGGGCCTGGGCGAGCTGGTCACGCGCGCGCTCGACCTGGGGCGCGCGTTTGCCGCCATCCTGCGCGCCCAGCCCGACTTCGAACTGCTCACCGAGCCGATGGCGAACATTCTTTGTTTCCGCTATCGTCCGGCGGGGGTCACGCCGGAGGCGCTAAACGAGTTGCAGACCCGCGTGCGGCGCCAGGTGCTCGAATCCGGCGAGTTCTTCCTGGTGCAGACGCGCCTGGGAGACGCCGTCTATCTGCGCACGACGCTCATGAACGTGCACACGACCGAAGATGACCTGCGGCGGCTACTCGACTTGATCCGCGGCCTGGCGGCCTCGTGAACGGCACGCCGGACGGTCGGACCGCTCCGCGGGGGCGACTGACGAAGCCGCCCGGGACATTGCTAAAATGATCTGCACAGGGACATATCGGGCGTGAAGCTCGTCTATTCGGACCACTACGATCTCCATCTCGGCGCGCACGTCTTTCCCGCGGTCAAGTACCGCTTGATCAAGGAGGCGCTGCTCGGCCAGAACCAGGCGAAGCCCGAAGACTTCGTCGAGCCTCCTCTGCCCTCCGACGACGACGTGGCTTTGGTCCACGACCGCGAGTACATCCGGAAGCTGCAAAGCGGCAAGCTTTCGTACCTGGAAATCCTGCGGATGGAAATCCCTTATTCCCCGGAACTTGTCCGCGCTGTCTGGCTCTGCGCCGGAGGCTCAATCCTGGCCGGGCGCTTAGCGCTCGCCGACGGCGCCTGCGTGAACGTGGGCGGCGGCTTTCACCACGCCTTCCCTGACCATGGGGAAGGATTCTGCGTGCTGCACGACGTCGCCATCGCCATCCGTGGTCTGCAAAAGGATCACACCATCGAGCGCGCCATGACCGTCGATTGCGACGTCCACCAGGGGAACGGCACCGCGTCGATTTTCCAAGGCGACCCCTCGGTGTTTACGTTGTCGATCCATCAGGCCAACAACTATCCCTATCCCAAACCGCCCAGCAACCTCGACATCAACCTGGACGACGGCGCGGACGACGAGGAGTACCTGAGCGCGCTCGAGGAGGGTTTGGACAAATCACTCGCCGAGTTCCAACCCGATGTGATCTTCTACCTGGCAGGCGCTGACCCCTACTGCGAAGATCAGTTGGGAGGATTGCGACTGACGCTCGAAGGCTTGGAAAAGCGCGACCGGCTCGTCTTCCAGAAAGCCCAGGCCAGGAAAATCCCGGTGGCCGTGACGCTCGCCGGCGGCTACGCCCGCCGCGTCGAAGACACCGTTCTCATCCACATCAATACCATCCGCGTGGCCAGAGAATTCGCGGCGTAGCGGCGGGTTCACCCCGCCATGGAGCGCCAGCCTTGGGGCGGGCACAGCAGGTGATAACTGAATCGCCGGCATGAAGCCCGTCTCTACGTGCAGGACGCGGCGAACTAGCACATTCCGGAGGCCAACTAGCTCTGGATCTTGACGAGGGGAGGATTGAAGGACCCCGTGCGATAACCCTCGAGATCCAGGGTGATGAACTTGAAGCCCAGGGGCTTGAAGATTTCCACAAACTGGCGAGCCATTTCCGGCGTGAGCGCGCGCGGCAACTCGTCCGGAGCAATCTCCAGGCGGACCAAGTCTGCGTGATAGCGAACGCGGAACTGCCGGAAGCCGAGCCCGCGCAGAGCCTCCTCCCCCTTTTCCACGACGGCCAGCCGCTCCGGCGTGACTTCAATTCCGTACGCAATCCGCGAGGAGAGGCAAGCGGACGCCGGGCGGTTCCACACGGGCAGGTTAGCGCGGCGCGCCAGCTCGCGGATGTTAGCCTTCGTGAGTCCGGCGTCGAGCAGAGGCGTCAGCACCTTGTGCTCGCGCGCGGCGCGCTGGCCCGGGCGCCAATCGCCCTGATCGTCCGCGTTGATGCCGTACGCGACGGTCGCAAACCCGCGCTTCGCGGCCAGCTCGTCAAGCCTGTCAAACAACTCGTCTTTGCAGAAATAGCACCGCTCGGGACTGTTGGCGCGATAGGCGGGGTTAGAAAGCTCGTCCGTGGTGATGAATTCATGGGGGAAGTTGCAGCGCGCGACGATGGCTTCCGCCTCGCGCCGGTCGCCCGCCGAGTAGCTGGCGCTGAGCGCCGTCACGGCCAACATGCGGTCGCCCAAAGCACGGTGTGCCGCGTAAGCCAGATAAGCTGAGTCCACC
>Ga0315281_10014406_pt1 | contig 10666 bp, 10 predicted proteins | sample YL17G07_0_MG_FD_204540 | JGI IMG/M metagenome (GOLD analysis project Ga0315281, IMG submission 204540) | Sediment microbial communities from Yellowstone Lake, YNP, Wyoming, USA - YL17G07_0 | ecosystem: Environmental > Aquatic > Freshwater > Lake > Sediment | place: USA: Wyoming | collected... | reverse complement strand
AGGTGCTGGAGGCCGACGCTGTGCTCGTGGCCGTCGGATTCGTGCCGCACACGCAGGGGCTCGACCTGGAGTCCGCGGGGGTGGCGACGGAGCGAGGGTTCATCACGGTCGACGACGCCATGCGCACGAACGTGCCGAGCGTGTACGCCGTCGGCGACGTAACGGGCAAACTGATGCTCGCGCACGTCGCGATGCAGCAGGGCGTGGTTGCGGCGGAGCAGATCGCTGGCCGGCAGACACCCGTACTGGACTATGTGCAGATGCCGCGGGCCACGTTCTGCCAACCCCAGGTTGGCGCGGTGGGCCATACCGAGCAGGCGGCAAAGGCCGCCGGCTACTCTGTGAAGACCGGGCGCTTCCCGATGACGGCGCTCGGACGGGCGAGGGCTGTGGGCGAGACGGAGGGCTTCGTGAAGGTCGTGGCAGACGAAACGACGGGGCAGGTGCTCGGAATCCACGTCGTCGGACACGACGTGAACGAGCTGCTGGGGGAAGCAACCCTCGCGGCCCTGCTAGAAGCGACGACAATCGAAGTGGGGTTTGCAGTCCACGCCCACCCAACACTCGGGGAGGCAGTGAAGGAGGCGGCCCTGGCCGCCGACGGCCAGGCCATCCACATCGCGCGGCGGCGCGCGGCCAAAGCATGACCCACACAGGGAGTGGCAGCCCAGTGACAACTCAACCAACGACGCATGTGCCGGAAACGGGCCCCGACAGCGAGCGGCTGGGGCTGTTCCTCTACCAGATGATGCTGATTCGCCGGTTCGAAGAGAAGACTGGAGAGATGTACACGCGCGGGAAGGTGCGCGGCTTCCTGCACCTGTACACGGGCCAGGAGGCGTGCGCGGTCGGTGCGCTCAACGCGCTGGAAGAACGCGACAAAGTCGTCACGCACTATCGCGACCACGGGCATGCGCTCGCCCGCGGAATGGACCCGAACCGTGTCATGGCCGAGCTCTACGGCCGCAAGGATGGCGTCAGCGGCGGGCGCGGCGGCTCAATGCACCTGTACGACGTCACGAAGGGGTTCCTCGGCGGCTACGCCATCGTCGCGGCACACCTGCCGCTGGCCGTGGGCCTCGGGCTGGCTTCGAAGATGCAGGACGAGGCCCGGGTGGCGATGTGCATCTTTGGCGACGGCAGCGTGGGCGAGGGGGAATTCCACGAGGCGCTGAACCTCGCGGTGCTCTGGCAGACGCCGGTCGTGTTCTTCTGCGAGAACAACCTCTACGGCATGGGTGTCCCGCTCAAGGAGTCGCTTTCGACCGAGATTCCGAAGCTGGCGGCGGCGTACAACATGCCGGCGGTGAGCATCGACGGGATGGACGTGCTGGAGGTCTACCGCGAGACCAAGAAAGCGGTAGACCATTGCCGGGCGGACAACGGCCCGTATTTCATAGAGGCGATGACCTATCGCTACCGCGGCCACTCGATGGCAGACCCGGAACTGTACCGCCTCAAGGACGAAGTCGAGCAGTACCGCAAGCGCGACGCGATCGAGGCGCTGAAGGCGCACATGACCGCCGCTGGCATCCTGGACGAGGCGCGCGTCGCTGAGATCGGCGCCCGTGTGGAGCGCACGGTGGAGGAGGCGGTCGCCTACGCCGACGCGAGCCCCGAGCCCGCTCTCACAACGCTCTACGACCATCTCACCAAGGAGCCCGCGCGTGGTTGAGATGCGAATGCGGGACGCACTGCGCGAGGCGCTGCGCGAGGAGATGACCCGGGACCCGAAGATCTTCCTGATGGGCGAGGACATCGGCGCCTACGGCGGCTCCTACGCTGTTACGAAAGGCTTGCTGGAAGAGTTTGGCGAGCACCGGGTGCGGGACACGCCGATCGCTGAGTCGGGGATCATCGGCGCGGGCATCGGTGCTGCGATGGGCGGGCTCCGGCCGATGGTCGAGCTCATGACGATCAACTTCAGCCTTCTCGCGCTGGACCAGATCGTGAACAGCGCAGCAAAGCTGTACTACATGTCGAACGGGCAGATCAACGTGCCCATGGTCGTCCGTATGGCGAGCGGGGGCGGCAGCCAGCTGGCGGCGACGCACAGCCACAGCCTCGAAGGACTCTACGCGCACTTCCCGGGCATCAAGGTGGTGTGTCCTTCGAACCCGGCCGACGCGAAAGGGCTGCTGAAGCGGGCCTTCCGCGACGACAACACGGTGATCTTCATCGAGCACACGGCGAATTACGGGACGAAGGGCGACGTGCCTGACGACCCGGACTACCTGGTCGAATTCGGCGAGGCGAACGTCCTGCGCGAAGGGACCGACGTCACGATCGTGGGCTACAGCGGGAGCGTGCACCAGGCCATGCGCGCGGCGAACATGCTCGCGGAACAGGAAGGGCTCAGCGCGGAGGTCATTGACCTGCGCACCCTGCGGCCGCTGGACATTGAGACCGTGATCACGTCCGTGAAGAAGACCAACCGTGCCGTCATCGTGGAAGACGACTGGAAGTTCGGCGGGTTCGCGGGCGAACTGAGTGCGCAGATTATGGAACGGGCGTTCGACTGGCTGGACGCTCCGGTCGCGCGGGTGTGCGGCAAGGACGTGCCCATGCCCTACAATCGCAATCTCGAATTCGCGGCCCTCCCTTCGGAAGAAGACGTGGTCGAGGCCGTTCTGGCGATGATGTAAACCCTGTGCCGCGCCAGGGCAGGCGCGGCGCGGGCGGGCACCGCAGGAGAAACGTGTGGCGATCGAAGTGACGATGCCCCAGATGGGGGCGGACATGACCGAGGGCACGCTCGTGCGCTGGGTAAAGCAGGTTGGCGAAGAGGTCACGCGCGGCGAGATTCTCGCCGAGATCGAGACCGACAAGGCAACCGTGGAGCTCGAGGCGTTCGAGTCGGGCGTGCTGCGCAAGCACGTCGTGTCCGAAGGCGAAACGGTGCCCGTGGGTCAGGTGATCGCCATCCTCGGCACAACCGGCGAAGCGATCGCGGAGGAACACCCGCGCATCCCGGCGGCAGAGGTCGCTTCGCGAAAGATCGTGGATGCGGGCGCGGGCGTGGCGGGCGCGCCGGTGCTGGCGGTTGGCGCGCCAACGGGAACGGCTCCGGGGGAGCCTTCGACGGACGGGGCAGGACGGTTGCGCATCTCGCCGGTAGCGCGGCGCATCGCGCACGAGGCAAACCTCGACCCGGCAGCGCTACGCGGAAGCGGCCCCGACGGACGCATCCTGCGCAGGGACGTTGAAGCAGCCGTGAGGGCGGTTGAAACGCGGCCAGCCGCCGGGCCCGCCGTGGCCGCTGCCCCTGCCGCGACGATGGCCCCGGTCACGCCGGTGGCTGCGCCGCGGCTCACAGCAGCAGGGGCCGTACAGCCGCTCAGCAAAATGCGCCAGGCGATCGCGCGCCGGATGACGCTCTCAAAGCTCACGCAGCCGCATTACTACCTGACGCTGGACGTGGACATGACGGCGGCGATGGCATTTCGCGAGCAGTTGAACGCCTCGGCAGACGACGCGCATCGCGTGAGCGTCAACGACCTGGTGGTGAAGGCCTGCGCGCTCGCCCTGCAGCGGCACCCGAAGTTCAACGCCGAGTTCACCGACGAGGGACTGCGGACGCACGACGAGATCAACGTCGACATCGGCATCGCGCTGGACGAAGGCCTGATCGCGCCGGCGATTTTGCACTGTGGGGACAAGACGCTCGGGCGCATAGCCCTGGAGTCGAAGGACCTGGTGGCGAGGGCGAAGAGCGGCCACCTGCGCGCAGAGGAGTACAGCGCGGGCACGTTCACGATCACCAACCTCGGGGCGTATGGCGTGGAGATGCTGATCGGGATCATCAATCCACCGCAGGCGGCGATCCTCGGTGTGGGGTCGGTGATGGCACAGCCGGTCGTACGCGACGGCGAGGTCGTCGTGGCGCAGGTCATGAAGGTCGCACTGAGCGCCGACCACCGCGTCAGCGACGGCGCCGAAGGCGCCCGCTTCATCAAGGAGATCCAGGGCTTCCTGGAGAACCCGGTCAGCCTGGCGCTGTGAGCACGGCCGAAGCCGAAGGCGCCTCACCCGCTGGTGTGGAGGCCAAGGCCGTACCCGCGCCGCTCGCCTGGGTTGACATGGAGATGTCAGGACTGGACCCGGCGACCTGCCAGATCCTCGAAATCGCGGTGCAGATGACGGATGCCGAGTTGGAACCCGTGGGCGAACCGCTGGCGATAGTCGTTCACCAGCCGGAGCCGGTGCTGGCCGCCATGGACGCGTGGAACACAGAGCACCACGGGAAGTCCGGGCTCACGGCGGCCGTGCGGGCCTCGCGCGTCTCCCTCGAGGACGCCCAAGAGGCCGTGCTGGCGCTGCTGCGGGAGCATGCACAGGACGGCGCCTCGCCACTGGCTGGCAACTCCGCGTATGTGGACCGCATGTTCCTGCGCGCCCACATGCCGCTGGTGGACAAGTACCTGCACTACCGGATCGTTGACGTGTCGGCCGTCAAGGAACTGGCGGCGCGATGGTACCCGGCGTTGCCGCGCTTCGACAAGCAAGGCCAGCACCGGGCGCTGGACGACATCCAAGAGTCGATCGCGGAGTTGCGCTACTACCGGGAACGGGTGTTTCGTCCCGTTCTGCCGGAGTAGCCGCCGGGCGCCCACGGCGCTCGTCGAGGTCGGTGCCGGCAACGCCGAGACGGCCGGACTCAGGTAGCTCCCGGGTCCAGATTGAGGCGCTTGCCCATGACGTAGAACGGGTAGCCGTTCAAGGCGAAGCGCATTTCTGTGATCACCTGGAACCCGAGGCGTCCGTAGAGGATATGGGCGCGGCTGTCGGTGCGGGTGCTGAGCACGGCGGTCGACTCGGGCCGGCCTTCCAACAGGGCCGTGACGACCGCCCATCCGACGCCAAGCGATTGGAAGGCAGGCGCGACGGCGACTTCGACCACCTCATAGGAGTCGCTGAACCAGCGCTCGCGGTCGGCCCGGGAAACGCGGGCGCAGACGGTGTCGTGCCACCACTGGCCGCCGGCGCCGTGATAGCCATAGGCCATCGCGATCACGCGCTGGTCGTCGTGGACAGCGCCAACGAGGCGGAAGCCTGCCCGCTGGAGGTGCTGTTCCCGGATGCGCTTCCGCACCTCGCGGCCGCGGTCGGGGTCGCTATAGGGCGGGCGCGTGAACGCTTCGCCGTATACCGCGATGGCCCCTTCGAACAGGGCGCCGTCGACCGGCAGCGGCTCGATCGCCCAGGTCATCCCCGGTACTGTACTTTGCCTCCGACCTTGTCCTTGTTCAGCCGCTTGTTGAGGTGGAGGCCTTCGAGGATGAACTCGACAGCGGCGGCGGTCTCGGCGGCCGTCGCAGTCGCGCCGATCTTCTCGACGGCGGCCCAGACGCCCTCGATCTGCTGGGCAAGGCGGACGTACTGCTCGCTCGGCGTCATGTCGCCCACTTCTGCCGCGAGGCCCGCCTTGAAGCGGTTCACGGCCGGGTCGAGTTCGCCGAGTGTGAACTGGCGGTTGAAGACGGCGACGACGGCGCCCTGGATCAGCTTGTCGATGATCTGGTCTTCGCGGCCATCCTCGACGGTTTCGAACTCGACCTTGCCGCTGAGGGTCGGTACGACGTACGGCAGGTCGCTCACGCGCGGGACGACAACGTCTTCGCCGGTGGTGATGGAGCGGCGCAGGGCGTTGGCGAGCATGCTTTCGTAGTTGGCGATGCTGGCGCGGACGCTGACGCCGGAGCGCTGGTTGACGTCGGGGCTCTTGCGCGCGAGACGGCTGATCTCCGCGATGATCTCCTTCATGTAGGCCGGCACGACAACCTTGAAGTCGGCGGGCACCGGGTGGTGCTCGGCCATCATGATGTCGATTTCGTGCTCGATCCGCTGCGGATAGTGGGTGCGCACCTGGGCGCCGTAGCGGTCCTTGAGCGGCGTGATGATGCGGCCGCGGTTGGTGTAGTCCTCCGGGTTGGCGCTGGCGACGACGAAGACGTCGAGCGGGAGGCGGATGCGGTAGCCCCGGATCTGGACGTCGCGCTCTTCCATGATGTTGAGGAGACCGACCTGGATGCGCTCCGCAAGGTCGGGCAGCTCGTTGATGCAGAAGATGCCGCGGTTGGTGCGGGGAATGAGCCCGTAGTGGATGGTGAGTTCGTCGGACAGGTAGCGGCCCTCGGCCACCTTGATGGGGTCGACCTCGCCGATGAGGTCAGCAATGGTGATGTCCGGGGTGGCGAGCTTCTCGCCGTAGCGCTGGTCGCGCTCGATCCAGGTGATGGGGGCGGCGTCGCCCTTCTCCGCGACGATGTCGCGGCCCATGCGCGTGATGGGATCGAACGGGTCCTCGGGGATCTCGCAGCCGGCGAGGATGGGTGTTACTTCGTCCAGGAGCGCGACGAGGGAGCGGATGATCCTGGACTTCGCCTGCCCGCGTTCGCCAAGGAAGATGATGTCCTGGCCCGCGAGGATGGCGTTGACGATGTGGGGAACGACGGTCTCGTCGTAGCCGAAGACACCGGGGAAGAGATCCTCGCCGGTCCGGAGCTTGGCGATCAAGTTCTTCCGCATCTCTTCGCGGACCGGGAGCACTTTGTAGCCGGCAGCTTTGAGCTCGCCCACCGTGCGCGGGCGTTCGAGAGTTGTCACGCGTCCCCACCTCTTCTCCCGCGGCCCGTGGTGCGGGCAGCGGGGCTGGTCGTGAGCGGCGGAGCGGGCGCCGCGAGCACAGGCACTGGCCGGCCCGTCCTTCGCCAGTGACGCACAGCGCCACCTGGCTGCTGTGGGCGCCACAGGAGCGCCTGAATTCGATCATAGGTTGCGGCAGGGGCCTGTCAACCTTGCCCGGGCGCGCGGGGTCCCCGGGGACATTCCCTACTGCGCGCGCTGCCCGGGCTTGCCGACACCTCGAATGCGGTAGATCCGCGGAGGTCCCGGCATGGCTGAGGCAGCGAATGAGCGCGACGGGGACGGGAAAGCCGTCCCTGCCACTGGCACCGACACCCCCGCCGGGCTACAGAGAACGGCGGAAGGCGGGTTGACACTCCGCTTTGCTTTCGACCTGCCAAAGCTGCCGAGCATCAAGGCCATCCCGACCTGGACCCACCAGCAGATGATCAACGGCGGGCTCGTGCTCGCAGTGGCGCTGATCCTCGGATACGCGGCGTACGGACACTTCTTCGCCGCCACGGACACGAAGAGCGCCGCCCCAGCCACTGGCCTGCTCCGGCCCAACGTCGCGACCAGCTTCAATCCCACGGTGGAATCGCCGGTGGTGGCGCCCGGAGCGTATGTCGACCGGCTCGCCTCGGTCATCGGGAACGTTTCGATCGGCGCTAAAGTGTTCGTAGCACCGTTCGCGAGCATTCGCGGCGACGAAGGGCAGCCGATCGTCATCGGTGAGGGGTCGAACGTGCAGGACATGGTCGTGATCGACGCCCTCCAGACGTTCGACAAGGGGAAGCTCATCGACGCCAACCTCGTGACGATCGACGGGAAGAAGTACGCCGTCTACATCGGCAGCCACGTGTCGCTGGCTCAACAGTCACAAGTGCACGGACCGGCAGCGGTGGGCGACCACACGTTCGTCGGGATGCAGGCACTGGTCTTCAAGGCTGTCGTGGGCAAGAACGTGGTTATCGAGCCAGGGGCGAGGGTCATCGGCGTGCAAATCGCGGACGGCCGCTACGTGCCGGCCGGGAGCACGATCACGACCCAGCAGGCCGCAGACGCGCTGCCCAAGATCACCGACGACTACCCGTTCGCGAAGCTCAACGACGGCGTACTCGAGGTCAACGAGGCCTTCGCCGACAAGTACCTGGAGATGGCGACCGGCACGAGCGGAACGGCGGCGGCACCCGCCACCCCCGCGGCTACGGGTCACTGACCGCGCCGCTCCCGCTCGCGAAGCAGGCTCTCCAGTTCGACGAGGGCCTGCGGGCGGTTGACGTTGACGAAGCTGTCGAGGGAGGGGTCCGCCGCCGCGATGGCAGATTCGCCGACGACATGCACGTTGAGACCGCCGCAGACGTCGAGGATGCGGCCCTCACCTCGGGCCAGGGCCGCCGTGAACACGGGCAAGCAGGCGGCCACACGGTACATCGCCGCCAGCGGCTGCAGGTAACCTCCGACGCTGGGCCAGACCACGTCGTGGCCGTGGGCCTCCGCGGCAAGCAATTCGACGAGCCCGGGAGCAAGCCTGGGGGCGTCGCAAGACGCGACGAAGGTCCAGGGCGAGCGAGCGGCCTCGAACCCGGCGGCCAGCCCGGCGAGTGGGCCTTGCCGCGGCAAGCGGTCTTCGACGACGGCGACAGGGATCGATGACTCAAAACCTGGAAGCTGTTGCCCGGCGGCGCGGACCAGCACAACACGACAGCACACGTCCTGGAGCGCCGAGAGAACCCACTGGAGGAGCGGGCGCCCGCGGAGCAGCGCAGAGGCCTTGTCGGAGCCGAAGCGCATGCTGCGCCCCCCCGCGAGGACCACGGCCTCCAGTGGAGCACCATCGACGACTAGTGGCGGCATCGGCAGCGGGAAGTAGGCAACAGGCTGCCGCCAATGGCAAGAGGGTGCCGCCCAGGGCGGTGGTGCGCTTCGCCATAGGCGGCAGCCGGGGCAGAATTACTGTCCAAACATAATGACGGAAGCTTCTTGATGATCATTCACATGGCTGAGGGCGCGACGCCCGACCAGACGCAACGCGTCATCGACCGGATTGCCCGGGACTACGGGCTGCGCTGCGAGACCATCGTCAGCGACACGACGGTGATCGGCGTCAAGGGCATCGCCGGCGTGGTGGACGAGGGCCGGATTGCCGAACTGCCCGGCGTCGAGCGCGTCATCCGCATCACCGAGAAGTACAAGGACGCGAGCCGCACCTGGCACCACGAAGACACCATCGTCGACGTAGCGGGGGTCCCGGTGGGCGGTCAGCACCTGACCGTGTTCGGCGGGCCTTGCGCCATAGAGAGCGAGACGCAGGCGCTGGACTCGGCCCGAATGGCGAAAGATGCGGGCGTCGACATCCTGCGCGCCTTCGTCGACAAGTCCCGGACGAGCCCCTACGACTACCGCGGGCTGGAGCTCGGGCGCGGGCTCGAAATTGCGGCGGCGATGAAGGCGGAGACGGGCCTGCCGATCGTGAGCGAGCTCATCGACCTTCGCCACCTGGACGCTTTTCTCGAGGCGGGCGTTGACGTGGTCCAGGTGGGCGCGCGCAGTGCACAGTACTCGCCGCTGCTGGAGGAGCTCTCGCGGATCGACGTGCCGATCGTGCTGAAGCATGGGTTCGGGAACGACATGAGCGAATGGTTGTCGGCAGCCGCATACATTATGTCCGGTATCGACCGCGAGGGGCGCTCCGTCAGCCACGGCAACCGGAACGTGATCCTGTGCTACCGGGGGATCAAGTCGTTCGAAACAGCGACGCGCTTCGCGGCAGACATCTCGATGGTCCCGCTCGTGCGAAGCAAGTCGCACCTGCCGCTGATCGCCGACCCGAGCCATTCTTCGGGAGACCGCAAGCTGGTGGAGCGCGTGGCGTACGGGTTCGTGGCGGCCGGGGCGAACGGGTTCGAGTTCGACATTCATTCGAACCCGGCAGAGGCACTCTGCGACGGCAAGCAGGCCGTGGGGGCGGACGCGGGCCGCATCATCGGGAACGCCCGGCGCATCCACGCGGTGCTCGCAGGCGTGGGCTACGAGACGGGCACGTCGGTAGCGGTAGCGGCCCGGTAGGTCAGGCGAGCATACGGGCCCGGGCGGCGTCCCGGTCCGTGGAAGTGACGCCCACGTCAGCCAGGTAGCCTTCGGCGGACCCCCAGCGCGAATCGATGTGGACGAGCGTCGCGGCCATGTCGGCCGGGTCGGAGGCCATGAGCGGGCGGACCCGCTCGGGGTCCACGCCGCGCTCGCGCATGCGTGGCTCCCAGACAGCCCACTGGGGCGCGAGCAACTCCGCCGAGCGCGCGTAGTCGGAGACGATGGTCGCCGCGTCGACGCCGGCGAGCGAGAGCAGCAGAGCGGCGGCCACGCCTGTCCGGTCCTTTCCCGCAGCGCAATGGAAGAGCAACGCGCCTTCGCGGCGGGCCAGGGTTTCGACCAGGGTGCGGTAGGCGTCGCGGCCGGTTTCGAGCATGCGTTGGTAGACGATCGCGAAGCCGGCGAAGTGGTCGCTGAGTGCCACAGGCGAACCGTCCTGTTCGAAAACGGCCGCTGCGATGACGTCGATGCCGGCCCACGAAACACTGGGCGTCACGTCGCGTTCGCGTTCCACCGACGAGCGAAGGTCGACGATGGTGCGGACGCCCCGGTCGCGGAGCCTGGCTATGCCAGCTTCTTCGAGCCGCGCGAGACTGGCGGCGCGAATGGCCGTTTCGGAGGTATGACGGCCGCCCGCTGCGGGATAGCCGCCAACGTGACGGGCGTTGAAGACCACTTCGATTTCGAGGTCGCGTGTGAGGGTTGCGTTTGCCATGCCCCCAGTCTGGCAGATGGCGATGAACAAGCGATGAACGAGGACCGGGCGGTATCCTTCGAGCCTTGAGGAGGCGAACGATGATCAACCGCGACCGGGTGGTTCGTGCGTTTCTCGACCTCGTGGCGATCGACTCGCCGTCGGGCGACGAAGACGCGATAGCGGCTGAGCTGGTACAGCGGCTCCAGGCACTGGGGCTCGAAGCGTCACAGGATCCGTACGGCAACGTGCTGG
>Ga0315281_10014405_pt1 | contig 10666 bp, 7 predicted proteins | sample YL17G07_0_MG_FD_204540 | JGI IMG/M metagenome (GOLD analysis project Ga0315281, IMG submission 204540) | Sediment microbial communities from Yellowstone Lake, YNP, Wyoming, USA - YL17G07_0 | ecosystem: Environmental > Aquatic > Freshwater > Lake > Sediment | place: USA: Wyoming | collected... | reverse complement strand
ACGGGGACGCCTGCGCGGCGCGCCCGCTCGGCCAGGCGCAGGCCGTCGTCCCGCAGCAACTCGCTCGCGCTGACATGAATCAGCAGCGGCGGCAGCCCTGCCAGCTCGCCATACAGGGGCGACGCGAGCGGATGCGTGGCGGGCGTGCTGCCCAAGTAGAGCCGTGCGCCCAAGGCGACGGCCTCGCCGTATACCCAGGCGTCCGAGGCGCTGTTGCTGCGCACGGAGTCGCCCGTGGCGGCAAGGTCGGTCCACGGGGCCAGGCACGCCGCTGCCGCGGGCAGAGGCTCGCCGCCGTCCTTGAGCGCCAGCAGCACCGCGAGCGCCAGGCCGCCGCCGGCGGAGTCCCCGGCCAGGACGATCTCGCGCGCGGCGATCTCCCGGCTCAGCAGCCAGCGGTAGCAGGCGAGCGCGTCTTCCAGGGCCGCCGGAAACGGGTGTTCGGGGGCGAGGCGGTAGTCCGGAACGAGCACGCGGGCAGGCACGCTGCGGGCGAGAAACGCGGTGATGCCGCGGTGAGTGCGCGGCGAACAGAACAGATACGCTCCGCCGTGCAGATACAGCACTGTGCGCCGGGGCAAGCGCTCCTCACGCACTCCGGAAGAAGCAGCCGGGCGCTCCGGCTCCACCCATTCCGCGGGCACCGGCGCACCGTCCGCGGGGCGGATTGTCACGCCCCGGGGCCGGTACCAGTCGTGGCCCGCGATCAAGCGGATCAGGGCGCGCGTGCGCGCGATGCGGCCGCCCAGCCGGCGCCGCTTGAGCAGGCGCTTGAGCAGCCAGGAGACGACTTGGCCTTGCCAGCTTGCCATGGGCCGGCCCGGTGCGGGGATGCGCGCGAGGCCCGTGCCGTACCGGCCGGCTCCGCGGCGGGAGGCGGCGCGGGGACGGGCCGCTACTTGACGATGGTGGTGAGCGGCAGGCTGGACGCGATGGGCTTGATCGCATCCTCGTTGAAGCGGATGCCGATCCCGAAGAAGGCGTCGCGGTACGCGACGTTGCTGCTGATCAGGTCGTCCCCGCCGAGGACGACAAACGCGTTCGAGTAGAAGCGCCAGTAGGCCGACAGCTTGAGATGCGGTCCGAGGGTGTTGCTGAAGTCCCAGGCGTCCAGCCCGATGCGGTATTGGTCCTGTGTGCCGAAGTACTGCTCGATGCCGATCCCGGCCTTGCTCTCCATCAGTCCGCCCCTGAGCACCGTGTCGAAGTAGCGCTGTGTCAGCAGCAGCGAGACCTGGAGCTCGTCGGTGGTCTTGGTCTCCTTCTGGGTCAGCGTGCCGGTGCCTTGCGTGCCTGTCACGGTGCCGGAGCCGTTGGTCTGGGTGGTGGTGGTCGTCGTGTGCGCCGTGCCGCGCGGATTGTCGATGAGCTGGATGATGTACGTGCGGTCCTTGAGCGGCTGGATGTAGACGCTGAGGTAGGTCTTGTAGATGTCCTGGCTCGACAGGTAGTTGCTCTCGACGCCGATATCGAGCTTGATGCGGTCCAGATCGGTCAGGTAGCGGTTGATGACGACCAGCGCGGAGTTGAGCTGGTCCACCGTCGTCTCGTCGTTCAGCAGCTTGCCGATCGTCCCCTGCCCTTTGTCCATCTTTTCGGTGATGGACTTGAGGTTGCCCATCGTCGTGTCGAGCTTGGAGAAGCTGCGGTCGAGGTTGGCGATCGTGTTGTCGAGGGCCTGGCGGTTGTCGGCGAGCAGCCCGCGCAGGTTCTCGGTGATGATCGGGCCGTCCTTGCCGAGCGACACCGAAAAGGTGTCGAGGTTGGCGATGATCCGGTCCAGGCTATCCCGGTTCCGCACGGTCCACTCGCGCAGCTCGCCGGTGAAGTCCTTGAGGTTGGCCAGGGTCGCCTGGATGTTGGCCTCGTTGCCGGTGGTGATCCGGTCCAGCGACCCGCTGAAGCTGGTGAGGCCGGCGAGAATCTGGTCGATCTGCTTGTTGGTGGCGTCGGTGATGCGGCTCAGGTCGGTGGTGACCTTCTCGATCTGGCTCATGATCGTGTCCAGGCGCTTCTCTCCCTTCTGGCCGCCCAGCACATTGTCCAAGGCGCGGGTCACCGAGCGCACGTCGGCGAGGATGTTGCCGAAGGAGACGACGAGGGTGTCCAGGTCGTTCGGGGCGCTGACCGCGAGGATGGTGTCGCCGTTCACCAGGAACGGCTGCCCGTCCGAGCCCAGCGTGAGCTCGACGTACTTGTCGCCCAGCACGCCCAGCGAGCGCACGGTGGCTTTCGCGTCGGCATGCACGGCATAGCGCTGGAAGATCTCCATCCTGATGCGCGCCCGGCTGCCGGCCAGATCGATGGCGGTTACCTGGCCGACCTTGACGCCGGCCACGTTCACCGGCGAGCGGGGCAGCAGACCGGAGACATTGTCGAAGTAGACGTAGAGGGTGTAGGTGCCCCCTTGGCCGGGACGCCATCCGGTGACGACCACGGACGAGGCGACGATGATCGTCAGCCCCGCCAGGATCAACAGCCCGACCTTCAGTTCCGTCGTCAGGTTGCGCATGCCGGTTAGCGTTCTTGGCTCGGGGGCCCTGCCGGTTCGTTCGCCCTCAGCGGGCGGGAGACCGTTACAGCGTCGTTTGCCAGAACACGGTGATCAGATAGTCGCTGAACAAGATGGAGATGGCGGAGATCACGACGGCATCGGTCGTCGCCCGCCCCACGCCCTCCGCTCCACCGCTCGTGTTGTAGCCCTTGTAACAGCCCACCTGGGTCAGGATCGTGCCGAAGACGCAGGCCTTCACCGTGCCTTGCATAATATCGCCCAACTTGAGGAAGTCCCACACCTTCGCCAGGAAAATCCCCGGGTCCACGCCCAGCAGCGTCACGCCCACCAGGTAGCCCCCGCCCACCGCGGTGACGTCGGCGATGGCGGTCAGCAGCGGCTGCATCAGCAGGCCCGCCAGCACGCGCGGGGTGAACAGGTATTGGATCGGATTGACGCCGAGCGCGAAGAGCGCGTCGACCTGCTCGGTGACCTTCATGGTGCCGATCTCCGCCGCGATGGCCGAACCGGCCCGCGCATTGACCATCAGCGAGGACAGCACCGGGCCCAACTCGCGCACCATCGCCACCGCCACCACCCCGCCGACGATCGTCTCCGAGCTGAAGTCGCGCAGCGTCCGATAGAGCTGGAACGTCATCACCATGCCGGTGAACATGCCCGTCAGCAGCGTCACGCCCAGCGACTTGTTGCCAATGAACTCCATCTGCTTGATGAGCAGCTTTCCCCGGAACGGCCTGCGCGTTCCCTGCCGCACCGCTTCGGCGAACTGGAGTCCGCACAGGCCGAGCCCGTTAAGCCAGCTCATCGCCACCCGGCCCAACTGTTCGACGTATCCGGTGACCATCACGAGCGGTGCCTTCATCGCCGACCTCGGTTGGGGAAACGTCGCGGCGGGGGCGCCTGCCAGCGCCCGTGCGCGCGCAATCCACGGCGGAACTTCAGGCGCAGCACAGACCGCACCAGCCAGCTCGCCAGCGCGACCGGCAATTGCAGCGCGGCCTGTGCGCTCCGGGCCAGCGTCCGCAACGCCCCGGCAACGGCAGCCGGCCACAGCCCGGCCCCCGGTAGCCTCCGCCCTGCCGGGGCAAAGGCTCCGCGCCGTTGCGGAAAGACCCGTTCGTGCACCCCCTGCAAGTAGCCACCCAAGAGAACACAGCCCCACCATGAATGGAAGCGTCCCCACTCCCCGGACAGCAGGCCCACGAGCGCCAGCAGCGGCACGCTCACCGGCACCAGCCGCCAGCTCAGTCCGGCCAGGGTGCGCCGTCCAAAGCCCAGCTGCACCCCGCGGCGCATCAGGTCCGTGAAGAACCAGCCCAGCAGGCCCAGGCCGATCAACCCGTATTGATGGAGCAACTGCAGCAGGAACGGGCGCGCCGGATCGAAGACCTGGCCGGGTGCGCGGCTCATGCCTGCCTGACCCCAGAGCGGGGAGAAGAAGAGCGTATCGAAGGCGTCTCCCAACACAGGCTCGACCAGATTGCGCCGCGGCCCGCCGGCTGGAAGCGCCAGCGCCGGCACCCGCGCCCGGGCCGCCAGCGCCGACAAGGCGTCATCGCCGCTCTCGCTCAGACTGCTGTAGTCGGCATTGACGAAGCGGAATCCCTGGTGCTTCCCCTCGGCAAGGCCGATCGAGCGGCCCGTCTCGTCCTCCGCCGACCAGGACAGGTAGCCCTGGTTCATCCACGGCGGAACGCGCAGCGTCACGGTCACGTCCATCCACTCCCCCGGCGCCAGGTCCCGGGCGATGCGTCCCTCGCCTGCCGGGGCCATGCGACTCTCTCCGCCGGAGCGCGGTGTGAACAGCGCCAGCGCCCGCAGCCGGATCGGCCGCTCGGGAGACGCGCTCAGCGCCACCGATCCGGTGTTCACCGCCTGCACCGTTTCGGTCACTTCGGCTTCCGAGGACAGCACCACCGGGCTGGGAAGAGTGTGCCGCACGCCCAGCGTCCGGGCGCTTCCCGGCGCGAACAGCAACGCCGTTCCGTAGCCGGATACCGTGCCGTAGAGCGCGATGGGCGAGAACACGGCGAAGAAGACGAGCCCACGCAGCAGCAGGCGGTCCGCCGGCTGGGAATCCGCGGCCAGGGCTTGCCCGAGCAGGAGCAGCCCCAGCGCGAGGATCAGGAAGCCCCACCAGCGCATTCCGGCGAGCAGACCCAGCCCGGCTGCCGCCACGACGAGGGTCAGCGCCCAATGCGAAAGGTTCGGCGCCCCGGTGCGCCAGCCTTCCAGGAATGCGCCTCCCACGGGCGGAAGCAGCACGATGAGCGCCAGCAGGTATTGGGCATTGCTGTGCCAGCCGCCCCGGAACGCATAAGGGATCGGCGCGGTGGGATCGCAATTCAAGAGCACGCACGCGGCCGGCCACCGGGATTGGGCCAGCCAGGCAAGCAGCCCCACGCCCAAGCTCGCGACCAGGAACAGGATCGCTGCCGTCCGAAAGCGCCCCACGGGGGCGTCGCCACGGCCGAGCCGGTAGCCGGCCCATGCCCATGCCGCCAGCGCGACCGCCGCCGGCACGAGCGTCAGCACCATGCCCCATTGCCGGCGCAACAGCCCCAGCCCCAGCGCGAAGCCGGCGAAGATGGCCAGCGGCAGCAGGGGCGGCCGCTCCCAGCGGCCGTTCGGGGGGGCCATGGGGCCGCGCGTGAGCGCCCAGGCGAGGGTCGGCACGAGCAGCCACTGGCCCGGGTAGAGCGGCCCCCACGGCGTGACGTAGCGGAGCCAGGGCGCGCCCGCCGTCAGGAGCAGCAACCAGAATGCGGCCGGGGCCCCGCCCGAGCCGGGTGCGCCGGATTTCCAGCCCCCGGTCCCCCCGCCGCGGCGCCGTGCGAAGGGTGAGTCAGGCGGGGTCAAGAGCGGGCTCCGGATCGCGAAAAAACCCCTTGCACATCCACAGACCTCCTGGTAGTTTTACGGTTTCGATGCCAAAGGGATCAGCGGTCCCTTTGAGCGGCGCAGGCTTGGGCGCCAATGTCCGACAACCTGCCTGGCGCCGGGCGGACGCAGCCGAGTCGCAGACCGGCCGGAAAATCCGACCACTATAGGGGCCCGCGGGCCGGCCCGTCAAGGCGAGGGCGGGCGCGCGGCAATGTCCCAGTGCGGCATCGAACTGAGTGGAAAACCGGCCGGGAAGTGGCCGCAAGAGAAGTAAGTTCTACCTTCCCGCTGAGGTGCCGGTCGCGGAGAGCGAGCGCGACGGACGAGAAAGACTGACGGCCGGGGCGGTGCCCATGCCTTGGCCAAACGAGCCCTGGCAAACTTGGCCATTGCAGACCGGGCCCTGACGAACCGAGCTCTGGCAAACACGGAAGAGGACATGCCGACCCTGAATCAGCTGGTGCGCATCGGCCGCCGCCGGAAAATTTCCAAGGCGAAGACGCCCGCGCTGCAGTCCTGTCCGCAACGGCGGGGCGTGTGCGTGCGCGTGTACACGACCACACCGAAGAAGCCCAACTCGGCATTGCGGAAAGTGGCCCGTGTGCGGCTGACGAACGGGATCGAGGTCAACAGCTATATCCCCGGCATCGGACACAACCTGCAGGAGCACAGCGTGGTGCTGGTGCGCGGGGGCCGGGTGAAGGACCTGCCGGGCGTCCGCTATCACATCGTGCGCGGCACGCTGGACACGGCAGGCACGGCAAACCGCAAGCAGAGCCGCTCGAAGTACGGCACGAAACGCGGCTAGCGGCCGCTTGCCGCGAAGGCATGGGCCGTGATGCAGTGAGCGGAAGACGGCAGCAATAGGGCGGGGCGCCGGAAGCTCGACAGTGCCGGCGGCGCAGCAGAGGGGCGATCCGGGTCAGACCGGGCATAGCGAGGCGAGGCGGGATGTCCAGACGAAGAGCAGCGGAGACGCGCAGAATCCTGCCGGATCCCAAATTCAACGACCTGCTGATCGCGAAGTTCGTCAACGTCCTGATGACGCGGGGCAAGAAGAGCGTGGCGCGGCAGATCATGTACGACGCCATGGATCAGATCGCGCAGAAGGAGACGACTCCGGTGATCGAGATCGTCAAGCTGGCCGTGGACCATTGCAAGCCGGCTGTGGAAGTGAAGTCGCGCCGGGTCGGGGGTTCGACGTATCAGGTGCCCGTGGAAGTCCGCCCGGAGCGGCGCACGGCGCTGTCGATCCGCTGGCTGATCCAGAACGCGTCGGCGCGCGGGGGCAAGGCGATGGAAAACAAGCTCGCGGCCGAGCTGCTCGACGCCTTTCAGAACAAGGGTGGCGCGGTGCGCAAGAAGGAAGACGTGCATCGCATGGCGGATGCCAACAAGGCGTTTGCCCATTACCGCTGGTAAGCATTGCTGGCCAGCCTGCGCGCCGGATGCCGCAGGCCTTTTGAAGGAACGTGCCGTGGCGAGACCCCATCCGCTGGATAAGCTGCGCAATATCGGCATCATGGCCCATATTGACGCAGGCAAGACGACGACGACCGAGCGCATCCTGTATTACACAGGACGCAGCCACAAGCTCGGCGAGGTGCACGATGGCGCCGCCACGATGGACTGGATGGAGCAAGAGCAGGAGCGGGGCATCACGATCACCTCCGCCGCCACGTTTTGCCAGTGGAACGTCGGCAACGTCGATTATTTCATCAACATCATCGATACGCCGGGCCACGTGGACTTCACCATCGAGGTGGAGCGTTCGCTGCGCGTGCTCGACGGCGCCTGCGCCGTCTTCGACGCCGTCAACGGCGTGGAGCCGCAGTCGGAGACCGTCTGGCGCCAGGCGGACAAGTACGGCGTGCCGCGCATCGCCTTCATCAACAAGATGGACCGCGTCGGCGCGGACTTCGAGTTCTCGGTGGACACGATCCGCACGCGGCTGAAGGCCCGTCCCGTCCCCATCCAGATCCCGATCGGCGCGGAAGACACGTTCAAGGGCATGGTGGACCTGATCGCGATGAAGGCGATCTACTTCCACGACGAGACGCTGGGCGCCAAGTTCGACACGATGGAAATTCCCGCCGAGCTGCAGGCGAAGGCCGAGGCCGCGCGGGAAAAGATGCTCGACGAGATCTCCCGGTACGACGACGACCTGACGGAAAAGCTGCTGGAGGGAAAGCCGGTCAGCGAGAAAGACATCGACCGCGCCCTGCGCACCGGTACGATCGGCGGAAAATTCACCCCCGTCATCTGCGGTGCGGCCTTCAAGAATAAGGGCGTGCAGCAGCTCCTCGACGCCGTCGTCAAGTATCTGCCCTCGCCCGTGGACGTGCCGCCCGTCAAAGGGACCGACCTGAAGGACAAGGAAAAGCTGCTTTCGCGCAAGGCCGACGACGCGGAGCCGTTCTCCGCGCTGGCCTTCAAGGTGATGACCGACCCCTATGTCGGCCAGCTGACCTTCTTCCGCGTGTATTCCGGCGTCGTGCGGCAGGGCGACATGGTGCTCAACTCCACCAAGGGCAAGCGCGAGCGCATCGGCCGGATCGTGCGCATGCACGCGAACAAGCGCGAGGAGATCTCCGAGGTCTATACCGGCGGCATCGCCGCGGGCATCGGCCTGTCGAATACGAATACCGGCGAGACCCTCTGCGATCCGGAAAAGCCGATCGTGCTGGAACGGATGGAATTCCCCGAGCCCGTGATCGACATCGCCGTCGAGCCGAAGACCAAGGCGGACTACGAGAAGATGGGTGTGGCGCTGCAGAAGCTTGCCCAGGAAGACCCCTCCTTCCGCGTGCGCACCGACCCGGAAAGCAATCAGACGATCATCTCGGGCATGGGCGAGCTGCACCTGGAGATCATCGTCGACCGCATGCAGCGCGAATTCAAGGTGGCGAGCAACGTCGGCAAGCCGCAGGTCGCCTACCGCGAGACGATCACACTGGCCAGCGAAGTCAACAACAAGTACGTCAAGCAGACCGGCGGGCGCGGGCAGTATGCGCACACCGTCATCCGCGTGGAGCCCCAGCCGCCCGGCACGGGCAATTCCTTCGAGAGCAAGGTCGTCGGGGGATCGGTGCCGCGCGAGTACATCCCGGCGGTGGAGAAGGGCGTGCTGGAAGCGCTCACGACCGGCGTGCTGGCGGGCTTCCCGGTGGTGGACATCAAGATCGAGCTGCTGGACGGCAGCTACCACGAGGTGGACTCCTCGGAGATGGCGTTCAAGATCTGCGCGTCCATCGCGCTGAAAGAGGCGATCCAGAAAGCCAGGCCGGTGCTGCTCGAGCCGATCATGAAGGTCGAGGTGGTCGTGCCCATCGATTTCATGGGAGACGTGATCGGCGACCTGAACTCCCGCCGCGGCCGGATCAAGGGGATGGAAGAGCGCTCGGGGGCGCAGGTGATCAACGCCGACGTGCCGCTGTCGGAAATGTTCGGCTACTCGACGACCCTGCGCTCGATGAGCCAGGGCCGCGCGACCTACACGATGCAGTTTTCGCACTACGAGCGGGTGCCGGCTTCCGTATCGGAGCAGGTAGCGAAGAAGGCGGGCTAGCGGGCCGCGGCGGCGCGCACGGCCAAGAGCGGGCGCGCGCAAGGCTCCGGGCCGAAGGACCTACCGGCCGGCGGCGTTTCCCCGGACGGAAGCGGAACGAGGTGGGCGCAGCGCAGGAGCAGGATCGGACGTTACGGAGAGCAACCGGAACCCCTTGGAGCCCCCGGCTCCGGATTCCGCAGGCGGAACCCGCATAGCAGGCGCAGCAACGCACAGCCAGCGCTTGAGGAGAGTGCAAGATGTCCAAGGAAAAATTCGATCGTTCGAAGCCGCATATCAACATCGGGACGATCGGGCACGTCGACCACGGCAAGACCTCGCTGACGGCGGCCATCACCAAGGTGCTGGCCTTCAAGAATCTGGCCAGCTTCCTCGCCTTCGACCAGATCGACAAGGCGCCCGAGGAGAAGGCCCGCGGGATCACGATCTCCACCAGCCACGTGGAATACCAGACGGAGAAGCGGCACTACGCCCACGTGGACTGCCCGGGCCACGCCGACTACGTGAAGAACATGATCACCGGCGCGGCCCAGATGGACGGCGCCATCCTCGTCGTCTCCGCCTCCGACGGCCCGATGCCCCAGACGCGCGAACACATCCTGCTCGCGCGCCAGGTGGGCGTCCCGTACATCGTCGTGTTCCTGAACAAGGTGGACATGGTGGACGACCCGGAACTGCTGGACCTGGTCGAGATGGAGGTGCGCGAGCTGCTGACCAAGTACAGCTTTCCCGGCGACGCGATCCCCATCATCCGCGGCTCGGCCCTGAAGGCCCTCGAGTCCGCCAGCAAGGACATCAACGCGCCGGAGTACAAGCCGGTGCTGGACCTGATGGCGGCGGTGGATGCCTATATCCCCGTTCCGGTGCGCCTGATCGACAAGCCGTTCCTGATGCCGGTGGAGGACGTGTTCTCCATTTCCGGCCGCGGCACCGTGGCCACCGGCCGCGTGGAGCGGGGCATCGTCAAGGTGGGCGACACGGTCGAGATCGTCGGCCTGCGCGACACGACCTCCTCGGTCGTCACGGGCGTGGAGATGTTCCGCAAGCTGCTCGACGAGGGCCGCGCGGGGGACAACGTGGGCGTGCTGCTGCGGGGGCTGAAGCGCGAGGACGTGGAGCGCGGCCAGGTGCTCGCCAAGCCCGGCTCGATCACGCCCCATACGAACTTCAAGGGCCAGATCTACGTGCTCACCAAGGAAGAGGGCGGCAGGCACACCCCGTTCTTCAACAACTACCGGCCCCAGTTCTATTTCCGCACCACCGACGTGACGGGCGTGGTGCAACTGCCCCAGGGCACCGAGATGGTGATGCCCGGCGACAACGTGGAGATCACGGTGGAGCTGATCACGCCGATCGCGATGGAACCCGAGCTGCGCTTCGCCATCCGCGAAGGCGGGCGCACGATCGGCTCCGGGGTGATCTCGACCATCACCAAGTAGCGGGCCGGGCCGGATCCGTCCGGCTAAGGGAAAGGCCGGACTCTCCGGCCGGCGGAAGCGGAGCGAGCGATGAAACAGAAGATCAAGGTGCGGTTCAAGGCCTACGACTGCAACCTGCTGGACCAGACGGTGCGGGAGATCGTCAATGCGGTGCGGCGCACCGGTGCGCTGGTGGACGGGCCGATCCCGCTGCCGACCCGGCGCAGCCTCATCACCGTGCTGCGCTCCCCGCACGTGGACAAGAAGTCGCGCGAGCAGTTC
>Ga0315281_10014404_pt1 | contig 10666 bp, 9 predicted proteins | sample YL17G07_0_MG_FD_204540 | JGI IMG/M metagenome (GOLD analysis project Ga0315281, IMG submission 204540) | Sediment microbial communities from Yellowstone Lake, YNP, Wyoming, USA - YL17G07_0 | ecosystem: Environmental > Aquatic > Freshwater > Lake > Sediment | place: USA: Wyoming | collected... | reverse complement strand
AGGAAATACTACCCGCCCCCTAAACATATCAAATAACCCCTTCTCGCCAGTTGCTATTACTCCAGAAGAAGCAAGCAGGGTATCCGTAAAACCCTTGTTTTTCAGCAACTTATAAAGATCATTAGTGCGAGGGGCATAACCTACGGAAAACTCTTTGATAATCTCTTCAGATAAACCCCTATTTTGTATATAATTTTTCGCAATCTCAGACTGATTTAAAGACTTGATAAAATATTCTCTTGATAACTCAAGGGCATCATATATCCCCTTACGCTTTTCTACGGTCTTAGTTGATGGAGTATAATTGTTTTCAATAACCACACCTGCGCGCTCTGCTAAACGCTCAACTGCTTGCGGGAAACTAAGATTTTGCTCCTTCATCATAAATCCCACTATATCCCCCCCTACCCCGCAGCCAAAACAATGAAACATCTGACGCTCAGGGCTTACTGTAAATGAAGGAGATTTTTCGGCATGAAACGGACACAGTCCCTTAAAATTCCTCCCTGCCTTTTTCAGTTCCAAATAGTCTGATATGAAATCTACTATATCTATCCTTGACTTTATCTGTTGCGCTATCTGTGAAAGATCCATTATATTTTCCGTTTCAATCTATAGAAAATGGTGAGAAATTCTTAGGATGGCTAATTATTATCTGCTAGAATATGCTGACATAATATGACTTAATAGCACATTAACATTTGCTGGTTTCATTAAAAACGAATGCGCCCCAAGACCTTTTGCCTCATGCTCGTCTTGTTCAGAGCCATGCCCTGTAAATATTATAACCTGTATGCGAGGATTAGTTCGTTTGACTGCTCTTAACACCTCTATTCCATTCATGCCCGGCATATTCAGATCAAGCACCATTACATCAGGCTCTAAATTGCTAATATATTTTATAGCAGATTCTCCATCAAAGACAACATCCGTATCAATAGAACGAAGCCTCAACCTTTGACAAAGTATCTCGGCAAGCGATATCTCATCATCCACTATCAGAACTTTCATGCCTTTCCCTTTGGCTGGTTATTTCTTATTTGGATTTTCTTCATTAGCCTTCTTTAACCAATGGAATTGTCAATGTTAGATCAGTCGCCCCTTGCGCTCCAAAAACTATACCTGCCCCAATCTGTTTAATATATTCGCTATAATCCCATTTCTTATCAGCATTCATTATATCAAGAGATAATTTTTGCTCACTATTAAACTGAAACCTTATCTCTGCATTACTATCTACAGATAAAGTTTTTATAATAATCTTATCACCTGACTTTAAACAACTAAGGAATCCTTGTATTATTGAAAAAATAACATATTGAAGGACTGAAGGATTGCCATATATAATCAAACCATCCTTGATTAAATCCAAATCTATTTGTATCTCTTTTTGATTTAATACCCTATTCATCAACATAATCAATTCTTCTACAACTTCATTCAGTTCATAATTGGATATAGGAATATCCATTCTATGGGCAAAACGATTTAAATATTTAACTAAGGTTGTGGTCTTTTTTATCTGATTTGTTATCCCGCCTGTAACGGATGAAATCTGCTCAAAACCACAATCTTCCGAGTTTCCTTTAATCTCTATCAAGTCCAAGACAAGCCCTGCGGACTCGTTCATTATTGAAGTATGATTATTTAGTTCATGTGTAAATATAGATAATATTGACGCTACAAATCTAAGCTGATCTGTCATAATATATTTCCTATTTCTATCTTTAAAGTATTTACACTGCTGAAGGCTCTTGTCTGTCCTGACACGCTTCCACAATTTTGGTGACAATCTCTTTGATCTTAAAAGGTTTCAGGATATAATCATAAGCCCCTTGTTCCAACGACTTTTTCTTAGTAGCTTCATCGGCATTTCCCGTCAAGATAACTATCCTAGACTTTGGCGTAACCTTGAGCAAAGCAGATAATAGTTCTCCAGATGTTGAGCCCGGTATCTGAAGGTCCATAAAAATAACATTAGGTATCCCTTGACTAACTGAGGCAAGGGCTTCATCGGCAGTGCTTGCTACACTTACATCATATCCGCGTAATTTTAACCTTTCAGCAAGTGTGGTTGTAAAATCCTTCTCATCATCAATCAATAATATTTTCTCACATATCATCTTTGTCTCCAGCGTTAAATCTCTATATTTGCTTCAACTGGGAGATTTATATAAAAGGTTGTGCCTTGACCTACCTCGCTCTGAACAGCAAGTGTACCTCCGAGTTTCTTGATTATTCCATACGAAATAGAAAGACCCAATCCAGTTCCCTTATCCTTGCCCTTTGTTGTAAAAAATGGTTCAAAAATATGCTTTATCTGTGACTTTGGAATACCATGTCCATTGTCATTTATTCCTATCCATATACTGTTTTCTTCCTTTTGATATGTATATATCTTTATCAATCCATTATCATCTACCGCATCTGCAGCATTGGTTATGATATTAAGAATTACCTGCTGCAAAAGTCCTTTATCACTCTTTATCTTGGGCAATTTATCCAAAAAGTCCAACTCAATCTGAACATTTCTTCTGGAAATCTCTTTTTCAGTAAATATCAAAACTTCCTTAACCAACTCATTGATATTTAATTCCTCAATAGACACGCTCATTCTGCGCGCAAAACCCAGAAGCCTATGCGTTATAGTCCTGCACCTATCTACTGCGCTGGTTATCCCATTTGTTAATTCTATAAATTTATCCTTAGTAAAAAGATTTTCAATAAGCTCCCTGTTTGACTCCATATCAGAAGACATATCTATAAAATCCTTCATCAATCCCGCCTTTTGAGAGATAATAGAAAGCGGATTATTTATCTCATGCGCCACACCTGCCGCAAGTCTGCCAATAGAGGCAAGCTTATTTGTATGCTCTATCTCCTTTAATGCCTCTTCACGCATTCTATCCGATCTTCTTATCCTATTTATTAATATCTGACTCATTCTAATAGATACAATAAATACTACAAATACGCTTCCAAAGATTATCAACAAAATCTCGCCGCTTGAAATAGTTGCCAGACTTCGTTTTTCAAGAGATTTTATCACTGCTATCAATATCCATTGCGCATTTTTGATATAAACATATCCATTCATTAAACGCCTGCCAGAGTCTTCTTTTTGAGCTTCTAATACAACCATATTCTGACGAGGCGGAGGCTGCTTTTTATATTCATCCAATATCTTTCCATTAAATCTGGATGGAGTCTGAAGGTTTCCATTATAATTTATCAAGAAAACATCATCTTCCTGTCTAAGAGTTATTGGAGTAAGGATGTTGTTTAATGTCCTGACATCAACAGCTGCCCTGATTATAATAAATGAACCTTTTTCTGGCAAATCCTTTTTTACTGCTATAATAAAATGTGGAACATTACGATAACCATTATATACATTACTGACATAATAACCATTAATTATTACATTATTAAACCAGAATTGTTTGGAAAAATCATTGCCCGAAAGATTGTACGGACCTACATATGATTCCATAATGCCATCAGAATTAATAATCCCCAAGTCTACGATATCTTCAAATTCCTTCTTTAGATTAGTATAGATATTTTTTAATTTTCCCGGAGTAGATAATTCATCCTGAGAGTAACTTGAGGCAGTAAATCTCAAGGCTGATAATTTTACATCAAGATAAAACTCTATAGAATTCTTGACCCCTTCAAGCTGACTCCGCAATTGATTATTAAAGTCTTCACTAAGGGCATTTTGCAGCCAGAAATAACTAGATGTTGACACCAATATCAAAGGTATCAAAGAAAGTACCGCTATAAATAAAAACAGCTTGACCTGAAGCTGACGGTATCTATATTTATTAAAAGCTGTTGGCTCACCTGTATTAAATATACAAAATGATTTGATACAGATTATTATATTTATTAATTTCTCTTTAAAAGTCTCTGTATCTTTAATTTGTTGTTTCATCAATCTTCCCAAATGGTTAAACCAATTAATACATCTATATTAATCCATCTACAGACAGCCTTCTCAAGCAACCTGGGCTTTTTTATCTTTAATCTTATTATACGCCTCTTTCATTATTTGAGTAAGCATATCTATTTCAACAGGTTTTTGCAAATATCTAAATGCCCCCAATTCCATAGCTATAGCCTTATCCTTGTCCGTTCCATGACCTGTGAGCACAATTACCTCAATATCAGGATTTTCTGATTTAACCCTTTTTAATACCTCCAATCCATCAATCCCGGGCATACTCAAATCAAGTACAATTACCTCTGGCTCATCTTGTTTGATAAAAGAAAGAGCCTCTTCTCCGCCAAATACTGCAACAGACCCAACGTCCCTTAACTGTAACCTCTTTGAAAGCGTCTGAGCAAAATCCCTTTCATCATCTACAAGCAAAACCTTTGACGGCAAAAGAGAATCAAATTTCTTATATACAGAACCGTCTGACCTAAAATTTTTACCTGCCTTTATTTCAACTCCTCGCACACCTTTTACGGTCATTGCAATCTTTCTAAGCTCGTCTTCAAGGTGTTTGAGTCTTAACACATATTTTTCAATAGTTATAGTAATTACCATATCCTTACAAGTTACATTGACCTCATGACCATTTTGCGATAAAGTCTTTTGCGTTAAGGCTGCAGTTAAGAAATCTTCCATCTCCAGCTTTGATTTTTCAGAGGTTTTAACAACATCTTTTTGAATATTTTCCATGACAATATTTATTGCCTCTGCCTCTAAGCGCTTGTCAATTGGAATCATTATGTCATAGAGCTGCGAGTCCCAAAGTTTTTTACTAAATAGATGTGTTGTAAGATTATTTAGAGGGGCATCTTCTTTTAGAATGTCTGAATGATTTATCTTTTTACCTGATTGAATCTTGGCAGCTACCTTAATCCTATGCTCAATATCTGAGATTATGCAAACCCTTAATACTGATGACAACTCCTTAGGAATCAGATGGGCAGAAAAGCCCTGTAACACAATACTATCTCTCTGTATCAACTTTGCTATCTCAAATTTAATATATGTCAAAGCCCTCTCTTTTTCATGCGTGAATTCATTAAACACTGAGGGGTCTTCATATAATGCCGATTTTAACTTTTTAACTGATATATTATACTGATTAGACACCTCTACCAATAGGTCATCTTCCTTGACAAGGGTATATTGAAGTTTATCTGCAAGTTGATTAGCAATTTCTACACCAAAACAGTAGGTACCGTTAAAGATAGAAAGTATGGACATTATACTGCCTCCATTATTTTATAAGTAGCTGAACAAAAATAACTTACAATTTATTTTTGCTCCGCGCCTAAAATTATGCCTTTCCAAGCTCTTTTAATATAGTCTTATACATCCTATAAAATTGTTCATTATCCGCTAATGATTTTTTTAAGATACTCTTGAAATTTTGAGCATCTTTTTGATTTATGACTACATTTACACTCTTTGAAAATGATGCGCCATTATCCATAGATGTAAAACCATTGCCAACTAAGGCAAGGAATATATGACGCCTGTCAATCATCGGCATCTTTACAAAATGCTCTAATAGGTCATTTTGTTCGACAGTGCTTCCACCAAATAGTTCATTTAATATCACAACTTCAAACCTTGTAAATCTAATCTTCTCAAATGTCTCATCCACACTTGCTGGCACTATAGGCGAAAACCCAAGCTCCTTTAATGCCTTAACAAATTGTCCTTGAATCTCAGGATTACTCTCGCAAATAAGGGCAGGTCTTGCGCCTTCTGCAAAATCATCTGATGATGACGATTCAGATTCATTTTGAGCCCCTGAATTCTTGAGATTAACGATTATCTTTTCGCTGCACTGTGGACATGTTACGCTAAATTCATCACGCCCAACGAGTTTCTCATCAGCAATAACCAGCTTCTTATCACATTTAGTACATGTTATCTTCATGATATTCTATCTCTTTTTGTATTAATATATATCATAGCCTATCTCCCATAACCAGCATCTAGTGAAAGCCCTTCTATATCGGTTGTCTTTTCACCCTTTGCGCTCTTGATCATATCAATGCCTCTGCCAACGATAGGTTTTCTTGAGGCATAAGCAAGGGCGGTCTCTTCTGTAATAATACCGTCTTTATAACATTGAATAATAGATTTATCAAAAGTCATCATACCATAGGCATCACCGCCATGGATTATCTCATAAAAGGTCTTACCCTCTGATTCTCCATTGATTATGGAATCCTTAACCCTCATGTTTGTACGCATAATCTCTAAAACTGCAATCCTTCCGCCGCCAACCTTTGGCAAAAGCCTCTGCCCTACAATCCATCTAACAGTATCAGCAAGACGGTTTCTAATTAATTTTTCCTCTTCCTGATCAAACATACCAACGATTCTATTTATTGTCTGACCTGCATCAATGGTATGCAAGGTTGAAAGAACAAGATGTCCTGTCTCTGCGGCTGACATTCCAATCTCTACAGTCTCACGGTCGCGCATCTCGCCAACAAGAATAATCTTTGGAGCCTGCCTTAACGCTGCTCTAAGTCCTGTTGAAAATTTATCAAAATCTGAACCCATCTCCCTTTGATTAAATGTAGCCTTTTTATGAGGATGGACAAACTCAACAGGGTCTTCAAGCGTTAATATATGCACAGATTTACTTTCATTCATAAGGTTTAATACTGCTGCCAGCGAAGACGACTTACCACTACCAGTTGCCCCAGTAACAAGTACTAGACCATTTTTCTCTTCTGCTACTGTTGCCAGAATTTCAGGCAATTTAAGATCAGATATTGTAGGAATACGGGTTTCAAGTTTTCTTAGAACACAGGTATATGTGCCGCGCTGTGAAAATATATTTACCCTAAATCGCGCCTTGCCCGGAAGTGAATATGAACTATCCGCAGAGCCTTCATTTATCAAATTTTCAGTAAGCCTGCGGTCTGAATGTATAAGATTTAAAGCAAAAACCTCTGCCTGAAAAGGAGTTAATTTTTCAACAGGAAAGTTTTCAAACGCTACAGGAACAAGCTGCCCTGAGGACTCAACCTGCGGCGGCTTGCCTACTGTAAGATTGAGATCAGAAACATTCCCAACACTCTCAAGCATAGTTGTAAGCATATAATCTACTTCAGGTTTTCTCATCGTCTTTATCCTCTCTTTGCTCTCTTTGCTCTCTTGGTTCTCTCTTACGACTCTTTCCCATACTATCATTTATAACATTTTTCCAGTTATCTAGGACAGCCCCTATAATTAATATAAAATTAATAAAAATCTTAAAACTCAGGAGGTGTTACCCAATCAGGATGTAGTTTTTTAATCTCAGCATCAATCCTGTTTTTATCTACTGCCTTATCATATGCCTCAACTGGGCTAATCCATTTTTTCTGAAGCAGACCTATTATAGCATCTTCAAGGGTCTGCATGCCGATTTTCTTGCCTGTCTGAATAACTGACTGCATCTGAGGGGTCTTGCCTTCTCTGATTAAGTTTGCAGCAGCAGCAGTGCATATTAATATCTCAAGGGCAGCGCATCTGCCTTTTTTATCAATCCTCTTAAACAAACTCTGAGCAACAACAGCCTTTAGACCCTCTGAAACGGTTGTGCGAATCTGAGCCTGCTGATTAGCAGGAAATACGTCAATAATTCTATCTATTGTCTTGGTTGCGCTTTGAGTATGAAGTGTTCCAAATACTAAATGACCTGTTGAAGCAGCCTCAAGGGCAAGCTGAATAGTTTCAAGGTCGCGCATTTCGCCAACGAGTATGATGTCAGGGTCTTCACGTAACGCGCCTTTTAGAGCCGAGCCAAATGACTTTGTATGAAGCCCTACTTCTCTATGGTTTACAATACAACTCCGACTTTTATGAACAAACTCTATCGGGTCTTCAACTGTGAGGATATGATCTTTACGATTTTTGTTGCAATGATCCACAATTGCAGCAAGCGTAGTTGATTTACCGCTACCAGTAGGACCTGTTACAAGCACCATGCCTTTTTGAAGCATAGCAAGTTTAGCGCAAATAGGAGGCAGTCCAAGCTGTTCTATAGTCATAATCTCGCTTGGTATCTCCCTAAATACTGCGCCAACGCCCCATTTTTGGACAAAGAAGTTAGCACGATAACGCGCAAGTCCGGGAATTTCGTAGGCAAAATCTATATCGCCAGTCTCTTCAAAGACCTTTATTTTATCTTCAGGGGCTATTTCATAGAGCATAGCCTTAAGCGCGTCATTTTCAAGAGGATCAAATTTAATCCTCTCCATTTCTCCGCGAAGCCTAAGAATAGGCTGTGAACCAGAAACGAGATGTAAATCTGATGCGCCTTGATCATGCATTAACTTAAAAAAAGCGTCAATTTTCGCCATCTTATCTAACCCCTCTAAAAAAATATTTACATAAATCTTACTAAACTTTAGCAAATCTTTTAATGTATTGTCAAGAAATTGATTATAAATAGAGTTTGTCCACAATAGTGTTCGGTAAGAAAATTGCAAATGGACAATTTTTTTATAATTGAAATTATTTTATAGCCTTTTCTGAATGTTTTATTAGTCAATATTAACATGAATGAAGAGTCTAATAAAAGGAAAAAGAAAAGTCCTATTCCAGAAAACGAGTCGCATACGAGTACCCGACAAGTACCCGACAAGCGAGTATAAACGAGTATAAACAGGCTTTAAATCGGAGTGGTCGCGCCACCTTTAAATCGGAGTGGTCGCGCCACCTTTAAATCGGAGTGGTCGCGCCACCTTTTAATCGGAGTGGTCGCGCCACCTTTAAATCGGAGTGGTCGCGCCACCTCAGCCTGTAGGACGACACCCATTAAAGACGTACTGTTATGTCCGCTTTCGGAGTTGACGATGCAGAAAGCGTCAGTTATACGATTGAACGCAACTTGGTATAAATCACCTTGAAAAACTTAAAGATAACATTCAAAATAGCTAAGTAACATATGCAGTATTTTGTCCTATGCTTGCTAATGGGAGAGGTCTGTCTTTTTCTGATTATTAACCCTCATCCTGCTATCACTAAAAACATAGAATATTTTGAAAATAATTATATTATTGTAAAAATAAATGAAAAAATCGTCAAAAAACGTTAATTTTGTCATCAATTTTTCACATTGGGTATGTTATGATAGTGGTATGAAACTAATATATGTTGGTTTGGGTTATTGAAATAATTTAATAAGTGTTTGACCCCCCATATATTACCTTAGATAATTAGAGAAAATAGGCATAATATTTTCTGGAGATAAATCATGATACCTATTGATTTTGATATAATAGTATTTAAAGAAGACAACACATGTATAGCATATTGTCCTGAACTTGATGTATCAAGCTGCGGAGAAACAATTGAAGATGCTAAAAAAATGATAAAGACTGCTGTAAGATTATTTCTGGAAGAATCAGAAAAAATGGGGGACACTTGAAGAAATTTTACATGAGGCTATTTTAAGTGTTTTGTAACATTGTATAATATTAAAGGAGGATTAAATAGTGCCTCTCCCCAATTATTGCTGTCCTATATATATTAATGGTATAATCAGATATTAAATAATTAATTGAGGTAATAATTGTTATGCGTCATAAAATAGTATTATATAATCCTGATACGGTTTTTTGGACAATGCCGCTTGCCCTAGTAAATATTGGTTCATATTTAGACAAGGAAAAATTTGATGTTATAATTATAGATGGTCGTTTAGACAGCAGGTCTGATCTTTTTCATCACCTAAAAGATGCCATATGTCTTGGGATCACAGTTTTAACTGGCGCGCCGCTTGGAGATGCTCTTTCTGTAAGTAAGGAGGGCAAGAGGCTTCATCCTGACTTGCCTATTGTCTGGGGGGGCTGGCATCCTTCAATATTCCCTGAAATGTGTGTCTCTGCCGAATCTGTTACAGCAGTTGTTATTGCTCAAGGAGAAGAAACCTTTGCTGAAATTGTTGATAGATTTATTCAAAAACGAACTCTTGATGGTATAAAAGGGTGTTTTTATAAAGATAGCAGTGGAAAGATTATTGATAATGGACATCGTGAGTTGTGCGATATAAATGAGTTTCCTTATTTAGATTATTCCCTTATTAATGTTGAAAAATACTTTGTCCAAAAAGGCAGCCGTCAATTTGATTATATATCTTCACAGGGTTGTCCATTTAGGTGTAATTTCTGTGTAGAGCCTACAGTATATAAGAGAAAGTGGTTTGCATATTCGCCTGAACGTTTTATCAACGAAGTGGATATTCTTCATAAGCAATATCATTTTACAGAATTAGCCCTTCAGGATGAGACTTATTTTGCCAAACAAGGAAGAGTGGTAGAGATTGCAGAGGGTTTTATAAAAAAAGGATTTGATTTTACATGGACTGCAACGGTCAGGGCTAATCAGGTTGCAAGATATGATGATGAAACATTTGCAGTATGCAAACGTTCGGGATTGAGGCGTGTGATGATAGGGATTGAGGCAGGTTCTAAGGCTACAAGCGATTTTATTCAAAAAGATATTACTACGGAAGATATTTGGATAACAGCGGATAAACTCCTTAAATATAAAATTGGCGCAATATTTAGTTTTATCGTAGGATTTCCAAATGAAAGCGCTGAAAGTGTGACAGAAACCTTGTCAGTTGCAAGCAAATTACGTACTATGAGCGCTAATTTTGATGTAGTAGTTTTTTATTTCAAGCCATACCCC
>Ga0315281_10014403_pt1 | contig 10666 bp, 9 predicted proteins | sample YL17G07_0_MG_FD_204540 | JGI IMG/M metagenome (GOLD analysis project Ga0315281, IMG submission 204540) | Sediment microbial communities from Yellowstone Lake, YNP, Wyoming, USA - YL17G07_0 | ecosystem: Environmental > Aquatic > Freshwater > Lake > Sediment | place: USA: Wyoming | collected... | reverse complement strand
CGCAGCGCGCTGGGATCTGTCGCAGGTGCAGCGGCTGGACCACATCGGTGCGCTGCTCATCTGGCGCGCGTGGGGAAAGAAGCGCCCGGCGCAGGTCGAGCTGCGGCCCGAGCACGAGATATTCTTTGCCAACCTGGAAGGCACCGGGACGCTCGTCGCGGGCACTCGCCGGATCGACTGGTTGGCGCCGGTGCGCGCGATCGGACAGTGGATACTCGAGGCCGGCGAGCACGTGATCGACATTGTGCGGCTGCTGGGTCAGATACTGATTGATTCGGCCGTGCTGCTGCGGCGTCCGGCGCTCGGCCCCTGGCGCGAGATCTCGGCGAGCGTCTATCGCATCGGAACGCAAGCGCTGGGCATCACCGCCGCGGTAGGGTTCCTGATCGGGATCGTGCTCTCGTATCTGTCCTCGGAGCAGTTGAAGGCGTTCGGCGCAAACGTATTCATCGTCAACATCCTGGGCATCGGCATCATCCGCGAACTCGGGCCGGTTATCTGCGCGGTGCTGGTGGCGGGCCGCTCAGGCTCGGCGATCACCGCTCAGTTGGGGGTGATGCGCGTCACCGAGGAGCTGGACGCGCTGGCGGTGATGGGGATTCCCCATACCGTGCGGCTGATCCTGCCCAAGGTGGTTGCGCTTTCCATCGCGATGCCGCTGCTCATTCTGTGGACTTCGAGCGTGGCCCTGATCGGCGGCGCGATCTCGGCGAATCTGCAGCTCGGCATCACGGTGCCGCAGTTCCTGACCGGGCTGCCGGCGGCAGTGCCGACTGTGAATCTGTGGCTGGGCGTGGGCAAGGGCGTGGTGTTCGGGGCGCTGATCGCGCTGGTGGCCTGCCACTTCGGACTGCGCATCAAGCCCAACACCGAGAGTCTGGGGGCCGGAACGACAAATTCGGTGGTGACCTCGATCACCACCGTGATTCTGGCCGATGCCGTGTTCGCGGTGCTTTTCAACGACGTGGGGATTTCGCTGATGTAAGCGAGTAGATGGTGAGCGAGCGGATGCAAACGCCTGTAACAAAACCTGTAACCGAAGCTGTCATCGACCCCGTCATCCACCCGGTCATCCAGATCGAGGGACTGTGGACGCAGTTCGACGATCTGGTGGTGCACCGGAACCTGAGCCTGCAGGTGATGGCGGGCGATGTGGTGTCGCTGGTGGGCGGCTCGGGCAGCGGCAAGACCACGCTCCTGCGCCAGATGCTGGGCCTGGAGATGCCCACGCGCGGAGACGTGAAGATCTTCGGCATCTCGCTGCACGATTCTCCGGCGCACACTCTGAAGAAAATCCGCAAGCGCTGGGGCGTGCTGTTCCAGCAAGGCGCGCTGTACAGCGCGCTGTCGGTGTTCGACAACATCGCCCTTGCGCTGCGCGAGCTGCGCGTGTTCGATGAGGGCTTCATCCGCGACATGGTGATGCTGAAGCTCGACATGGTCGGCATCGAGCGGCGCCATGCGGGCAAAATGCCCGCAGACCTGTCCGGCGGGATGGTGAAGCGCATCGCACTGGCGCGGGCGCTGGTGCTGGAGCCCGAGCTCGTATTCCTGGACGAGCCCACCGCCGGTCTGGATCCGGACCGCAGCGAATCGTTCGTTCGGCTGATCGAATCGCTGCACGAGCGGCTCGGCTTTACCGTGGTGATGGTGACTCACGACCTGGATACGCTGGTGTCGCTCTCGGACAAGGTGGCCGTGCTCGCCGAACAGCACGTGCTGGTGTACGGGCCGCTGGAGGAAGTGGTGCGGGTGGATCACCCGTTCATCCGCAGCTTTTTCCTCGGTGACCGGGGCCTGCGGGCGCTTTCGGCGGCGGAGGAGCCGGCGTTCGGGCCGGCGTTTACCGGGGCAGCGCAGTGAGCACGGCACAATCCAAACGAAGACCTTGAGGTAAAGTACACGCCATGGAAAACAGAGCCTACGCACTTGCCGCCGGAATGTTCACGTTGCTGCTGGGAGCGGCATTGGTCGCCGTTGCGCTGTGGTTCGGCAAGGACGACCTTGAATCCGTGCCGTTCCTCATCACCACCGCCACGTCGGTCTCCGGGCTCAAGGCCGAGGCGCCGGTGCGCTATCGCGGCGTCGAAGTGGGCAGGGTGCAGTCGATCCGCATCGACCCCGGCATCAACGGGCATATACACATCCGTATCGGCGTCACCGAAGGCACGCCCGTTACGAAGAGCACCTTCGCGCGCCTGGGCTACCAGGGCGTGACCGGTCTTGCCTACGTCGCGCTCGATGACAACGGCGATTCGAAGGAACTGCTCAAGAGCGCCTCCCGCAAGGTGGCCGAGATTCCCATGCGCCGCTCGATCATGGATACGGGCGAGGACCTGATCGCGGCCTTCGGCGAGATCGCCACCCGGGTGAACACGCTGCTCGACGAGGACAACCAGAAGGCGGTGCGGCGCGCGCTTGCGGGCCTGGAAAAGGCCACTCTTAAGACCGCCTCGCTTGCGGAGAAAGTGGAACCGGGGGTTGCCGGCGTTCCGGGACTAGTCGGCGATGCGCGCGGGGCGATCGGAAATGCGAACCGGCTGATCGGCAACCTGAACGGACTCACTGCGAAGATAGAGGAGCGCGTCGAGGCGCTCAACCGCGTCGCGAAAAGCGTGGAGGAGGTCGGTTCCACGGCGCGCGCGGTGAACGACGAGACATTGCCGCGCCTGAACGCCCTGGTCGAAGACCTGCACAAGGAAACGCGCGCGCTCGACCGGCTGCTCAATTCGCTCGGTGAACATCCGCAGAGCCTCGTGTTCGGGACGCCGCGCGGCAAGCCCGGACCCGGCGAGTCCGGGTTTACCCCAGTAGGTGCGAAATGAATCCGGTCCCCGGCGCGCCCATGATCCTCCCAGTGCGCGCGCGCCTGTGTGCGCTCCTGTGCGCGCTGCTCGCCTCCGGCTGCTCGCTGCCGCTGAACGGCAAGGGCGAAATCGCAGCCTACGATTTCGGCACCGCGGCGGCGACACGCGAGGGGGGGCCGCGGCTGCGCCAGCCGCTGCTGGTGTACGAGGTGAGCGGGCCGGCGTGGATGGATACGGCCTCGATCCACTATCGCCTCGCCTATCGCGATGCATCGCGCCCGCAGGCCTACGCGGGCAGCCGCTGGGTGATGCCGCCGGCCGCGCTGCTCACAAACCGGCTGCGCCAGCGCCTGGCCGGGGCAGGGGGCGGAGTGATCCTGCCCACCGACGGCCTGCGCGCAGCGGCTTCGCTGCGCGTGGAACTGGACGAGTTCACGCAGGTGTTCGATGCGGAAAACCGCAGCAGGGCGGTGCTGCGGCTGCGCGCGTCGCTGGTGGGCTCGCGCTCGCTCATCGCACAGAAGGCCTTCAGCGTGGACAAGGCGGCAGCCTCGCAGGACGCCGAGGGCGGGGTGCGGGCGCTCACCGCGGCGAGCGACGAGGTGCTCGAGCAACTGCTCGATTGGGTCGCGGTTTCGATGAAGGACTGAGGGTATGAGCACGCAGCAGAAGCTGCTGTCCATCGCCGCACTGCTCGTGCTTGCGGCGATCCTTCTGCTCGCTTTCCGCGCCTACCTGTCTCCGGCGATGCTGTTCGATTTCGCCAGCCTGCAGCTCTGCAGCTGACCGCCCTTTTTGCATCATTGCCTGGCGCGAAAACATCCCGGAGCGGTCCATGAACATCAGGGCAACGGCTTTCAGGCTTACCTATTCGACGATGTTCGACCCGCCGCCGGAATTGCACCGGCATTTCGAGGAGGCGCTCGCGCGGGTGAAGGCGCGCCTCGGCGCGGAGTATCCGATGTGGATTGCGGGCGAAGCGCGGCAGGCTGCCGAGCAGTTCGAGGCGCGCAGCCCCATCAACCGCAACTGGTTGCTCGGGCGCTTTCAGCGCGGCACTGCCACTGACGCAGCCGCTGCGGTCGCCGCCGCCAAGCGCGCCTGGCCGGCCTGGGCGGGCCTGCACTGGCAGGAGCGCGTGAAGCTGCTGCGCCGGGCCGCGGCGCTGATCGAGGAGCGCGTCTACGACATCGCGGCCGCGGTGTCGCTGGAGGTCGGCAAGAACCGCATGGAGTCGCTGGGCGAAATCCAGGAAACCGCAGACCTCATCAGCTGGTACTGCGAACAGATGGAGCAGAACCACGGTTACGTGCGGCCGCTGCCGACCGATCCGTTGAAGGGCTACGTGAGTCACAACCGTTCGGTGCTCAGGCCCTACGGAGTGTGGGCGGTGATCGCCCCGTTCAATTTTCCGTATGCGCTGGCCGGCGGACCGGTGGGCGCTGCGCTGGTCGCGGGCAACACGGTGGTATTCAAGGTCGCCAGCGATACGCCCTGGAGCGGGTGGCTGCTCGCGGAAACGTTCCGCGATGCCGGGCTGCCGCCAGGGGTGTGCAATTTCGTGACCGGGAGCGGGGCGACGCTCGGCGAGGCGCTGATCCAGCATCCGGACCTCGCGGGCGTCACCTTCACGGGCTCGTATGAGGTCGGCGTGCACATCTACCGCAGCTTCGCGGCGGCGCCCTGGCCGCGGCCCTGCATCGCGGAAATGGGCGGCAAGAACGCCGCGATCGTCTCGCGCAAGGCGGATTTGGAACGGGCCGCGACGGGCATCATCCGCTCGGCGTTCGGTCTGCAGGGGCAGAAGTGTTCGGCCTGCTCGCGCGTCTACGTCGAGCGCCCGGTGGCCGAAGCGCTGCGCGAGAAACTCGTGCGCGCGACCGAGGCCATCCGCGTCGGGGATCCGACCGAACGCGACAACTGGATGGGGCCGGTGATCAACCGCGAGGCTTACGCAAAATACCGGAAATGCCTCGATAACCTCGTGCAGCACGGAAAGGTATGGACGGGCGGCACGCAACTCACTGCGGGAGCGCTCGCCGATGGGTACTACTGCGCCCCCACCGTGGGCACGGCGCCGCACGACTACCGGCTCTGGCGCGAGGAGAAGTTCGTGCCCATCGTGCTGGTGGGCGAAGTGGATACTGTCGAGGAGGCGATAGTGCGGGCCAATGGATCCGAATACGGGCTCACGGCAGGGTTCTACGGCGCCAGCGACGAGATCGAGGGCTTCCTGTCCGGGATCGAGGCCGGCGTCACCTATGTCAACCGCCCGCAGGGCGCCACCACGGGCGCGTGGCCGGGTTATCAGCCCTTCGGCGGCTGGAAGGGCTCGGGCACGACCGGCAAGGCGATCGGGTCGTTCTACTACGTGCAGCAGTACCTGCGCGAGCAGTCGCAGACCATCGTCGAGTAGCGGGCGCACCTGTTGCGGCGCCAGAGGGCTCGCCGCCGGAACGTCGGAATGGCTACGATTTCCCGTCTTTTCTCTTTGTTTTCAACCCTGTATTTTCGCCTTGACACCGCTTCTTGTGCGGCGCAATAATCCTCCGCTAATCAAGGCCGAAGGCCGCATCCCAGGCGGCTTCGGCGGTTCTTTATTGGAGCGTATTTGGCCGTTCAGGCACCCAGCGCAGCCGATTTGCTGTCTCAGGCAGGACAGGCGTTTGCCGGCAGTTTCCTGAACAGTCTGACATCGCGCATCGACCCGGACCTGGGTCCCCGGCTGCAGAGCGCGATCACTGCAAGCTCGCCAAAGCTCGCCGCGCTGCAGGCGCAGTTTTCCCAGAAGCATCTTGCACTGTGGGCCGCGATGATGGCACGCGACTCCGGCAAGGAAGTCCCGCCGGTGGCGTGCCCGGAGCCCGGCGACCGGCGCTTCGCGAGCACCGAGTGGCAGGCGAGCAACCATTTCGATTACCTGCGCCAGACCTACCTGATCAACGCGAACTATCTGCGCGAATATGTCGATGCGCTCGAGCTCGATGCGCGCGCCAAGGGGCGCCTGCGGTTCGTCGCGCGCCAGTTCATCGACGCCATGAGCCCGGCCAACTTCACCGCCACCAATCCGGATGCGCTCAAGCTCGCGCAGGAAACGAAGGGCGAGAGCCTGACCCGGGGATTGAAGAACCTGCTCGAGGACGCGCACAAGGGCCGCATCTCCACCACCGACGAATCGGCATTCGAGGTCGGCAGGAACATCGCCGTGACCGAAGGCGCGGTGGTATTCGAAAACGAGCTGCTGCAGCTGATCCAGTACAAGCCGCTTACCGTGACCGTGCGCAAGCGCCCGCTGCTTGTTTTCCCGCCCTGCATCAACAAGTATTACGTGCTCGACCTGCAGCCGGAAAATTCGTTCGTGCGCTATGCGGTGCAGCAGGGCAATACGGTATTCATGGTGTCCTGGCGCAACATGCTGGCCGAGCAGGGCCACTACACCTGGGACGACTACCTGCGTCTGGGTGTGCTGAAGGCGCTGGAGGTGGTGCGCGATCTCTCCGGCATGGACAAGCTGAACCTGATCGGCTACTGCGTCGGCGGCACGATGCTTGGTGCGGTGCTCGCGATCCTGGCCGCAAGAGGCGAAGAGTGGGTCGAGAGCCTCACCTTTTTCACCTCGCTGCACGATTTTTCCGATGCGGGCGAGATCGGCCTGTTCGTCGACGAGCAGGGCGTGGCTGCGCGCGAGGCCGCCATCGGCAACGGAGGCATCATGCCCGGGCGCGAACTCGCCGCAGTGTTCTCGGCGCTGCGCGCAAACGACCTCATCTGGTCGTACGTGGTGAACAACTATCTGAAGGGCCGCTCGCCGGTCGCCTTCGACCTGCTGCACTGGAATGCCGACTCGACCAACCTGCCGGGTCCCATGTACTGCTGGTACGTGCGCAACATGTACCTGGAGAACAACCTGACGATTCCGGGCAAGCTCACGATGCTCGGCACGCCGGTCGATCTCTCAAAGGTGCGCCACCCGACCTATGTGCTCGCCACGCGCGAGGACCACATCGTGCCCTGGAAGAGCGCCTACCAGACCACGCAGTTGATGCGCGGGGAAATGCGCTTCGTGCTCGGCGAGAGCGGGCATATCGCCGGCGTGGTGAATCCCGCCGCGAAGAATCGCCGCAGCTATTGGGTCAACGAGCGCGTGTCCCCGCCCGCCGACCCGGAGGCGTGGCTCGCGGGGACCGAGCAGCGACCGGGGAGCTGGTGGTCGGACTGGAACGCATGGCTTGCGCCGTATTCGGGCGGCGAGGTGAGGGCGAGAAAACGTATGGGAAGCACCCGGTACAAGGTGATAGAGCCTGCGCCGGGACGCTATGTAAAGCAGCGGGTGGTCTGATTTTTTCACCCCGTGATCGGGGTATGCAGGAGGCAGACATGACTGAAGTTGTGATCGTTGCGGCGGGTCGCACCGCCATCGGCAAATTCGGCGGCACGCTGGCGAAAATTCCCGCGGCCGATCTGGGCGCGCATGTGATCCGCGCGCTGCTCGCCAAGAGCGGGATCAAGCCCGAGCAGGTGTCCGAGGTCATTCTCGGCCAGATCCTCACCGCCGGCATCGGCATGAACGGCGCGCGCCAGGCATCCATCCGCGCCGGCGTCCCCGACATAGTTCCGGCGATGACCATCAACATGGTATGCGGCTCTGGGCTTAGGGCGACGCACCTCGCCGCGCAGGCGATCAAGGCGGGTGATGCGCAGATCGTGATCGCCGGTGGCCAGGAGAGCATGAGCCTCGCGCCCCACGTGATGATGGGCTCGCGCGACGGCTTCCGCATGGGCGATGCCAAGCTCATCGACACCATGATCAACGACGGCCTCACCGATGTGTTCAACCAGTACCACATGGGCGTCACCGCCGAGAACGTGGCGAAACAGTTCGGCGTGACGCGCCAGGACCAGGACGCGTTCGCGGTGGCTTCGCAGCAGAAGACCGAGGCCGCGCAGAAAGCGGGCAAGTTCAAGGACGAGATTCTTCCGCTGGAAATTCCGCAGAGAAAGGGCGCGCCCCTGGTGTTCGACACGGACGAATATCCCAAGCACGGCGCGACGCTCGAGGCGATCGCCGGCCTGAAGCCAGCGTTCGACAAGAACGGCACGGTCACCGCCGCCAATGCCTCGGGCATCAACGACGGGGCGGCCGCAGTCATCATGATGTCGGCCGACCGTGCGAAGGAGCTGGGCCTGAAACCGCTGGCGCGGATCCGCGCCTACGCATCTGCCGGCGTCGATCCTAAGATCATGGGCATGGGGCCGGTGCCCGCCTCGCAGTTGTGCCTGTCCAAGGCGGGCTGGAAGGCCTCCGACCTCGACCTGATGGAAATCAACGAGGCGTTCGCCGCCCAGGCGATCGCCGTCAACAAGCAGATGGGCTGGGACACTGCGAAGATCAACGTCAACGGGGGTGCGATCGCGTTGGGACATCCGATCGGCGCTTCGGGCTGCAGGATCCTGGTCACGCTGCTGCATGAAATGATCCGGCGCGATGCCAGGAAGGGACTTGCGTCGCTGTGCATCGGCGGTGGCATGGGCGTTGCCCTGGCGGTGGAACGCTAAGGCATTCCGGCGGTGGAACGCCAAGGCATTCCGGCTGTCGGGTGCCAGGAAAATTGACATTGCGGGAGACCGGTATGAGCACAGATATACTCGAGCGCGCGACGCGGCACGGCGTAGATCCAGTCAGACAAGAGGGCAAACAGATGATCCAGCGGGTTGCGTTCGTCACGGGCGGCATGGGCGGTATCGGCACGGCGGTGTGCCGGCGCCTGGGCGAGGCAGGGCACAAGATCGTGGCCGGCTGCCTGCCGGGCTACGACCGCAGGGACGAGTGGCTGGCGGCGATGCGCGGCGAGGGCCACAAGGTATTTGCGGCAGAAGGAAACGTCGAGGACTACGATTCCTGCGCCGACATGTTCTACAAGGTGCGCTCGACGGTGGGTTCGGTGGACATTCTCGTAAACGCGGCCGGCATCACGCGTGACGGCGTATTCAAGCGCATGAGCCCGAACGACTGGTATTCGGTGATCAACACCAACCTGAACAGCGTGTTCAACGTCACGCGCCAGGTGATCGAAGGAATGGTCGAACGTTCGTGGGGGCGCATCATCAACATCTCGTCGGTGAATGCGCTCAAGGGACAGTTTGGCCAGACCAATTACTCCGCCGCCAAGGCCGGCATGCATGGGTTTTCGAAGGCGCTCGCGCAGGAAGTGGTCAAGAAGGGGGTGACGGTGAACACGATATCTCCGGGCTACGTCGAGACCGACATGGTGCGCGCCATCAAGCCCGACGTGCTGAAGGCGATCATCGACCAGATTCCGATGGGCAGGCTCGCCCTTCCCGAGGAGATTGCCGGGCTGATTGCCTACCTCACCTCCGAGGAAGCAGGCTACATTACCGGGGCGAACATCTCGATCAACGGCGGCCTGCACATGAACTGAGCCGGCACCGGCCTGGCGCCCCGGCCGCTGCGACGGGCGCGGCGCGCGGTGACACAATGCCATTGCAGCAATTGACATGAATTGACGGGGAGAAGAGCATGATTCCACACGCGGACCAGCCGCGCATCGCACTGATCACGGGCGGCATGGGGGGGTTGGGGGAGACGATCAGCATGAAGATGGCCGATGCGGGCTATCGGGTCGCGGTTACCTATTCACCTTCCAACAAGACGGCCGACAGTTGGGTCGCCGAAATGAAGGCTAAGGGCTACGAGTTCCACGCGTACCCGTGCGACGTCGCCGATTTCGATTCCTGCAAGGCATGCGTGGCCAAGCTGACCGCGGATTTCGGCCCGGTCGACATCGTGGTGAACAACGCCGGAATCACCCGCGACATGACTTTCAGGAAGATGGGCAAGGCCGACTGGGACGTAGTGCTGCGCACCAACCTGGACAGCGTGTTCAACATGACCAAGCAGGTGTGCGACGGCATGGTCGATCGCGGATGGGGCCGGATCATCAACGTGTCCTCGGTCAACGGCTCCAAGGGCGCGTTCGGACAGACGAACTACGCCGCGGCCAAGTCCGGCATGCACGGATTCACCAAGTCCCTCGCGCTCGAAGTGGCCAAGAAGGGGGTGACGGTAAACACGATTTCCCCGGGCTACATCGGCACGAAAATGGTGACCGCCATTCCCAAGGAAATCCTGGACAGCAAGATCCTGCCGCAGATCCCGGTGGGCAGGCTGGGCAAGCCCGACGAGGTCGCGGGCCTGATCATTTACCTGTGCTCCGACGAGGCCGCGTTCGTGAATGGCGCCAATATCGCCATCAACGGCGGCCAGCACATGCAGTAGCGGAAACGACTGCCTTGAATCGGACGCTGGAGCAGGACCGGAAAAGCCCCTCGGCGAGCGGGGCCTGCTTTCTCCGAGGTCCTGGAAGCGATGCTATTTCTTGCCGGCGCCGCGGACCATATTGGCCGTTGCTGCCTTGATGCTCGACTCGGACAGTTCCTGGAACTGTTTGGCTGCGCGGTTCAGGCCCTCGAGCAGGGCCGAGGAGGCCGCCATCGAGGATTTCAATGCCGCGGCCGCGACGTCGGAGCCCGGTGTGTTCGCGCCGAGCGATTCAGCGCCTTTCACCATGTCCTGGTTGAGACGCGAGAACTGGTCTTCAGCGAGCTTGGAAAGATGCGCCTGGGTCTGGCTCACGATTTCGTAGATGCTGCTGGCATAGGCGGCCGATTGCTGCATGCCCTGCTGGGCCAGCTTGCTGCGCATTGCTGCCAGCTGCTGCGGGTCGGACACGGAGAGCAGCTCGCGCGTAGTCTGCGTCTGCTGTTCGAGCGCCTTGCGCGCGGTTTCAAGGTTGAGTTTGATCAGCTGCTCGGCACTGCTAAGGGTGGCTTGCGTGCAG
>Ga0315281_10014401_pt1 | contig 10666 bp, 9 predicted proteins | sample YL17G07_0_MG_FD_204540 | JGI IMG/M metagenome (GOLD analysis project Ga0315281, IMG submission 204540) | Sediment microbial communities from Yellowstone Lake, YNP, Wyoming, USA - YL17G07_0 | ecosystem: Environmental > Aquatic > Freshwater > Lake > Sediment | place: USA: Wyoming | collected... | reverse complement strand
GAAAAAGGTTTATCTTGCGGCCTTTTTTTTATTCCGTATAGTCTCTCCATCGTCTTTTTGTTTAACATGTTGGCTGCTATACCGTAGACAGTCTCTGTAGGTATAATTACCAACCCACCAGCTATTAAAACCTCGGCTGCTTCTTGAATATATTTCTGTTCTGGTTTTAGGGGGTCTGGTTTTACTATCTTGGTATTCATAACTTAATCCTGATTTTCTTAATTGACAGGCGCATTTCTTTTTTATATTTTCCTAGTTTTGATTTTATCTTTTTATCGCTGATACCCAGAATCTCCAAAGCGAATATAGCAGCATTTTTTGCACCAGACTTTCCTATACTCATGCAGGCAACCGGAACTCCAGCAGGCATCTGCACAGTGGATAATAATGAATCCAGACCCTTTAGGCTCTTTGTTTCAATCGGTATGCCGATAACTGGCAGGGTAGTTTGGCTGGCAATAACTCCTGCTAATGCCGCAGCACCACCTGCAGCAGCAATAAAGACCTTAATGTCTCTCCCGCCTGCTTCTTCTACATATTTTGCCAATTCTTTAGGGCTGCGATGTGCGGATAAAACCTTGACCTCAAAGCCAACCTTAAATCCCTTGAGTACATTAACCGCTTCATGCACGGTTTCCGCATCCGACTGGCTACCTATGATAATCGCAATGCTATTTTTCATAAAAGTCCTCCTAAATTAATTAAGTTAAAACTTAAAAGGTAAAAGTAAAAAGTTCAAGTTAAAATTAAAAAGTTTTGACTTTTTGCTTTTTACTTTTGACTTTCTATCGCTTTCCTTCCGATATCCTTACGATAATGCATCCCTTCAAAATGAATCTTCTCTACTGCCTGATACGTCTTGTCAATTGCCTCTTTTATGGTATTACCCAGACCAGTCATACCCAATATCCTTCCTCCGTCGGTAAAAATTTTATTATTTTGTCTTTTTGTCCCAGCATGAAAGACCACTATATCTTGCAGTTTATCCGCATCTTCTAAACCGAAGATTTCCTTGCCTTTTTCATAATGGCCGGGGTAACCTCCAGAGGCACAAACTACAGAAACGCAGGCACGATTGTCCCAGTCAAGTTTCTTAAATCTGGATAACCTTTGCTCACTAGTAGCCAGCATTACTTCCACTAAATCTGATTTTAACCTCGGCAATATCGCCTGAGTCTCGGGATCGCCGAAACGGACATTAAACTCCAAAACTTTCGGCCCTTTTTCGGTCAGCATAACACCGGTGTATAAAACTCCCCGATATTCTATGCCTTCCTTTGCCAGGCCGGCTATTGTCCTGTTTACTATATTTTTTAAAATGCCGCTGAAAATTTCTGGAGTTACCACCGCTGCAGGCGAATATGCGCCCATCCCGCCGGTATTTGGCCCTTTATTGTGGTCAAAGATGCGCTTATGGTCCTGGCTGGATGCCAGAGGTATGACTTCTTTTGAATCTGTAAATACGAGTATAGAAGCCTCCTGGCCCTCTAAGCATTCTTCTATAATTACCTTATTCCCAGCATCACCGAAAACCTTCTCCTGCATCATGGAATCTATTGCCCTCTTTGCCTCATCGATAGTCTGCGCCACTACCACACCTTTACCCTGCGCCAGGCCATCTGCCTTAACGACACAGGGAGCGCCAATTCTATCCACGTATTTCTCGGCCTCAAGAGAATCAGAAAAAATTTTGAAATCAGCAGTAGGCACCTTATATTTGGCCATCAGTTCTTTGGCAAAAACCTTGCTGGCCTCCATCTGCGCTGCTTTTTTTTCTGGACCGAATATCCTTAACTTATAATTTCTGAACTCATCCACAATACCTGCAGCCAAAGGCGCCTCTGGGCCAACAATAGTAAGGTCTATCTTTTCTCTTCTGGCAAAATCTAATAGAGCCGGAATATCCTCTGCTTTGATATCAATGCACTCTGCCTGTCTAGAGATTCCGCCATTCCCCGGCGCGCAAAAAATCTTATCCACTAATTTCGACTGCGCAATCTTCCAAACCAGCGCATGCTCTCTACCACCTGAACCAACAACTAAAATCCGCATTTTTGTTCTATTAACCCCGATAATTTCAATATCTTCTTTGACAGCTTTCCAGCATCCTTCGAAATTTGCTTCTGATCCTTAAAATAATTCCATAATGCAAGTTGGATCTGTGTATTTACCAATTCTACTTGTATATCTAAATTTACCTCAGGCGTTGTCCATTCGATAAAGAATTTACTTTCTTCAATTAAATCATTGACCACCCTCTGGTTATTGGGCATCTTAGAGAAAGACTCCAAGCGCGCCAGATTACTAGCAATACAACCCAAACGCACAGACAAATCATTTTTCAAAAATCGCCTTTTAATCTCTTCTAAATGCCGCATAATACTACTCCAATAAACTACGCACAATCTCTTCAACTTTCTCGCGGATTACCTCGTCTTTGATTTTCATAGAGGGATTATTCTGCCGTGGACGGATATTAATCAATGCCTCAAAACTAAGCTGTTTTGTATGCGGGATCCAATCAGCACCCCAGATATCTTCTTGATTACTTCCATCTTTTAATAAAACGGATTCGCAATCTGCATGCAAAATACCACCGCCTGCCAATATCTCTCTTTTTATATCTACTGCCAACTTTATATACGACTTAAGCGCAATAAGCATCTGCCTGATTTCTTCTTTTGTGGCATGCTTTTTAATCAGCAGTACTTTCATTTATATCCTTTTTAGCGGGTCCTGTCTTGGACTGTATTTGTCTGTGGCTTTTGCTCGCGTGCTGAAATTTTTTGCCGTCTGCTTCGGTTTACTTCCTCGCTACGGATAGCCTGTATCGGATTAGCGTCCTTCGCTCGTTGTAAATCCTTGCAGACTATTTGAAATAGCTGGGCCAAAAAATTTCTAATGCACGCTCACAAAATCCCACAGCCAAATTGCCGTATTTTTAAACCACCTGCTAAAAATTATTATTTAAATTATTTTAACCTTTACAACAAGTTCTAAAACAGACACTAGCAATAAAATGCCCAATATAATCATAAGAAATGTGTAACCTCTTTTTTCAAGATCAGCTCCTTTTGAGAAAGCATAAGCTTTCACATAAGCAATTGAAGATTGCTCTTTAACTTCCGGCTCAATTACTTTTATCTTCAGATTAAATACAGGATTTTGACCTTTATTATATGAATAGTATTTATGAAAAGTGGGATAATTGTCCCTATCAACAACAAAATCCTCATTAAATATCTCTTGGTTATCATTTTTAAGGATAACTTTTAATTTAAAATTAAGAGTTTTCGCAATTTCAAATCTTTTTTCATATCCATTCATTTCTTGAACTGCAGATAAAGCAGGAATCTGGATATTAATGCTATATGTAGATGCAGGGATAAAATGCCGAATATTAAAGTCATATTCAATATTAGGCTTTGAAATATCTATAAAAGTGGAGAGAAAATCTCGATAATATGTCAACTCATATCTGGATACGGCTCCAATATAATTATACAAAAAGAAAAGGAGACCAAGATAAAAAATGATTATTTGCATCATAATTCTTTTGGGAATTTTTGTATCTTTTTCTTCCATGATTCCTTCCTCTTATATTTTTCTAAACGGAGTACTCTTTAGTATAAAATGAACATGCCGATTTTCGAGCGAGTATCAATTTTAGGGTTTTTGCTGGAGCGCGCATTAGAAAATTTTCGGCACAGCTATTTTCTTGTCGTGCGCAAGGATTTACAAGGAACGTAGGGCGCTAATACGGTAAAGGTAATCCGGAGTGACGAAGTAAACTGTAGCGCACGGCGAAAATTTTCAGCGCGCGGAAGCAAAACCATAAAATTATTGGTGCTACAAAATTTCTACTTCTTTCCTCCCTCTTACAATTTCACCGATAATCCAAGACTTAAGTTTGGATTCGGCGAGTTTGGAAATTACCGCTTTTGTCAATTTGGGCTCAACTATCAAGACCATACCCACGCCCATATTAAAGGTATGATACATTTCTTTATCTTCTATGCCGCCTTTATTCTGAATTAAACGAAATATCTGAGGGACAACCCAGGAATTCTTATAAATCCTGGCATTTACCTGACGAGGTAAGATGCGCGCTATTTTATCGTAAAAAGCACCACCGGTAATATGGGCTATTCCTTTTATCGTAACTCGTAACTCGTAACTCGTAACTCGTAATAAAGACAGCACTGGCTTAACGTATATACGCGTGGGTTTAAGTAATTCAGCACTCATCCTCTTTAATTCAGCCTGCGAAAATACCCTTCTTACCAGGGAATAGCCGTTGGAGTGAATGCCGTTTGATTCCAGGCCAATAATTTTATCGCCGACTTCTATCTTTGAGCCGTCGATAATATTCTTTCTCTCTACCACGCCCACGCAAAAACCTGCTACATCATAATCACCGTCTTTATACATTCCTGGCATCTGGGCAGTCTCACCGCCGATAAGAGAACAGTTCGCCTCGATACAACCGTTATTTATACCCTTTACCACATCCACCAGTACATCCTCCTCTAATTTGCTAAAGGCAATGTAATCCAGAAAGAATAAAGTTTCAGCGCCTGTGCAGAGAATATCATTCACATTCATTGCCACGGCATCAATTCCTACTGTATCGTGTTTATTGGCCAGGACCGCGATTTTTAATTTCGTGCCCACGCCATCAGAAGAGGAAACCAAAACCGGGTCTTTATATTTCTCTTTGGGAAACCTAAAGAAACTACCAAAACCGCCGATATCTTTCAGGACCTGGCTACCGAATGATTTACGCACCAGCGGTTTTATTTTCCCCTTAAAAATACTCGCTTTCTTTATATCCACACCTGCTTTTTTATAAGTCAGGCCTTTCATTTGGGTTCTCTCCCTGTCCAGCAATAAAGGCAGAGTTTATCTTTGGCAAGCCCTATTGCTCTTACCATATCATCCAGTTTCTGATATTTAAGCGTAGTTACTCCTATATCTTTGGCAATCCAGTCAACCATCTTTTTATGTTTGGGTGAGTCTTCATCAAGATATTCGCTTACATCCTTTAAATCCTTTACCTCAATGGCCTTTATAGCCCGACGGGCTGCCAATTCATCTTTAGAGCGGGTGGAATAGTTAAATTTACAAGGGAACATAAGCGGAGGACAGGCAATCCTTAAATGAATTTCTTTGACGCCACATTCTTTTAGTTTCTGGATGGTAAAATTCTTCAGCTGCGTTCCTCTCACAATTGAATCATCGCAGATGACAATACGTTTATCTTTAATTATCTCCTGAACCGGTATGAGTTTCATTTTTGCAATAAGGTCGCGTGTCTCCTGTGAAGGCGGTGTATAACTACGGTCAAAACCAGGCGTGTATTTTACCAGCGGCCTCCTAAAAGATACCCTTGACTCCATAGCATAACCAATGGCATGCGTCGTTCCTGAGTCCGGAATACCTGAAACTAAATCGCATTTGATATTATCATTTTTTGCTAAGGATCTTCCGCATCTTTCTCTTACCAGTTCCACAGTAATTCCTTCATAGGAGGAGGCAGGAAAACCAGTATATATCCAGAGGAAAGCGCAAATCTGATTTTTTTCTTGCCCCTTACGTTTAGGCGCCATGCCCTTTTCATTAATTAGGAGGACCTCTCCTGGTTGAAGATATTTTGTAACCTTAAACCCCAGATTACTAAAGGCAGTGGTCTCCGTGGTTATTGCATAGTCTTTACCTCTCTCGCCCACAACCAGTGGAGTATAACCTAAGCGGTCTCTGGCAGCATAAACTCCCTCTTTATTTAATAAAAGAAGGGAACAAGAGCCATCAATTTTGGAAAACATATGTTCTATGCCATCAATAATAGTCTTACCTTGAATAATCAACTTTGCCACCAGTTCAGTAAGGTTTATCTGGCCAGCACTCATCTCGCTAAAAGATAGTCCTTTTTTATACAGTTCTTTAGCCAGTGCAGCCGCATTGTCAATGAAGCCATTAGTGACCAAGGCAAAAGGACCGAACTTGGAATTGACGCAGATCGGCTGTTCATCATTGGCACTAATCACGCCTATGCCCTTATTTCCCTCCATCTTTTTATAATCTTCGTAGAACTTGGCTTTGAACTGGTTACCTTTGATATCGTGAATCTTGCGCATCAATTCTTCTCCCCAGACCGCCAGACCCGCAAATTGCGTGCCTAAATGGGAGTGATAATCTGTCCCATAAAATAAATCTTCGTTACAGTCGCCTTTTGAGACCACACCGAAAATCCCACTCATGCTAGCCTCCTTAAATCTATACCTTTCTCTTACAGATTATTTTTGGGTTTTTGTATAAAACTTCTTGATTACACCGACTACCTCTTTTGGCCTGTCCACCACAGTAAAGATAGCCATCTCTTCTTTGGTGATACAGCCATTTTTTAATACTGTGTCCTGCAGCCAATCCAGCATCCCCTTCCAATATTCGCTACCAAATAACACTACGGGGAATTTATCTATCCTTTTTGTCTGGATGAGGTTGATGGCCTCTGTAAATTCATCCAGGGTGCCGTATCCTCCGGGCATAATCACAAAGGCCTTGGCGTATTTTACAAACATTACTTTTCTTACAAAAAAATAATGAAAATTCAAAAGCGTCTCTACGTATTTATTGGGCTTCTGTTCCAGGGGGATCTGGATGTTTAAGCCAACAGAGTGACCACCTGCGCGCTTTGCGCCCTTATTAGATGCCTCCATGATGCCAGGACCGCTACCAGTAATAATAGCGTACCCTTCCTTTGCCAGGAGATAGGCAATCTCTTCTGCTAATTTATAATATTTGCTATCGGCCTTAGTGCGGCTTGAACCAAATATAGAAACTGCCTTACCTATCTGTGAGAGAACTTCAAAGCCCTCCACAAATTCTGACATAATGCGAAAAACCCGCCAGGTGTCTTCTGAGAAAAATCCGCTTTTAGAATTTTCCCTTTTCATCGTCTTTCCTTTCTTAACTCCTGCCCTAAGCGCTAATCTTTTTTCAGGTAGTCCTCTATTGCGCTGCGCCAGGCTTTATACAACTGGCTAATAGATATTTTAATTGCCTTGTTAATGCTCAGTTTATTACCGGTTACCTCGCCAATTACAGAAACAGGCGTTTTATTCTTTTTGGCAATCTGCAGTATTTTCTTAACATTCTTTTGGTTTGCACTTAAGATGATGCGCGATTGGCTCTCGCCAAAGAGAAGTGCATCCATTCTTATCTTGCTGGCTGCCAAATTTATTACAGCGCCCAATTTTTTCGCTGGGTTGCTGATGCAACTTTCTGCGAGGGCAACAGCTAAACCTCCCTCAGAACAATCATGGGCTGAACGCACTAAACCTTTCTCTATTGCCTCTTGCGTTGTTTTCTGCACGCTCTTCTCTAATTTTAAATCAAGCGCAGGGCACCTGCCTTTCTTTAAACCGTGGATTGTCTTTAGATATACGCTGCCTCCTATTTCTTCTTTATTTTTACCCAGCAACAGAATGATATCTTTATCATTTTTGAAATACTGTGTGACTATTTTGGCTCTATCTTTTATCAAACCCACCATACCCACAATAGGCGTAGGGTCAACTGAACCTTTGGGATTCTCATTGTTAAAACTGACATTACCGCTTACCACAGGGGTATTCAGAGCACGGCAGGCCTGAGAGATTCCTAATGCCGCCTGCTTGAATTGCCAGAAGACCTCCGGGTTTTTAGGATTGCCGAAGTTTATCCCGTCGGTAATAGCCAAGGGTTTTGCTCCAGAGCAGACTAAGTTTCTGGCTGCTTCTGCTACGCAAATCTCTCCGCCAACAAAAGGATTAAGGTAGCAATAAGTAGAATTGCAATCAGCAGTCACTGCAATTGCTTTCTTAGTGTCCGGTACTTTAGCTATTCCTGCGTCAGAACCAGGGCCTAAGACCACACCGCCAGCCACCTTGGGATCACCGTGTTTAAAAACCCAGGCTTTACTGGCAATAGTAGGATTACCCAATAATTTAAGCAGGGTGCGATTATAATCTCTGGGTTGTTTTATACTGGCTAAATTTAGCTGGTTTACTTTGGCTAAATATTTTGGCCTGCTGGTTTTTCTTTTATAAATTGGCGCTTCTACCAATGCTGCTGCAGGAACTTCAGCAACCACCTCGCCATAGTCCTTTATACGCACCAGACCATCATCTGTAACCCGGCCAATCACATCCACCGGTACATTCCATTTAGCAAAAAGTTTTTTTACTTGCTCTAGCCTATTTTTGTCTATAATCACCAGCATTCTCTCCTGGGACTCAGAAAGCATAACTTCATAAGCATTCATTCCTTCTTCTTTGCGCGGCACCAAAGAAATATCTATCTCCATTCCTGTGCCTGCCTTATAGGAAGTTTCACAGGTAGAACAGGTAAGCCCTGCAGCGCCCATGTCTTGCATACCAATGACCAACCCTTTATCCATCAGCTCTAAACAGGCCTTTCTTAAAATCAGGCCCATCTTAGGATCACCTATAGCCACGGCAGAACTCTTCTTGGTTGCTTCTTCATCCAAACCTGCAGAAGCAAAGGCTGCGCCTTCCACTCCATCTCTACCGGTTGCTCCGCCTACGATCAAGACCAAGTTTCCCACGCCACTTGCCCTGGCTTTAATAATGGCTTTGTTTTTTACAATACCCACGGTCATGGCATTGACCAAAGGATTGCCTTCAAAAGACTCATCAAAATATATCTCGCCGCCTAAAACAGGAATCTGGGCAATATTAGCATAATCAGTAAAACCAGCCACAATATTTTTGAACAAGTATCTTACATGTGCATTCTCTAATCTACCCAGCCGCAGGGAATCCAGAAGCCCTATTGGTCTGGCACCCATGGTAAAGATATCGCGGATACAACCGCCTCCGCCGGTGGCTGAGGCTGCATATGGCTCTACTGCTGAAGGATGGTTATGCGATTCAATTTTAAAAACCACACCTAACCCACCACCGATATCCACCACACCAGCATTCTCTCCCGGCCCCTGGATAACCTGTTTACCTTTGGTAGGGAAAAGCTTGAGCACTGGTTTTGAATTTTTATAAGAGCAATGCTCGCTCCACATCGCCGAGAACATTCCTAACTCTGTATAATTGGGCTCGCGTCCTAGACGTTTTTTTATCATTTCATATTCTTCCAGGGATAGACCCTGTTTTTCAACGATCTCTTTGGTAATAGCAACGCCGCTACTAGACATCTTTGTCTCCTTTCTTAAAAGCAAAATATTCCTTCGCTTTCCGTTTAGGAACTTTTAATTAAACGAAATTACGCTTCCTTGCAAATAATTTCACCCTCTGCTTCTTCGCAGATTTCTGGCGTATCTACATTATTGTAGATTCTAAAATATTTATTTAGAAATTTAAGGTAGGACAATATATCCGCTTTTATAAGTCCCGTTAGATAAGAGACTACGGGATAAATTTATCTAACGGGACAAGCCGACCTTCCGGAAAATCCTATTTACATTGCGTAGATAATAATTCAGGTCAAAGATTTTATCTAGCGCTTTTTTATCAAGATATCTGGATACCTCTTTATCTTCTAAGAGGTCCTCTTTAAAATCTGAACTATTCTTCCAAGAATCCATGGCGCATCTCTGGACCAGGTCATAGGCCTTATTACGGGGAAGACCCTTGTGCATTAATTCCAGAAGTACCCTCTGAGAAAATATCAGGCCGTGGGTGCGCACTAAATTGGCTGCCATATTCACAGGATAAACATTCAGGCCCGCGATAACTTCCATAAATTTATGCAGCATATAATCCAAAGTAATGGTAGAGTCAGGCATAATTACCCGCTCCACTGACGAATGACTGATGTCACGCTCATGCCATAAGGCCACGTTTTCCATTGCTGCGATGGCATTACCGCGTAAAATACGACTTAAGCCGCAGATACGCTCACAGATTATGGGATTTCTTTTATGCGGCATAGCCGAAGAACCCTTTTGCCCTTTAGCAAAAGGCTCTTCTGCTTCCAAAACCTCAGTTCTCTGCAGGTGCCTAATCTCCATGGCGAATTTCTCCAAAGAAGAACCAATAACAGCTAATGTAGCCATATATTGTGCATATACATCTCGTTGTATAATCTGCGTAGAAATTCTGGCTGGTTTTAAGCCAAGTTTTCTGCAGACATAAACCTCAACTTCTGGTTCAATATTGGCGTAGGTACCAACAGCTCCGGAGATTTTCCCAATCGCTGCTACCTCCCTGGCTTGCTCCAATCTTGCCAAATTACGCCTTGTCTCATCGAACCAGAGCGCTAATTTAAGGCCGAAAGTGGTAGGCTCAGCATGCACGCCGTGGGTGCGGCCGATACAGGCCGTATCTTTATATTTTTTTGCCCTATTAGAAAGCAATTTCAATAATCTTTCTAAGTCATCAACCAGTATATCCGAAGCAGCTTTTAATTGCACCCCCAGTGTAGTATCCAGGATATCAGAAGAGGTAAGGCCTAAGTGTAAATATTTGGCATCTGGCCCAATATATTGTGCTACATTGGTCACAAAGGCTACTACATCATGTTGTGTCTTTTCTTCTATTTTTTTAATCCTGGCGAGATTAAATTTTGCCTTGCGTTTAATTCTGCGTAGGGATTCTTGGGGAATTTTCTTTTGCTTGGCGAGCGCTTCCAGGGTGAGTATCTCTATGGC